>ENA-UEQL01000197-UEQL01000197.1-human-gut-metagenome-genome-assembly--contig:-NODE-197-length-38425-cov-11.175316_pt1 | contig 38425 bp, 39 predicted proteins | sample MGYA00242905_ERZ507926 | MGnify/ENA primary metagenome ERZ507926 (study PRJEB26167, sample SAMN06115531) | human gut metagenome | host: Homo sapiens | place: China:Henan | collected 2015-09-09...
GGAAGCACTCGGAATATGCAGTCTCTCTTTCCGAGCTGGAGGATTGTATTTCCGGCAGCGAAACCACGGAGCAGAGCATAGAATTGAAACTGCTTGCGGAAGCGATCAATACCTATCTCTACACACTCCCGGCAGAAGCACGAAACACTTTTGTCGGCAGATACTACTTTGCGGATCCTATCCGAGAAGTCGCAGACTACTACGGCATGAGTGAACCGAAGGTCAAGAGTATGCTCTACCGAACAAGGCAAGGTTTGAAAGAATACTTGGAAAAGGAGGGCTATGAGCTATGAAGAAAGAACACATCAGTGACGCTTTGAATATGCTGAACGATGATATTATCGAGGAAACCAACAATGTCCGCACCAATGCGAAGCCGAAGCGCAAGTGGGTCAAATGGGGAGTTGTTGCAGCCTGCCTGTGTCTGGCGGTGACTATCGCCATTCCTGTGCTTCACCATAAGGGAGGTCCTGACACCCAATATCCCGTGCAGAACATTGCCGCACTTGAGTACAACGGCAAATTTTACGAGGCTGTCAAACTTCCGGAGGTGCTTGAGAAGTATGGTCTGCCGTCTGAAATCACCGCCGATATGGCTGGCGAACACATTTCCTACCTGAAATCTGACGGAGGCATTGGCTATAAAAGCACTGTCAGCCAGACTGACATCGAGCTATACCGGTATGCACCTGCTGTTTGTGATGGCGTATATGTTCTGCGAGACGGTGACACATGGTATGCCGCGCTGTTCTGCAACTTCTATCAGTTTGACAGCAACACAAACTGTTCGTTCACCGAGCTTTATCGCGTGTATGGTATTGAGAGCGCAGACGATATTGCATCCATTACAGAAATGAAGTGGAACAATGAACAAGAAGTTGGCTCACCGGTAACAAATCGGCAGGAAATCACTGAGTTCTATCACATGACGATTACACTTGTGAGTTATGGAAACGATGACTTCCAGACGGAAGTATTTGATGGTATCCCCGAAGAAAATCAACAGGAAGCGCACACTGCTTTTGCCGATGATCGAAGAAATCTCCGAATCGAAACCGCCTCTGGCTTGCGCTTCTTTATCTCCTTCTATCCGAACTATGACTGGATTGAGGGCGGAGGCACAATGTCCTATTTCAAAATTGATAAACAGATGCACGGATGGATTGAGAGAAATTTGAACAGATAACAGTTGAAGTATATAAATATTAGAAAAGAGCAGCTATTTTCGCATAGAAAACAGCTGCTCTTTTCGTTTGCCCCAAAAATCAAGAAAGGAGTGACTGGTAATGTGGACTTTTTGACCTTTGGCCACAGGGATACGGACGCGCTTCGCTTTGAGAATATGGACATTGCCGAGGAGTTGCTGTCTCTGACAGATGGATCAGCGTGCGAACAGATGCGGCTTTCAGGTCGAAGATCAATGGGGGCACTGTTTAGGTGCCCCCATGTCGTGCTTATGTAGTGGAAACTGTTTCCGCCGGGAATTGCCGGCCGGTGTGGTCGATGGTGTAGGGCGGATCGAGGATCAGCTGACTGATGGGCACAACGGTATACCCGTCGTTGATCAGGCAGTCGAGGATGGCAGGCAGGGCCTCCGGCGTGTGCAGCGCAGCGTTGTGGAACAGCACGATGCTCCCCGGCTGCACCTTGGATGTTACGCGCCTGCATATCGTATCCGCGTCGTAGTCCTTCCAGTCCAGGGAGTCCACATCCCACTGGATAGGTTCCATACCCATGGAGCGTATGGCGGCGATGACATGGTCGTCATACTCCCCGTAGGGACAACGAATCAGCGTGGGGGTCACGCCGGTAACAGCACTGATCCGCTCGTTGCTGGCGGTGACATCGTCAATGATCTGCTGAGTGGACAGACTGTTGTAATGGTCGTGGTGATTGGAGTGGCTCATCACCTCGTGGCCCGCGTCGTGCAGGGCTTTGACGGACTCCGGGTACTTCTCCGCCCAATCTCCCACAACAAAGAAGGTGGTCTTGACACCATACCGCGCCAGAATGTCGATAAGCGTCTGGGTATCCTCGTTGCCCCACGCGGCGTCGAAGCTGATGGCACAGACCTTCTGGCTGCGCTCCACAGAGTAGATGGGCAGCTGCCGAGTCGTGGCCGCAGCGCTGACAGATGCTGGGTAGTTCACCGCGTAAAAAATGGCCGCAGCGGCCAGCAGCGCCGCACCGCCCACCATGTACCAGCGCCGCAGGAGGAGTATTTTGACCTTGCTCATAAAACGTGCGCCCCTTTCTGTTTTTTGCCCTATCCTATGCCGCTCCCGGCGGAAATATATCCCGCGGCGGCACCTCGTAGCCTGCCGGCTGCGCAGGGAAAAGGACCGTCCGCTTAAAACGGGACGGTCCTTCGTATGGAGGGGGCGGGGCGCAAGGAATAGGCGCCGCCGCGGAGGAAGGTAACTTATTTACGCAGGAACAGGTCGATCTTAGACTTGGCGCGGGCCTTGACGCTGGCTTTACCGGCCTTGACCATCTCGTAGTAGTCGCCATTGGCAGAGCCGCTGAGCAACCCTTCCACATAGGCCATGCGGATCTCCGTGGCAACATTGATCTTGCGAATTCCGATCTCAATAGCGGTCTGGATCATATCGTCAGGGATACCGGAACCACCGTGCAGCACAAGGGGCACATCGGTGACGTCACGTACCTCCTGCAGGCGCTGGAAATCCAGATTGGGACGGCCCTTATACAGACCGTGTGCATTGCCGATACCCACGGCCAGTGCGTCCACCTTGACCGCGGCGGTAAAATCGATCACATCCTGCACGCGGACCAGGAACGGCTTGGAGTCATCGTGGGAAATGTTGTCCTCAGAGCCGAGGATCGCGCCCAGTTCCGCCTCCACAGAGGCGCCGGCAGCGTTGGCGATGCGGACGACCTCCTGCGTAACGGCGATGTTGTCCTCGAAGGACAGCTTGGATCCGTCGATCATTACGGAGGTAAAACCGGCGCACAGGGCTTTGACGACCTGCTCCACGCTCTGCCCGTGATCCAGGTGCAGCACCACAGGGGTCTTCATATCCTTGGCCAGCGTGCGAACTGTGGCGGCCAGGCTCTCCAGCTTGCCGTCCTTGATGGCTGCCTGACCGACTGCGATGATAGCGGGGCAGTTCTCCTCCTCCACAGTCTCCAGAATAGCCTGGGTGATCTCCATCGTGTCAATATTAAAGGCGGGAATGGCGATCTTCTTTTCCTCTGCATAGGGGAGGATCTCACGCATCGTAACAAGAGACATATTTCATTACATCCTTTCGTTGCTTTATAAGATATCTACTGTAATGCTTCCGCCGTTGAGGACTTCCTCGATCCGTCCGGCATCGGGGACCACTGTGTGGCCGCCCAGACTCTCGCAGGTAAGGCTGGCAAATACATTGGAAAACTTTACCGCGTCGGGGAGGGACATACCGCGGCCCAGACAGTACAGGATCGCACCGTGGAAATTGTCGCCGGCCCCGGTCGTATCCAGCACCTTTACAGCCGGGGCCGACACATGGTACATCGTCCGGCCATCATAGGCATAGGTGCCGCGCTCCGCAGCTGTAACGCAGGCGATCTTCGCCCCGTGCGCCGCATAATAGCGGCAGGCGTCCGGCTCGCTCATATGCAGGGTACGCTCTACTGTTTTGTTATCGGGAATGAAAATATCCGTATAGGGCAGCAGCATATCCGTATTCTCACGGGACAGGTTTCCGGAATCTATGGACACAATAGCGTTCGTGTTCTCCTTGCAGTAGCGGCAGATATCCAGCATGAGCTGGGGCCGCATCACGCCGAGATGCACATAGCGGGTATGATGAAACACCTCTTTGTCCAGCATATCAAACGTCAGCCGGTCAATGCAGCCGCCGTAGCAGCTGAGACAGCGCTTACCGTTTTCCTCCACCTGAACGAGACTGGTGGAGGAGGCCTGACCGGGGAAGGTGAACAGCTTGGCGTAGGCGAAATTCTGCCGTGCCAGAAATGCCTCTACAAAATGGCTGGTATCATCATCGCCCAAAGCGGTGATAACACCGGTAACACCGTGAAGACTCTGGTGCGCGGCACCGGCAATGGCCGACACGCCACCGCAGGTGATCTCCAGCTGGCGGGCCGCGATGCGCTGATCGCTGGCGGGAGGTGCCTCCACCAGCATCAGAATATCTTTTGTGCTGGAGCCGATAAACAGGCAGTCCAACTCTTTCATATGCAATAGCCCTCCTGTCTGATTTGCCCTGTGACATATTCGATCGGATCGGCGACCGAGGAGAAGACATAATCGGAACTTGTAACGCAAGTATATGCCATTTCTCCGCATATGTCAACAGATTTTTGCAACTTTTACACGAATGAAAAATTTTATCATTTTCATGTAAATTTACATTTTACATTTTGAAAACAAGATGCAATTGCGATTGACAAACTCTGCACAGCGTGTATATAATAGGGCATATACAACACGATCACCGTGCATTCTGTGTACCTGAAAGGGGGAGGTTGCTTGTCTACGATGAAGGATGTCGCGCGGGTCGCCGGCGTCAGTATCGCCACTGTTTCCCGCGTATTGGCCGGTACCGCCGCCGTGACGGACAGCACGCAGAAAAAAGTGCTGGCAGCCATGGAGGAATTACAGTACCGCACGGCCGCCCCCGTCCGGCCCGTGATCCGGAAGGAGAGCCAACTCACCGCCGTATGCATGGAAAATCTCACATCGCCGTATTACATCGACCTGCTGCGCGGCGTCGAGGACGTGCTGAGCATCAGCAACTGCTCCCCCCTGCTGTTCAACCTGGATAACGATGACCGGGCGTTCGCAGAGCTGACCCAGGCGCTGCTGTCATTTCGGGTCGCCAGCGTACTGTTTATCGGCTGCGGCGATATTCTTTCCAGGGCCGACCTGGAACAGTTCCCGGAGCTGCCCGCAGTCATTCTGGCGGAGAATACGCCGTCCGTGCCCATGCCTTTCCCGGTCGTGGCCTGCGACGCTGCCGCCTCCGGCGCTTTGGCCGCGGAGACACTGCCGACGGCGGGCGGAACGGTGCTGTACATTCCCTCCGTGGGGTGCACAGCACCGGAGGAAGACCCGGTATTTCAGGAATTTGAACGGGCGGTAGCAGCACAAAACGGCATGACGGTCCGCCTTTCCGCCGAGATACGTCAGCTGCGGGAGCAGCTCCCCGGACTGCTGCGTGGAACAGAATGCCCCCGTGCCGCGTTCGTGCAGGACAACGAGACTGCGGTAGAGCTGCTGCATCTGCTGCGCCGCGAGGAGCTGCGGGTGCCGGAGGATATCGAGATCCTTTGCCAACAGAACACAAAGCTGGCAAAGCTGGCCGACCCGGCACTGTCGGTGCTGGCGCCCACCGGGTACCAGGTAGGGATGGTCGGTGCAAAATGCCTGATGGATCATCTGGACCGTGGGGACACACTGGCGCCGCTACAGCTTGTGGCCCCCAAGCTGGTGAAGAGAGGTTCTATAAAATGAGTGCCTGTGATATTCTTGTGATCGCCAATCTGAATATGGACCTGATCCTGGAGCAGAAGAACTCTCAACAGACCAGCCGCAAGCGCTACGCGGACTCCTTCACGCTTTCGCCCGGCGGAAACGGCTACAATGAGGCAGTAGCCGCCGCGCGGATGGGCGCTACGGTGGCGCTGGCCGGCATGATCGGCAGCGACTCCTTCGGCGCGCAGCTGAAGGCATCGCTGAACGAGGAGATCACCGACAGCCAGCTGGTACGGGTCGTACCCGGCAGCAGCGGCCTGTCCCTGATCCTGTCCTCTGCCGGACAGGAGAATATTTATTGGGACATCGTGGGCGCCAATGCCTGTCTGGACGAGGAATATATCCGCGGATTGGAATCCCACATCGCCAAGGTCAAGCTGCTGGTGGTGGGCTTCGGCGTACCGTATGCATCCACGGTGCTGGCCATCCGTTTGGCGCAGAAGCACGGCACCGCCGTAATGCTGGTGGCCTATCAGTCCCGGCCCCTCAGTGACGAGCTGCTGTCCATGGTAGATATTCTTGTGCTGGACTCCCGCGAGGCACTGCCTCTGGCAGACATGGAGGTGACCAATCTCAAAAGTGCCCGCATCGCAGCTGGTATGCTGCTGAAGCGGGGCGTCCGCCAGGCCGTGCTGCTGCACATGAAATCGCGCTTTCTGCTGGCGGCTACCAACGGCGGCTTTACCTCGTTGGAAGCACCAAAGGATTTTCACATGACGGACGCCTCCGCTATGGACGACACACTTTCCGGCGTGTTCGGCGCCTGCTGGATCAAGGGGCTTGACGTGGAGCAGGCCGCCGAGATCGCCTACGATGCCGCAAATCTGTGCGGCAGCCGGTTCGGCGCGCATTTTTCCATCCCCACCAGCGAAGAGCTGGCACAGCTGATCCGCTGAGGCGGTTTTGCCACTGCAACGAAGGCGAAGCCTTTGCCATATTTCATACTCAGGAGGAAAACCACATGGATTTCATCAAGAGAGACGACATCAAGAAAAACGCTCTGCCTGGCCGAGTCGTACAGAACGCCGTAGGGCACAACTCCGCTGTGCTCAGCGAAAAGATGACGGTCAGCTTTTGCCATTACTCCGCCGAAAGCGGTCCCATGGAGCCCCACAACCACGCCGAGGAATCGGTGGTGGTGCTGTCCTGCAAGGATGCCTATGTGAAGTGGGGCAGCGGCAAGGACTCTCTGGAGCACACGGTGGAGCTGCACGAGGGCGACCTGATGCACTTCCCTCCCCTGGAGTGGCACGTGTTCGGCTACAAAGAGGGCGGCTATCTGGACGCCCTGTGCATCTACGGCCAGGTGACGAACATCCGCCCCGAGGAAATTCAGGCAGAGAACGTCTGAGGAGGAAGCGCCATGAGAGCCGTACAACGCCAACCTATCTCCCTGCTGGACAGCTGGCCCGCACCGGATACCGATGCCGTGCACCAGGCGCTGCGGGAGGAGCTGCGCCGCTTTGACCGAAAGGTCGTCGTTCTGGATGACGACCCCACCGGCGTGCAGACCGTCCATGACGTCAGTGTATATACCGATTGGACGGAGGAGACCTTCCGCGCCGGCCTGGAGAGCAACGATCGGCTGTTCTTTGTACTGACCAACTCCCGCAGCTTCTCCGCGGGGGAGACGACCCGCGTCCATCGTGAGATCGCCGAGCACCTGGCTGCCGCGTCTCAAAAAACGGGAGTGCCCTTTGTCCTCATCAGCCGCAGCGATTCCACGCTTCGCGGGCACTTCCCTCTGGAAACGGAAACGCTTCGTACAGAGCTGGAAGCGCTGCTGCCGGAGCGCTATGACGGCGAGATACTCCTGCCGTTTTTCCTGGAGGGCGGCAGATATACCATCGACAACGTACACTATGTCCGTGAAGGTGACACGCTGGTACCTGCCGGTGAGACGGAATTTGCCCGGGACACCACGTTTGCCTATCGCGCCTCCGACCTGACGGAATGGTGCCAGGAAAAAACCGGCGGCGCCTACCCTGCGGAGCAAGTGGTGTCCATCTCGCTTGACGAGCTGCGCCGCCGCGACTATGACGCCGTCTGCGAAAAGCTGATGGGCGTTTCCGGCTTCAACAAAGTGGTTGTCAACGCCGTATGCTATGACGATGTAGCGGTGTTCGTTACCGCCTATCTGCGCGCGGCAGCCCGGGGCAAGGTATTTATGTTCCGCGGCTCGGCAGCCGTGGTCAAAATCCTGGGCGCGGTGAGCGATCAGCCTCTGCTGCGGCGAGAGGATCTTATGTGCGCCGATCAGCGGAACGGTGGCATCATTGTCGTCGGCTCCCATGTCCGCAAGACCACAATGCAGCTGGAAGCACTGCAAAAGGGCTGCCCGGAGATCGAATACATCTGTTTTGATGTGAACACCGTGTTTGACGACGCCGCGTTGGCGGCGGAGCGTCGACGTATTCTGGACCGTACCAACACACTGTTGGCAGACGGCACGACCGTGGCGGTATACACCAGCCGTATGGTCCTGCGCTCTGAGGATGACCAGCGGGAAAAAAATCTGGCGATCAGTGTGAAGATCTCGGATGCGCTCACATCACTGGTTGCCGACCTGACAGTGCGGCCTGCCTTTGTGCTGGCCAAAGGAGGCATTACCTCCAGCGATGTAGGCGTAAAGGCGCTGCGGGTACACTGTGCGCGGGTCCGTGGTCAGATCGCCCCCGGCGTTCCCGTTTGGGAGACCGGCGAGGAGAGCACCTTCCCGCACACGCCCTATATCATCTTCCCCGGTAATGTGGGCACAGAGGGTACTCTGTGCCAGGTGGTACAGACATTGCTCAAAAAGTGATGTGCCGCCCACAATATACGAAAACTAAGCAAAGCAAAAGAAAGAACGGATGTCTACAGAAAGGCATCCGTTCTTTCTTTTGCTGCGGCAGGCCCGGGACGGATGACCGTCCCGGGCCTGCTGGCATAAACGGAGCAGGAAAGCTGCGCCGTTTGTCTTCAGTTCTCCTCAGCAGCCGCAGCCTTGGCGGCCTTGCGCTTCTTGATTGCCGCGCTGATCGCGGGGGACACCAGAGACGCAATGGCCAGCACGATGAAGATAATGGCAATGGGGTGCTGCCAAATCGTCTCGGAGGACCCCAGCAGGTCAATACTGCGGCGGGCATTTTTCTCTGCCAGGGAACCGAGGACCAGACCCAGAATGATAGGCGGCATGGCGAAGTCCAGCTTGATCAGGACAAAGCCGATCACGCCCATAATAAGCATCAGGAAAACTTCTTCCAAATAGTGGTTCAATGCGAAGGTACCTGTAATGCAGAACGTCATGATGACAGGCACCAGATATTTGCTGGGCACATCGATGACCTTGCCGAAAACACGAATCATGGAGAAACCGCAGATGCCCATCAGGATATTGGCGACAAACAGAGAGATGAACACAATGTAGGCCTTGCCGGGCTCCTCGGTGAACAGGGACGGGCCAAAGGCTATGCCCTGCATCGTCAATGCGCCCATCATGACCGCGGTACCGGCATCGCCGGGGATACCCAGGGCCAGCAGGGGCACAAACGCGCCGCCGGCGATGGCGTTATTGGCGGCCTCGGAGCCCGCAATACCCTCGGGGGAGCCGTGGCCGAACTTTTCGGGATGCTTGGAGAAGCGCTTGGCCATGTTATAGCCCACCCAGGAGGCAATATCGCCGCCGGTTCCGGGTACAGCACCGATGAAGGTACCCAGAATGGAGGACCGGACCACCGTGGGAGCGATGGTCTTCAAATCATCCTTGCGGGGAAAGACCCGTTCGATTTTAACGCGCTCATGCAGCGGCTGCTCATTGTATTTCTCCTCAATGGTCTTGAGCACCTGTGCGAAAGCAAACACGCCGATCAAGATGGGAATCATAGCCAGACCGCCCTTGAGGAAGGAGCTGCCAAAGGTAAAGCGGTACGTGCCGGTAAAGTTATCCACACCCACGGTAGCAAACAGCAGGCCCAGAATACCGCCCATCAGACCCTTGATCACGGATTTGCCGGACACACTGGTGATGATGCTAATGCCGAAAAAGGCCAGCGCAAAGTACTCCGGGGACTTGAAGTTCAAGGCCACCTTTGCCAGATACGTAGCGCCGAACACCAGCACCACGCAGCTAAACAGTCCGCCGCACAGGGACGAGAATGTGGATATGCTCAGTGCCCGCCCCGGCTGCCGCATCTGTACGGACATAGGGTAGGCATCCAGGCATGTGGCGGCGGAAGCAGCCGTACCGGGTGTATTCAGCAGTGAGGCGGACACGGAACCGCCGTAAATGGAGCCGCAGAAAATACCCAGCAGCATCATGATACCGGCATAGCCGTGCAACTGGAAGGTAAATGGCAGCATGATGGACAGGCCCATGGGAGAGGACATACCGGGCATAGCGCCGATGAAAATGCCTAGGATCGTACCGCCCAGAATGACCAGCATATTGATCGGAGTGAAAACAGCGCTGAAAGCAAATGACAATGCGGAAGTATCCATATATTGTTTTCCTCCTTTCTCAAGCCCAGATAGGCGCGGGCAGGGTCAGCTTCATCGCTACCACGAAGAACACGTACACAAAGGCCACCATGCCCACAGGCAGCGCGATCAGCATGACCTTGCTGCGGCAGCCCATCAGATATTCGATCGCAGGGATCATAATGAGCAGCGCCAGCAGCATACCGACGATCTTCATCAGCACCACAAAGCCCACAACAATTCCCAACATGATGTACACATGGATCATTCCGGGGCTTTTCCAGTCGATAGCCTTCTTTTCCTCACCGGCTTCTTTTTTTAGCGCCGTTTCGATGATCAGTGCCACAGACAGCAGCGCCAGCGCACCGGCCAGAATGCAGGGCCATACCGCGGGGTTTTTCTGCGCCGAAGATCCAATGGTATAACCACTGGATTCATAAAAGATATATCCGGATAACAGCAGCATCACCACGGATACGATATAGTTGTATTTTTTCATGCAAATGACCTCCAGAACATAGGGGATCCTCTCTCCGCAAAACAAGGAGGTGCCTACCGAACATATATGCGGCAGGCACCTCTTCTTATTTTACGCGATGAAGCATACCGCAGCCAAATCAGCCGTTGATATCGATGTCGGCGCAGATATCTTTATAGAAAGCCATCTGCTCGTTGATGAACGTGTTCAACTCATCGCCGTACAGGGTGATGTACTGCATACCCAGGGACTCGATCTGGGTCTTGTACTCGTCGCTCTCAACAGCCTTACCCATCAGATCGCGCAGGGCGGCGACCACATCATCGGGGGTGCCGGCGGGGGCGGACAGCGCCACAAAGCCCTTCATAACCAGGTTGTACTCCTCACCGAAGGTCTCCATAATGGTGGGGGTATCAGGGAAGCTGGCCAGACGCTCATCGCTGAGGACGCCGATCATGGACAGGGTACCAGCCTTGACAGAGGCGGTAGCGGGCGTAGGCTGCAGGAAAGTAGCATCCACTTCGTTGGTCTCAACAGCGGTGACACACTCGGGAGCGCCGTCATAGGTATAGAAATCGAAGGAGATGTCAAAATACTTCTCAAACGCCTTGGCGGCAACGTTGGGGGCAGCACCCACGCCGGAGTCAGCCATCTTCACAACACCGGGGTTGGCCTTGGCGTACTCCACAAACTCCTCCAGGTTGGAGTAGTTGGGGTTGGAGGCGCTGATGACCAGCACATAGGGGTCAGCCATGGTGGCGGCGATGGGGATGTAGTTATCCATGGTCACATCAGTGCGGCCGAAGCAGATGTGCAGCAGCAGGTCGATGTTGGTAGTGCCCAGGGTATAGCCGTCGGGATCAGCCTCAGCCAGAGCCTCCATGCCGATCAGGCCGGCATTACCGGTCTTGTTGTCCACCACGAAGGTGTATTTGCTGTCAAGGCTGGTCGCCACGTTCAGCAGCGCGCGCATGGACATATCGGTGTTGCCGCCGGCGCTGAAGGGAACGATCACATTCACATTTTTGGTGGGGTAGCTGGCAGCGGCGTCATTGTTGGCATCACCGCTGTCGTCAGTCTTGCTGCCGCAGGCCACCAAGGTGGACATCAGCATCATGACCGAGAGAATGATCGCAAGTGCTTTTTTCATGTTGGTTCCTCTCTTCTGAAAAAATAGTTTTTGTATACCGTCGGGACGCGCCCCGATGCATACGCGGCCGCCACGGTCCGGCGGGCCATTCTGCCGAACCTTTATGGTAGTACCGATTATACAAAGGGCGGGGCGCAATGTCAATATCAAAACCGCCGAAAAAGATAAAAACATAACATTTAACAAATGAAAAGAGGCCGTTATGTGCAATATTGACCCAAAAACGGTATTTTTATGAAAACTATTTTTGCGAAAACCGTTACATTTACATTTACATGATATTTACATAGAATACAGCAAATCTATACACGTTCTATGCGTGGGGAGGCAGCGCCCGGACGGCGGACATAGGTGAAAACGTGATACGCAGGCGATACTTCGGTGATACACAGATGATACGCGGGTGATACGCGCATGGCACTCATGCGGCATACAGGCGGTACGCGCGTGGTATGCAGACGCCGCGCTGCCGCCGGAGAACGCATATGGCCTCTCGCTTCGGGCCTGCCGGTCGGGTATACGGAGGCGATAGGGGGTGACAAGCCGCGCCAAATATGATATACTGACAGGGATGACCGCAAGGAGGACACCACCATGCATATCAACTGGTTCAAGGACGAAAATCACCTGGTCTATATCAACGGCGAAACACAGCTGACGGAGCTGGAACGGACGCTGCACTTCCCCGGTCTGGCGGACGCCGCCAACGAGCTGCGGCAGCATCCCACAGCGGAGGGCTTCACCATCAAGGGGCCGAAGCGCACCAGCGGCCGTCTGTTCGTGCCGGATCTGACCTTCGGTGAGCACATCGAGATGGGCGAAAACATTTTCTTCTATATGGGAGAGATGCAGGAATGCTACGTCATCTACTGGCTGGACGCTCCGGTTGCACAATAAGCGGAAAAGGGCCGCCCCGTTCGGGGCGGCCCTTTCATGTCATGTGCAGCCGTTCAATCGCTGGCGCCGGTATGCACGACCTTGCCCATGTTCCACAGCAGCGCCACGCGGCGCGCGGACTCCAGACGTTCCTCGGGCGTGCGGTACTCGGCGTGCGCCGTCTCGGCCCCGCAGTCCATGCAGGCCACGGAGACAGACCAGCCCTGCTCATCCTGCATGGCACCCACGCCGCGGCAGATGGGGCAGTCCTGCAATTCAATATCAAAAATCGGGTCCATGTACATCCTCCTATGGGTCAGGTTGGGCTCAGTATAGCGCATATAGCGGGGAAAGGCAAGAAAAATATCCCCCCTCCCCTGCCATGCAAAAACGCCCCGGCGCCTTTCGGCGCCGGGGCGTTTCGCTCCTGTTACTGAATGGAGATGGCGCTGTTCTTGGGCAGCTGCTTCTTCACATTCTTGGGCACGGAGATGGTCAGGATACCATCCTCAAACTTAGCGCTGACATCCTCCGGCTCCACCGCATCGCCCACATAGAAGCTGCGGCTGCACGCGCCGGCGTAACGCTCCTGACGGATGTACTTGCCCTTCTTATCCGTCTCGTCCTTGTCCAGGCCCTTGACCGCCTGAATGGTCAGCACGCCGTCCTTCAGCTCCAGCGTGACCTCATCCTTCTTGAAGCCCGGCAGATCCACGTCCAGCTCATAGGTATCCTCCGTCTCGCGGACATCGGTACGCATCAGGTTCTTGGCGTGCTTGCCGTACAGCGGGTCACGGCCGCGGGGCATCATGCCGAAGGGATCGCCAAAGAAATCATCAAACAAATTCTCACCAAAAATGCTGGGCAACATATGTCATTCCTCCATTCGAAACACTGCCCGGGCGCTGCGGCCATCCGCCGCAGCACAGGGGCTGCTGCCACTGATTTGTATACATTTCATCGCCCCTCGGAGGTTCGCTTCCGTTTCCCTCCCTCAAGGTTCGGCTTTATTATAACGCCGATTTTAGCACTGTCAATAGGAGAGTGCTAATGTTCACAGAAGTCACGATATTTGTTCACAAAATATGCGATTTCTCTGGCGCAGTGCCGTCCGCCGTGATACAATAGGCACAACATCCCATGCAGGAGGACAGTTTATGGAACAGTTTTACGATAAGGTCAGCGCCTCCGCCGCATACATCCGGGCGCACATCCCCCAGACACCCACAGTGGGCATCATTCTGGGCAGCGGGCTGGGTGGTCTGGTGGACGCCATGACGGACAAGACCGTCATCCCCTACGGGGATATCCCCCACTTCCCCTGCTCCACCGTGGCGGGCCACGCGGGCAATCTGGTCATCGGGCGGCTGGGCAGTCAGGTGGCGGCGGCGCTTCAGGGGCGGTTTCACTACTACGAGGGCTTCAGCATGAAGGAGGTCACCTATCCGGTGTATGTGCTGGCGCTGCTGGGGGTAAAGACCCTCATCGTCACCAACGCCTGCGGCGGCATCAACCGGACGTTTGTTCCCGGGGACCTGATGCTGCTGTCGGACCACATCAATATGCTGGGCGCCAACTCCCTCATCGGTCCCAACGACGAGCGCTTCGGCCCCCGCTTCCCGGATATGACGGAGGCCTATCCCCACCGCCTGCGGGAGAAGGCCCATCAGGCCGCCGGGGCGCTGGGCTTCGCGTGCAAGGAGGGTGTGTACGCTATCTTCCCCGGTCCGTGCTATGAGACGGCAGCGGAGATACGGGCCTATGAGCACCTGGGCGCTGACGCCATCGGTATGTCCACCGTACCGGAGGTCATCGCCGCCAACTATCTGGGCATGGCGGTGCTGGGCATCGCCTGCATCACCAACATGGCCACCGGCATCGCCAGGGAGAAGCACTCCCATCAGGAGGTGCTGCGTATCGCCAACGAGAGCAGCCAGAAGCTCTGTGCGCTGGTAGAGCGCGTCGTGCGAGAGCTGTAACGCAAAAACGCCCTCCCGGCAGGAGGGCGTTTTCTTTTTATTTCTCGTTGACGTGCAGCTCCAGCACGTCGGGACGGGCGTAGTGGCCCACGCAGTCCAGCTCCATACGGCTGGCGGGGACCTTCTGCATATCCAGGTCGGCGTAGATGATGTCCTCCTTGTCCCAGACGGTGACGGAGGCCTCGTGGCCGAAGGGGTCGATGACGCAGCTGCCGCCCCGGCAGGCGATGTCCGGCAGGGCCGCGATCTCGGCGGTGCCGCTGACGGTCTGGGGATAGTCGCTGCGGCGGAAGACCAGATCGGCGTTGATGAAGTAGCAGTGACCCTCGATGGCAATGTGGCGGATGGTGTCCTGCCACTCCGGATTGTCGTTGGTATTGGGGGAGATGTACAGGGATATCCCCTTCTGGTACAGCGCCACCCGGGCCAGGGGCATATAGCTCTCCCAGCAGATGAGATTGCCCATGGGGCCCCAGGGCGTGTCCATCACAGGGAAGTAATCCCGGTCCGCGTCGCCCCAGACCACGCGCTCGCTGCCGGTGGGCTTGAGCTTGCGGTGGTTCAGGGCCTCGCCCTCCGGGGAGATCATCATGTTAGCGTTATACAGCGTACCGGTGACGGCGTCGCGCTCGGAATAGCCCATACTGATATAGACACCCAGCTCCCTGGCGCGGCGGAGGAGCTTACGCATCTCCGGCCCATCGGCCAGCAGGGAGTTGTCGTAGTACATCTTCCAGTCCTCGCGGCCCACGGCCTTGCGGCTGCCCACGGTGAAGCCGAAGGTCATGCCGTAGGGGTAGCCGGGGATGAACAGCTCCGGAAAGACAATGAGCTCCGCGCCCTCGCCGGCGGCCTCGTCGATGAGCCGCAGGGCCTTCTCAAGACATTTGTCCTTGCGGAACATCACAGGGGTGGCCTGCACCACCGCCACGCGGCAGGTGTTCTTCAGATCTCGCATGGGTCGACCTCCTTGCAGAATGATACCATGATTATACCAGACGGACACGCCGGAACGCAACAGGTTTCGGCGCAAGATGCAGCAGCTGTCGTACAGTGGATTTTTCTGTTCGCCATGAAAAGAGACGGGCGGAAGGGATCGGCAAACCCCTCCCGCCCTATGGAAAGCAGACGGCTGACGCCGCCCCGACTTGACCGCAACAGAAATGCCCATCCCTCTGCAGGGATAGGCGGTGCGTTTTGGTAGGAAAAACGCCGTTTCTGCATCGCAAAAACAGCGTGGTCCTTCCTGTGGTGCCACACGGAGAAAACGCCCGCTGTGCCTGGTCCTCCGACGTGCAATTCTTCTGCCTCGCGCCGCGGAGCTCTCGCTCCCCGTCTGCCGCCTACCTTCTCAGGCTCACGCCCAATGGCTGACTTTCGTCACACAGCTCTCGCTGTTTCGGTGCATCCTTGCGCTCACAGTGCCGTTCGCGGTGGGTTTTGACCCATTTCCTTTTAGGCTGCCGCCTGACCAGACCTGGCCTTTGCAGTGGGCAGCCGCACGACTTCACCGGACCCTATTCACTTAACAGTGGTAGTATACCACCAGAAAGCGCCACTTGTCAACGACATTCGACGAAAACGCAGCGACCAGCGCGGCGTCAGCCGGCCCATTGCCGCTTATATACACCGACCCCCACGGCATCAGCCGCGGGGGTCGCCCAATTCCTTAATGATGGAAATTCGTCTGCTGCACCGGCTCCTTCTCCGGCAGGCCCAGCTTCTCCTTGCCCAGGGCGATGGACTTCATCAGAAAGGCCATGTTGCGGCCCAGGGTCCGCATGGTCTGCAGGCCCTCCTTGTCCTGACGGACCTCCTCCGGCGTGTTGCCGTAGACCATGTTCCAGTACTGGCTGCTGGCCACGGGCATACCGCAGATGGTGAAGTACTTGTTCAGCGCGTCGAAGGTGGCTGTGTTGCCGCCCCGGCGGCAGGACACCACCGACGCGCCCACCTTCATGGTCTTGTCGATGTGGGGCGTGCTGAAAAACAGGCGGTCCATAAAGGAGATGGCCCCGCCGGCGGGGGAGGCGTAGTACACCGGCGAGCCGATGACCAGCGCGTCCGCCGCGGCGAGCTTGGGCGCTGTCTCGTTGACCAGATCGTCGTACACGCAGCGGTGGGTCTTTTTGCAGCTGGCGCAGGCGTTGCAGGCATGGGCGGTCTTGCCCGCCTGGATGATCTCCGTCTCGATGCCCTCGGCCTCCAGCGTGTCGGCCAGCTCACGCAGGGCGGTGTAGGTGCAGCCGTGCTCGTGGGGGCTGCCGTTGATGAGCAATGCTTTCATATCCTCACCTCCCGGCTTAATAGCCAAAGATCATGGAGCGCTTGATGTCGCTGAGCTTATGGGCACCGCACATGGCCATGGTATCGGCCAGCTCGGCCTTCAGCTTGTCCACGTAGACCTGCACGCCCTCGGCACCGCCGCCGTAGACCATATTCACGAAGGGCCGGCCGATAAGCACCGCGTCCGCGCCCAGGGCCAGGGCCTTGAACACGTCCATGCCGGTGCGGATACCGCCGTCCACCAGAATCGTCATCTTGCCGCCCACCGCGTCGACGATGGCGGGCAGGACCTCCGCCGTGGCGGGGCACTGGTCCAGCACGCGGCCGCCGTGGTTGCTGACCACGATGCCGCTGGCGCCGGCCTCCAGGGCCTTCTTCGCGCCGTTCACGGTCATAATGCCCTTGAGAATGAAGGGCTTGCCGTTCATCAGCTTGACAATCTCCTTCAGCTCGTCCACGGTCTTGCTGCCGGCGGGTGGGGTCAGGTTCTTCAGGAAGGGCAGGCCCGCCGCGTCGATGTCCATGGCCACGGCAATGGGGTCCGCCGCGCCCACCAGCTCCGCTTTCTCGCGAACCAGGTCGATATTCCAGGGCTTGATGGTGGGCACGCCGCAGCCGTGGTTCTTCTTCAGCGCCCCGGCCGCCGCCTGGATCACGGCGGGGTTGGTGCCGTCGCCGGTAAAGGCGGCGATGCCCGCGCCGGCACAGGCGGACACCAGAATGTCATTATAGGTCAGATCGTCGTACTTGTCGCCGTAGTGCAGCTGCATGGCGCCCACCGGCGCGGCAAACACGGGCAGGGCCACCTGCTTGCCGAAGAAATTATAGCTGGTGTCCACGGGCACGTTCTCACAGATGGTGTCCATGTTCACGCACAGCTCCTGCCACTTCTGATAGTTGCGGATGAAGCCGGTGCCGATTCCCTTGGCGCCGGGGCCGGGCACGGTGTTCTTGCAGGCCACGCCGTTGCACACGGGACAGGACTTGCAGTAGGGTCCCATACAGGTCCGCGCGTTGGCTAAGATCTCCTGATAGGTCATGGTATGTATCCTCCTTGTGAAAGACTGCCGCAGGATGTCGAACTGCGTCGCATTGCGTCGTTTTTTATCGAATACCGGCGATGAACACGCCGGGGTCCTTCTCACGCTGAGCCTTGGCCCAGGCCAGCATTTCGTACACGTCCACCGCGCCGGTGACGACCGCGCCGTTGTCCCACGTCTCCGCGGTGCGGCCCCGCAGGAACGCATCCGGTGCGCTGGTGCGGACGTAGTAGGGGTGCGCCTCGCCGCTGGTCAGGAACATGGGCACAGCCCTGTCGGTGTAAAAGCCCCGCTTGCCGGACAGCACCGTCAGGCAGTCCTGCACCACGTTCTCCGCCGTGGGGAAGCGCCCCGCGCCCTGGCCGTAGAAACTCTGGCGGCCCAGCTGCTCGGCCTCATAGGTGATGAGATTGAAGTTGGCGGGCACCGCCGCCTCCAGATCGCCGGCACCCACCAGCGTGGGCTCCACATAGGCGCACACGCCGCTGTCCGTGCTCTCGGCCCGGGCCAGCAGCTTGCAGGCAAAACCGTGGGCCCGGAAGGCCGCAATATCCGCCGCCGTCACCGTCCGGATGCCAAAGGTGGGGATGGCTGTCTCCTCCAGCGCCGCGTCGAAGGCGATGTTGGCGGAGATGCACAGCTTGCGGCGGATGTCGTCGCCGTCGATGTCGGCGGAGGGGTCCGCCTCGGCGTAGCCCAGGTCCTGGGCCTCCTTCAGAATAGCGGGGAAGTCCACTGGGGCCTTGTGCATGGCGTCCATGATAAAGTTGGTGGTGCCGTTCATAATACCGCCCACGGCGCACACCGTATCCAGCCGCTTCACGCGCTCCAAATTCGTCAGCCAGGGTATGCCGCCGCCCACGGCGGCGGTGCAGCGCAGGGCCGCGCCCTTCTCCCGGGCCAGTGCCGTCAGCTCCGTGTAATAGGCGGCGATCAGTGCCTTGTTGGCCGTGACCACATTCTTGCCCCGCGCCAGCGCGGCGGAGACATATTCATAGGCCGGGTGCAGCCCACCCATGACCTCCACCACCGTGTCGATTTCCGGGTCGTTGAGGATGTCATCGGCGTTGAAGGTGACCACCTCCTCCGGCAGGCCCTCTTTGGGACTGCGGAGCAGCACACGCTTCACATTCAGGTCATCGCGCGGCGCGCACAGCGCCCACACGCCGCCGCCTACCACGCCAAAGCCCAGCAGACCGATATGCATCATAGTCGTTACCTCCTTGGGTCGTCCCGCCTGCGCGGGCGTCATTTTGGCCCCATTGTACCCGCGAACCCCCTCGCTGTCAAGGCCAATCCCCCCACGCACCCCCAAAACCTTCCCCTTGAGGGGAAGGTGCCCCGAAGGGGCGGATGAGATGTGCGCGCGCAGCGCGCCTCGCCTCCCCCATTGAGGGAGGTGGCAGCGCAAAGCGCTGCCGAAGGGAGAGCCCATCCCCTCGTCTCTCCCTCCCCCAGCTTATTCCTCTACCTTGACAATATCGATGGCGGCCTCCAGCAGCAGGTTGATAAGCTCATTCCGGGAGCGATTCGTCTGCTCGGACAGCTTATCCAGCCGCGCAATCAATCCATCCCGCATCCGCACGGAAACAACTTTATAGCCATCATCCCCTCTGCGGGCGGCCCTTTTTGTGATCCTGATCTCCTCTGTCATATACTCACCTCATTTGCAATTTGCAGTTGCAAATATAGTTTAGCTTGACAAATTCCGCTTTAATATATTATACTTTTATAGTCACTATAAACTACAAACGTAGTTGAGTATTAGGAGGAGAAACAAATGGAGAACAACAACTTCACCACTCCCGCGCCCGAGGACATCCCCATCCGCGATCCGGAGGTCGTCGCCGCCCCAGAAAAAGCAGAAGAAACCGCTGCCCCCGGGAAAACGGAGGTCGCCGCCGCCAAGAAACCCCCGCTGAAATTTATTCTGATCGGCGCAGCCGCCCTTGCGGTGGTCATCGCTGTGGTCGTGATCCTCCTGAGCCGCAACAATCCGTCCTCCGTGGCCAAGCGCTATGTACAGGCCTTCTACACCGATGACAAGACCGCCACGTCCCTGTGGGCTTTTGACTTCAATGCCATCCGGCTCTCCGAATACGACGGCAGCGAGGAGGAATTCTTTGAAGCCATGAGCGATGAATACTCTGCGGATATTTCCTCGTGGAACGATTTTTACAAGGCTGTTGACAGCAGCTTCCAAGAACAGCTTGAGGACGAATACGGTGAGTATAAGGTCACAACGGAGGTGACAAGGACGAAGGACATCTCCGTCAAGAAGGCACTGGAGGATTGTGCAGTATGGGTCAAGATTCTGGAACGCGATATCAACTTTGATACCGACTCCATTTCTGATGCCTGCGTTGTCACCGCCAAGGCAAAAATCACCGGCGAGGACGAGATCGAACGCACAAAGATCGACGTCTATGTGGTAAAAATCGGCGGCTCGTGGGGTGTACTGGATTATATTTCTGCCGACTGACCGCAAAAGCGCATACTAAAAGCAGCGCCCTCAAGGGCGCTGCTTTTACTGCGTCATAGACACTTTTACTGAAGCAGCTTTTCGATCTCCGGCTGGGAGACAAAACCGATGGACTTGTTCACCAGTTGGCCGTTTTTGAACACCAGCAGCATGGGGATGCTCTCCACGCCGTAGGCCGCGGCCAGGGACATATTCTCGTCCACATCCACCTTGGCCACGGTGACGTCCGGCCGGTCAGCGGCCAGCTGCTCCAGCACGGGGCCCAGCATACGGCAGGGGCCGCACCAGTTGGCCCAGAAATCCACCAGCACCGTGCCGCTGTTTTCCAGGACCTGCTCCCGGAAGTCGCTCTCGTTTACATGGATCAATGCCATCTCCGGCACCTCCTTGTCCTTTGTTTTATACCTTTTTCTCCAGGCACACCAGCTGCACGTCCGGGATGCCGTTAAAGGTCCCGGCCACGATGCCCGCCTCGGTGTAGCCCAGCTTTTTGTACAGCGCCCGGGCGGGCGTGTTGCGGGCGTTGGTGTCGATCCGCAGGTACGGCCGATCCGTTTCCCGGGCCAACTGCTCATAGAAGGCCACAAAAGCCGTGCCGTACCCCTTACCCTTCACAGTGGGGTCCACCACCAGTGTGTGCAGCACCAGCACCTGCTCCGGCGGCGCGTCATGCCGCCAGGTACACTGGCTGTATTGCGCCATCTGGTTCTGGTCCAGCTTGGCGGCGGCCGCAACACGTCCCCCGTCCTCCAGCACATACAGTGTGCCGGCAGCCAGCGCGTCCAGAGCCGTCTGCTCCGTGGGGTATACGCCCCGGGTCCAGCCGGTGGACAGCTCGCCGCGCTCCTCACGATCCAGAAGCGCCTCGTAAATGGCGGTCACAGCGGGGATATCCGCCGGAACCGCTTTTCGTACCAGCATAGTATGTCCTCCTTACCTCATCAGTAACCAGACCGCCAGTGCCAGCTGTGCCAGCAGTATGACGGGCACGCCCCAGACGAAATACCAGTGCTTCGTCTTGTGGTGAAACACCCGCATACCCAGCAGCGCACCGACACTGCCGCCCAACAGCGGCAGCAGGAACAGCGTCTTTTCCGGCACCCGCCATTTGCCCTGTCTGGCCCGACGCTTGTCCGCACCATACACGAAAAATGTCACCAGATTGATAAGTACCAGATAGACCAGCAGTGCCGTACCGCCGCCGGAGGCAAACACCGTCACAGGTCCGTCCGCGCCGCCGACAAAGCCCAGCGACGGCTGGCTCATTTGGCCAGCTTGGCCAGCTCGCAGGCCGTGGCCGTGGCAAGCTTCGCGTTGTTATACACCAGCTGAATGTTGGCATCCAGGCTGCTGCCGCCGGTGATGTCCTTGATCTTGGCCAGCAGGAAAGGCGTGGTGGCCTTGCCGTGGATACCCTGCTCCTTGGCCTCCTCCACCGCCTCGTTGATGGCCTTGTTGATCACGTCGGCGTCCATGGAGTACTGCTCGGGGATGGGGTTCGTTACCAGCATACCGCCCTCCAGCCCCAGCTCGCGCTTCACATGGAAGGCCTCGGCCAGCTGCTTGGGGGTGTCCAGCCGGTAGTCCACCTTAAAGCCGGACTTGCGGGTATAGAACGCGGGCAGCTCCTCGGTCTGATAGCCGATGACCGGCACACCGTGCGTCTCCAGATACTCCAGGGTCAATCCCAGGTCCAGGATGGACTTGGCGCCGGCGCACACCACCATCACCGGGGTATGGGCCAGCTCTTCCAGATCGGCGGAGATGTCCATGGTGGTCTCGGCCCCGCGGTGCACGCCGCCGATTCCGCCGGTGGCGAACACCTGGATACCCGCCATGGCGGCGATCATCATGGTGGTGGTCACGGTGGTAGCGCCGTCGCGGCCCTCCGCCACCAGAATAGGCAGGTCGCGGCGGCTGGCCTTGGTGACGCCGGCGCCGGTCTTGCCCAGATAGTCGATCTCCTCGGGGGTCAATCCGGCCTTCAGCCGACCGCCGATGATGGCGATGGTGGCGGGCACCGCGCCGCCGTCACGAATGATCTTCTCCACGTTCAGTGCCGTCTCCACATTCTGGGGATAGGGCATACCGTGGGAGATGATGGTGCTCTCCAGCGACACAACGGGCTTGCCGGCCTTCAAAGCCTCCTGCACCTCAGGGGCCACGTCCAGATAACGGTTCATAACTTGTACCTCCTTATGTCATGCAATTCTATTTACGCTTTTTTGCTCATGCCTGTATTGTCCAAAATATAGTCCACATTCTCCCAGCTCATGCCGGGGTGGATGGTCTCCGCCGCCGTACAGGCCAGCGCACCGGCCCCGGCAGCCTTCCGCGCGCACTCCGCCAGTGGTTTCCCGTGGGCGATGCACGCGGCCAGCGCCGCCGCCATGGCGTCCCCGCCGCCGGTGGCGTTCACCACCTGCACCTTCGGACAGGGCAGGCGCACGTGCCGCCCCGCCTGGTCCTCGGCGTACAGGCCATCGCTCCCCAGGGAGATATACACCTGCTGGACACCCTTGTTCAGCAGGGCTCTCGCGGCCTTTTGAACGTCTGCCTCATCGCGGATGGTCACGCCGCTGAGCAGCTCCGCCTCCATACGGTTGGGCTTCAGCGCCGTCAGCTTATCCAGCACCGGCAGCAGCTTCGGCGCCTTGATGGTGCTGACCGGATCGGCCAGGACAGGCGCGGTGCAGTGGCTGCACAGCCACTGGATAGACGCCTCCGGCAGGTTCGTCTCCACCACCACCAGATCGGCATGGTTGATATAATCCAGCCGCTGCCGCAGGAACTCCGGCGTGATGTGCTCATAGATGGCCATGTCGTTCACGGCCAGAGCCATGTCGCCGTCGCAGCCGTCGATAAACAGATAGGTGCCCGTCCGGCCGCCGGGAATGGTGGCGCTGTGGCTCAAGTCCAGGCCGATATCCGCCGCGTTCTCCCGCACAGACTGGGCAAAGCTATCCTGCCCCAGTACCGTGATCATGGACACCTGCTCACCCAACAGGCAGAGGTTGTGGGCGATGTTCCGTCCCACGCCGCCCAGAGAAGTGGTCACCCGGCCGGGGTTGGAGTCCCGGGCCACCAGCGGCGCGTCGGACACCGCGCCGATATCCATATTCACGCCACCCACCACGGCGATGTAGGGCGCCTCACGCAGCAGATAGCCGCGGCCGGCAATGTAACCCTTCCGCATCAGGTTGGAAATGTGGACCGCGGCGCTGGACCGCGTAATACCGGCCTTGTCGGCCAGCTCCTGCTGGGAAATACACGGGTTTTCCCGTATCCACTCCAGCAGCTGCCGTTCTCTTCGGGTCACACAGCCACCTCCTAAGCAAGTGCATTTTTGTAATCACAAGCTTATTATATCAACAGCTGTACGTTTGTCAAGAGGCAAATTTCCGCAAAAAAACGGCGCTTCTCCACGAGGGAAGCGCCGTCTTCTTTCAGCTGCAAACCGTTGGTATCACAGCGTTTTTGGCGGTATGCCGCGGGTGCCGTTTGTGGGGTCCACAAACAGGGGAAGGGACGGGGGAAAGGACGTGAAAAAAAGGAAGGCGAGGGCGGCGAGCAGGTGGAGCAGAATGCCCAATATTTGGAAAGGAACGGACGAGAGGCGGGCGCTCTTTTGCAGGGAGGCACTGACAAAATATGCCAGCAGCACGGCGGCCTGAAAGATCAGGATGTTGATCACGCCCACGCTTTTTCCCAGGATCCCGGTGTAGGTATAGAACAGGGCCGGGATGGCGGCGAGGCCGGCGAGCAGGCCGATGGCCCTGGGCAAAGCGCTTGCGGCACAACGGTTTACGACGATCGTGACGATGGTCCACACCAGCCAGGGAACGGCCAAAAGCTTCATGTGCTCCCAGGTGGATTCGTTGACGGCGGAGAGATACGCGGCCCAGCCGGCCTGACCGGTCCAGTCGTAGACAAAGTGCAGCAGGTTGCCGAAAAGCAGGGTAAACAGCATTCCCGCCGTCTCAAGGGTACGGCGTTCCCGTTCTTTTCTCATTGAACATTCCCCTTTCTTTCCCTTTCTCTTTCACATATCTATCGTGTACGTTTTATACACCTCTACGCGGCATTATATACACCTTTGGTATATGTTTATACGCGGTATATGAATGTTCGGGCGGCGGAGCGCACAATTGCGCAGACAGGGGTGGAATTCTGCGGGAAGTGTGCTATACTGTTCCATACCATCGATTGACAAGGGCAGACACGGTTTTGACGGGCAGAAATGCGCCCATACTGCGTCAAACCCCTTGGCAATACGGCAAGTATTACCTGCGGGCCTTTTCTTGTCTGGACACATTTCTGCTCCGACAAAACTGCTATGCACCTGCCAGCGATGTATTTTCGAGTGATTTTTGGCTTTTGAGATGCAGGCGGGCTGACGCCCGCCAAGACGAAAAGGACAAAAAGCACCGGAAAGACACGCTGTCAGGCGTGTTTGCTCTTGTCAATCGATGGTAAGAAAGGGTGAGCACCATGACCGTTACGGAAAAGCTGGCCGCGCTGCGGCAGAATATGAAGGCGCGCGGGCTGGCGGGCTGCATCGTCGTCACCGACGACTTTCACGGCTCGGAGTATGTAGGGGCGCATTTCAAGGCCCGGGAGTTCCTGTCCGGGTTCACCGGCTCGGCGGGAACGCTGGCGGTGCTGCGGGAGGGCGCATACCTGTGGACGGATGGGCGATACTTTTTGCAGGCGGAACGGCAGCTGGAGGGCAGCGGCATACAGCTGATGCGCGCCGGCCAGCCGGGCGTGCCGACGCTGTCCCAATTTCTGGCGGAGCAGCTGCCGGAGAGCGGAGCCCTGGGCTTTGACGGCCGGACCGTCAGCACACGGCTGCACCGGACGCTGGAAAAGGCGCTGGCGGACAAGCACATCCGGCTGGACGGCGGCTTCGACCCGGCGGCGGGCGTTTGGACGGACCGGCCCGACCTGTCCACCGCGCCGGTATGGGCCTTCGACAGCGGGGTGACGCGGCGGGAGAAGCTGACGGCCCTGCGGCAGGACATGGCGGCGCAGAAGGCGGAATGGCTGCTGCTGACCGATCTGACGGACGTGGCCTGGGCACTGGAGCTGCGGGGCGGCGACGTGGCATGCACGCCGGTATTCCTGGGCTTTTTGCTGGTGGGCACGGACAGCGCCGCGCTATATGCCCAGGCAGAGAGCTTCGCGCCGGAGATACGCGCCGCGCTGGCGGCAGACAGCGTAGCGCTGCGGCCCTACGGGGATATCTACGACGCGCTGCGGGCGCTGCCGGAGGATGCGCGGGTGCTGGCGGACAGCGCCACGGCCAACAGCCGCATCGCGGAATGTCTGGCCCACACGGCGTGGACAGACACACCCAGCCCCGCTGCCCGCCGCAAGGCGGTGAAGGCCGGGAGCGAACAGACGGGCTTCCGGCAGGCGCATTTGCAGGACGGCGCGGCGCTGTGCCGCTTCCTGTATGAGATGAAGACACGGCCGGAGGCGTACACCGAGCTGTCCGCCGCGGCGCTGCTGCGCCGGTATCGGACGGAACAGGCGGATTTTCTGGAGGACAGCTTCGAGACCATCGCCGCCTATGGCCCCCACGCCGCCGTTGTCCACTACGCCCCCGCACCGGAGACGGACGTGCCGCTGAAGGCGCAGGGCCTGCTGCTGGTGGACAGCGGCGGACACTACGCCCGGGGCACGACGGACGTGACCCGTACCATAGCGCTGGGCCCCATCACGGACGAGGAACGCCGGAGGTCCACACAGGTGCTGCAGGGCCACATACAGCTGGCCATGGCACAATTCCCCCAGGGGGTCATGGGGGAAAACCTGGACGCACTGGCCCGGGGCCCGCTGTGGCGGGAGGGTCTGGACTACGACCACGGCACCGGGCACGGCGTGGGGTGCGTGCTCAGCGTACACGAGGCGCCGCCCTCCTTCCGCTGGCGCATTGCGGAGGGGCTGGCACACCCGGCACTGGAGACGGGCATGGTCATCTCCGATGAGCCGGGATACTACGCCGCCGGACGCTTCGGCATACGGCACGAGAACCTGCTGCTGGTGCAGCCGGCGGAGGCGGCGGGCTTTCTGCGCTTTGAGACGCTGACGCTGGCGCCCTTCGACCGGGACGCCCTGGACCCGGCGCTGCTGACGGCATCGGAACGGGACTGGCTGAACGGCTATCACAGGCGGGTGTATGCACAGATCGCCCCGCTGGTGCCGACGGAGGTCCGACAATGGCTGCGGGAGGTCACCGCGGCGCTGTGACAATGGCAAAAAGGAAGCACCCTGACGGGTGCTTCCTTTTTTTCAGTTTTCGTCGGTCTTTTCTTTTTTCAGCTGCTCCAGCTCGGCACGGAGCATACGGTTCTCCGCCTGGAGCTGGTCCAGCTTGCGGTGCAGCGGCGCCAGCTGGCGCTTCAGCTCCGCCGCCACCGCGCCGCGGTAGATACCGTAGCGGCCGGCCACGGAGACCACGGTCAGCACCGCCGCCGTACCGCCGGCGATGAGGCCCACCTTTTTTACATCCAGCTTACGCAGGGTATTTACCGCCGCCGGCAGCTTTTTGCCCGGCAGGGGCGCCACCTCGATCTCGATATGGGGCAATTTTTTCAGTTCCATGCTTCTATCACACCCTCCTGTATCCGGGCGGTCCGGGCCGCCGCGTATTTCTGCTTCTATTATACCCGACGGGCCGCCGCTTGGCAAGTACGGACCGCCGGGGACCGCGGCGCATACACTGGACTGCGGGCACGACCCGCGAAATTAAACACAGGAGGTCCTATCATGGCAACTTTCACCAACCAGGCAACGCTGACCTATAACGGCCAGACCACCACCTCCAACGTGACGGTGGGCGAGCTGACGGAGACGCTGACCGCCGCCAAGACCGCCGTGGTGCCCACCTACGGCACTGACGGCCGCGTGACGTATATCCTCTCTCTGGTCAACAGCGGCACCGCACCGCTGACGGGGCTGACCATTACCGACGATCTGGGCGGCTACACCTTCAACGCCGGGACGGTGTATCCCCTGTCCTACACCGCCGGGTCTGTGCGGTACTATCAGAACGGCGTTCTGCAGGCGGCACCCGCCGTCACCGCCGGGCCGCCGCTGACGTTCACCGGCATCACCGTGCCGGCGGGCGGCAATGCCGTTATCGCCTATGAGGCCGTGCCCACGGCCTTCGCGCCGCCGACGGCGGAGGGCACCGTCACCAACAGCGCGTCCGTCACCGGCGCGGGGCTGGCAAACCCCGTTACCGCCACGGAGACGGTGGCACCGGAGGCGGCGCCGGCACTGACCATCAACAAGTCCCTCTCCCCCACCACGGTGACGGAGAACAGCCGCCTGACGTACACCTTCACCATCCAGAACACCGGCAACACGGCGGCGGACGCCGCGGCGGCCATCGTTATCACCGACACCTTCGACCCGCGGCTGACGGATCTGACGGTGACGCTGAACGGCACGGCGCTGACCGCCCCCACCCAGTACACCTATGACGCGGCTACCGGCGTATTCGCCACGGCGGCCGGCGTGGTCACGGTGCCCGCGGCCACCTTCACGCAGGACGCCGCCACCGGCGCGTACAGCACCACCCCCGGCACGGCGGTGCTGACCGTCACCGGCACGGTGTAAGCAAGAAAATATCCCCCGGCCTTCGGCCGGGGGATATTTATTATTCAAGTGCGTCGTGGCTCTCGAACACGTCGTGGATGCTGCCGTAACGGTCGGCGGGCTTGTCCGGCTCCGCCGGAGCCACGCCCTTGGCCATTTGCAGCTCCTGCCACTTCTCGCGGGTGATGAGCAGCTGGCGGGGCTTGCTGCCCTCGAAGGGGCCCACATAGCCGCGCTCCTCCATCTGGTCCACCAGGCGGGCGGCGCGGGAGTAGCCCAGCTTCAGGCGGCGCTGGAGCATGGACACAGAGGCCTGACCCGTCTCCAGCACCACCTCTACGGCGGCGGAGAGCAGCTCGTCGGCATCATCGCCGTCGTCGGACACGTCGCCGGAGGGGGCCTTGCCGCCCTTGTCGGCCTTGGCGTCCACCGCCTGCTGGATCTTCTCGATCACGTCCTGGTCGTAATGGGCCTCGCCGGCCTCGTCCTTGACGAACTTCACCACACGGTCGATCTCCTCCGGGGTGATGAAGCAGCCCTGAACACGGGTGGGCTTGGTGTCGCCCAGAGGGAAGTAGAGCATATCCCCCTTGCCCACCAGCTTCTCCGCGCCGGTGGTGTCCAGAATGATGCGGGACTCCATGGAGCTGGCCACGGCGAAGGCGATGCGGCTGGGGATATTGGCCTTCATCAGACCGGTGATCACGTCCGCCGAGGGACGCTGGGTGGCGATGACCAGGTGCATACCGGCGGCACGGCCCATCTGGGCCACACGGCAGATGGACTCCTCCACCTCCTTGGCCGCCACCAGCATCAGGTCGGCCAGCTCGTCGATGACCACCACCACGGTGGGCAGCTTTTTCACGTCCTCGTCCGTCTCAGACAGGGCGTTATAGCCCGCCAGGTCCTTGACGCCCTTTTCAGAGAACATCTTGTAGCGCTTCATCATCTCGAACACCGCCCATTGCAGGGCGCCGGCGGCCTTTTTGGGGTCGGTGACCACGGGGATGAGCAGGTGCGGGATGCCGTTGTAGGGCGCCAGCTCCACCATCTTGGGGTCCACCATGATAAAACGGACCTCGTCCGGCGTGGACTTGTAGAGCAGGCTGACGATGAGGGAGTTGGTGCAGACGGATTTACCGGAGCCGGTGGTGCCGGCGATGAGTACATGGGGCAGACGGGCGATGTTGCCCACGATGTTGCTGCCGCCGATATCCCTGCCCACGGCAAAGGCCACCGGGGAGGGATGGTCGATGAACTCGCGGGATTCAATGACGTCGCGGATCCGCACGGCGGTGACGGTGCGGTTGGGGACCTCGATGCCCACGGCGGATATCTTGTTGGGCACCGGGGCGATGCGGACGCCGCTGGCACCCAGCGCCAGGGCGATATCGTCCTGGAGGTTCGTGATCTTACTAAGCTTGACGCCCTGGTCCAGGGTGAACTCGTAGCGGGTGACGGAGGGGCCATGGATGACCTCGCCGGCGCGGGCGTCCACGCCGAAGGAGCGCAGGGTGTCCGCCAGGCGCTTGGAGTTGTTCCGCAGCTCGGCGCCCACCTCGGTGTAGTTGCCGCCGCGGTTCTGCTCCAGCAGGGTGATGGGCGGGTAGCGGTAGGTCTCCTCCCCCTGGGCCAGCTCCTGCTCGATGGCATCGCTGACCTCCTGGGCGGCGCTCTCCACCTCCTGCTGCAGCTGGGCTTTTTTCTGCTTGTCGCTGAGGGGCTTTTTCGGGACGGGGGCCTCCGCCGGGGTGGCGGGCGGTGCGGGTTCGTCGCTGAGGGGCTGGGGCGCAGGGGCGGGACCGCCACGCAGCACCTGATCCGGCGTGCGGATATCGTCGCTGCGGCGGGGGAAGAAGGAGCTGGCGGGCGGGAGGACCGTGTCGTCGCGCTCGCCGTCCAGCGGGATGTCGATATTGGGGCGCCTGCGGCCCTTGGCAGGCTTTTTTGCCGGGGCGGGAGCAGCGGCGGGGGTGAAACCCTCCGGGAGGGCTTCGTCATCCGCGTCCTCGTCGTCACGGCGCAGGCTCTCACCATAGCTGCGGACGCGCGCCGCGGCCTCCTGGGGCGTCAGGTGCAGGGCGCCCAGCAGGGCGGCCAGCAGCAGCACCACGAACACGATGATGGACACCACCTTGCTGACCAGGGCTTCGCAGCCCACGGCCAGGCCGCCGGAGAGCACGCCGCCGCACTTGAGGGCCTGTCCGTCGGCCCAGAGGGTCTTGACGCTGTCCAGGCCGAGGGTGTAGGCTGTGCGGCACAGGGCCAGGTGGCACAGCACGCCCACCAGCAGGGGCAGCAGCGCCACGCAGGTGGTACGCAGGACGACGGGCCGGCCCCGATGGCCCAGCTGGATGACGGCAATAGCCGCCAGCACCGGGGCCGTCAGGTAATAGCCGTAGCCCAGCGCACCCTTGAGCACCCTGGCGATCCACACCAGGAGGAGGGCGTCCACGTTGAAATAGCTCACCAGCACGCACAGCGCCAGCAGGGCGCAGACGATGCCGCCGGCCATACGCGCCGCGGCGTTATACGCCGGCGGGGGCGGCGGGGCGGGCGTTTTTTTGCGGCTGTTTCCTTTCTTTTGTGTCGATGCCATAGTCTATCTACCTCACTTGATGCCCTGCAGAACAAGGGTCAGCACGCCCGCCGCCCAGCAGTAGTAGGCGAAGGCGCCGAAACGGCCCTTGTCCGCGATATACTTCAGAAGCCGGATGCACAGATAGCCCGTCACGGCGGCCACGGCCACGCCTACCAGGTACATGGGCACCTCCGCGCCGACGATGCCGGCCTGCACCGCGTCCTTGATGGACAGGATGTTGGCGCCCAGCACAGCGGGGATGCTCAGCAGGAAGGAAAAGCGCACGGCGAAGCGACGCTCATAGCCCACGAAGCACCCGGCGGTGATGGTCATGCCGGAACGGGAGACGCCGGGCAGCGTGGCCACCGCCTGCCCCACGCCCACCAGCAGAGCGTCCAGCCAGGTGGCGCTGCGCTCGGTCTTGCGGCCCCGGCGCACCCGGTCGCACAGGAACAGCAGGAAGCCGGTGAAGATCAGCGCCGCGCCCACGAAATACATATTGTCCCCCAGGCCCTGCACCGTCTTGCGGATGGGCAGCACCGCAAACAGCGGCAGCGTACCGACGATGATCAGCAGGATGAGCCGGCGGGCGGGAGGCACCGGCGTGGGGGTGCTGCGGTGCGCCAGGTCGCCGATGCCCCGGAAGAACTCCACCACCATATCGCGGATGTCGCTCCAATAGGCGGCGAACACAGCAATGAGCGTGCCCAGGTGGAGCAGCACGTCGAAGAACTCCGGGATGCTCCCAGCGCCCTCCATATTCAGCAGATTGCGGGCAATGGCCAGATGGCCGGAGCTGGAGATGGGCAGGAATTCCGCTATGCCCTGCACCAGTCCCAACAGGATCGCTTTCAGATAGGTCATGACACACCTCACGTCATTATACACTCCCGCAAAACGGGAATACTGTTCCAATATAGGAAGAGTATACCACATGGGGCAAAAAAATGCCACCACTTATTTCTTACCTGTCTGTCACCCGGCTGTCATTTTACCGTCACCCTGCACAAAGGATGCCGGTTATTTTTGCCATTCTGCCTGTTGTTGTTCCCCGTGCTTTTGTGGTATGATAAACTATGTATAATCAGAGACAGGCGAAGGGAGTTTCCTCCGCGGAATATATACTTCAAAGGGGGACGGCTTCCGGAAACGAGGTCTTCCCCTGTCTGTTTCCCAGATCAGGAAAGGCGGTGAGTAAACTGTACCGTGAAAAAATAGACCAGCTGCAGGCTGCGGAGCAGCGGCTTCTGGAGCAGAAGGCCGAGGCCCAGCGCGCCGCCCGGGCGTTGGCCGAGCAGGCCCGCCGGGACGGCGACGGTTTGGTGCGTGAGGCACAGAACGCCGTGAAGGTGCTGGAGAACGAAGCCATGCAGCGGGCCGGTGAAGCCGGACAGGCGGCGGACGCCGCCCTGCGAAGCGACGCCGAGCGCACCTGCACAGCCATACGACAGCAGGCGGAGCAGCGCATGGACACGGCTGTCCGCGCCATCGTGGAAAAGGTGGTGAAGCGGTAAATGCCCATTGCAAAAATGAAGCGCCTGCAGGTGCTGGCGCTGGAGCGGGACCACGACGCGCTGCTGCGGCAGCTGGAGCGTATGGGCTGCGTGGAGATCAGTGAACCGGACGCGCCGGATGCGCCGGAGAGCCTGCGGCGCTGCGACAGCGAGACGGCGGACTGCCTGGCCCGCCAGCGGCAGGTACAGACGGCGATCGACGCCCTGCGGCGGGCTGCGCCGCCCAAGAAAGCGCCGCTGCTGGCGCCCCGCCCCGCCATCGGCGAGGCGGAATACCTGAGCGAGACGGGGCTGGCCGACGGGCTGGCGCTGGCCCGCCAGGTCAACGAGGCAGCGGGACAATTACAGCAGCTGACGGCACTGACCGCCCAGCTGGAGGCCGATCAGATCGCTCTGGGGCCCTGGCTGAGTTTGGACCTGCCCCTGGAGCTGACGGAGACACGCTGCTGCGACGTGACCCTGGGCGTACTGCCGCCCTTCGTCCCCTGGGACGAACTGTGCGGGCAGGTACAAAACGAATATCCGGAGAGCGAGCTGCATCTGCTCTCCGCCGACCGGCAGCAGCAGTGCGTGCTGCTCATCACCCACAAGGCAGCGACGGCACCGGTGCTGGAGCTGCTGCGGGGCCGGGGCTTCGCAGCCTCACCCCTGAAGGGCCGCACCGGCACGCCGGAGGAAAACCGGCGGCGGGACGCGGACCGGCTGGCAGAGGTCAAGAGGCAGCAGGAGGCCCTGCGAAAGCAGCTGGATGAGCTGGCGGAACGGCTGCCGGAGCTGTATCTGTGCGCCGACCGGCTGGCCTCCCGCCTGCAGCGGGAGGAAAACCGCCGCAGACTGCTGACCGACGGATGCATCGTGGCATTCGACGGCTGGGTGCCGGAGAAAAAGACGGCAAGGCTGACGGCGTATCTGGACACGGCGGACTGCGACTACACCCTGTCCGATCCCACGACGGAGCAGATACCGGAGGTGCCGGTGCTGCTGGAGGACAACGCGGTGGCGCGGTCCATGAACTGCATCACCGAGCAGTACTCCCTGCCGGCCTACGACGGCGTGGACCCCAACCCGGTGATGGCACCGTTCTTCATCCTGTTTTTCGGCATGATGATGGCGGACATCGGCTACGGGCTGCTGATGCTCCTCGGCTCATGGCTGTTCCTGAAGAAAAAACGGCCGGACGACCGCAGCTTTATGGAGATGATCTTCTGGTGCGGCGTGACCACCGTGGTCTTCGGCGCCATGACCGGCAGCTTCTTCGGCGACTTCCTGCCGCAGCTCTTCAAGTTCTTTGACCCGGAGAGCACCTTTGCCCTGCCGGCGCTGTTCTCACCCCTGGACGACACCATGGCCATCATGGTGGGCTCGCTGATCCTGGGCGCCTTGCAGGTGTTCACCGGCATGACCGTCAGCGTGGTGGAAAAATGCAAAAAGGGCTGCTTTATGGATGCCCTGTTTGACGAGATCACCTGGTGGATCATTCTGGCGGGCACGGGTCTTGCGGTGCTGGGCATCGGCAGTGTATCCGGCGTGCCGGTGGTGCTGATCGCGGGCGTTCTTATGCTGGTATACGGCGCGGGCCGGGGCAAAAAGGGCTTCGGCAAGGTGACGGGCTTCGTGGCGGCGGTGTACAACGGCGTGACGGGTTTCTTCAGCGATATCCTGTCCTACGTCCGGCTGATGGCGCTGATGCTGTCCGGCGCAGTGCTGGCCCAGGTGTTCAATATGCTGGGCGCCACCACCGGCAACGTGGTCACCTTCATCATCATCGCATTCGTCGGCAATATGCTGAACCTGGCGCTGAACCTGCTGGGCTGCTACGTCCACGATATGCGCCTGCAATTTCTGGAATTTTTCGGACGCTTCTACAAGGACGGCGGCAAGGCCTACCGTCCCCTGCGCGTCCGGGCCAAACACGTAGAGATCATTAAGGAGGATACTAAATCATGTTAGCTTTTCTTGAATCTGTGGGCGGACTGGGTTTCGCCATCCTGGGCGCGGCGCTGACCGCCGGCCTGTGCTGCATCGGCTCCGCCAAGGGCACCGGTATGGTGGGTGAGGCCGCCGCCGGATTGACCAGCGAAAATCCCGATAAGTCCACCAAGTGCCTGATCCTGCAGGTACTGCCCGGCACCCAGGGCCTGTACGGCTTTGTGGCGCTGTTCCTGGTGCTGGGCCAGACCGGCCTGCTCAGCGGCAGCGTGCTGGATCTCTCCCTGACCCAGGGGCTGTCCTTCTTCGCCGCCTGCCTGCCCATCATGCTGGGCGGCTGGCTGAGCGCCATCTTCCAGGGCCGCGTGGCCGCCGCGTCCATCAACATCGTGGCCAAGCACCCGGAGGCCGCTACCAAGGGCATCATCTACTGCGGCATCGTGGAGTTCTACGCCATCCTGTCTCTGGTGGCGACCATTATGATCTCCCTGAACATCATGAAGTAAGGCGGGTGCGCCTATGAACGGTATCGACAAGATCATCGCACGCATGGAGGCCGACACACAGGCCGAGTGCGCCGACATCGCCGCCCAGGCGGCGGCGGAGGCCGAGGCCATTCTGGCCCGGTACCGCGCCGAGGCGGACAAGCTGCTCCGCGAGGGCGAGGCCCGCTGCAAGGTGCTGGAGCACGAGCAGGTGGAGCGCCTGGAGGGCGGCAGCCGTCTGGCCTGCCGCCAGCGGATACTGGCGGAGAAGCAGCGGATGCTGGACGAGGCCTTTGCCCGCGCCGCCGACGCGCTGCTGAAGCTGCCGCGCCCGGAGTATATCGACCTGCTGGCATCGCTGGCCGCGGAAAACGGGCAGGGCGGCGAAGCGCTGGTGTTCTCCGCCGCCGACCGGGACACGGTGGGTCAGGCGGTGGTGGACGCCGCCAACGGCAAAAAGCCCGGCGCGGGCTTCACCCTGGCTGCCGACACCCGGGAGACGGGCGGCGGCGTGGTACTGCAGCGGGGCCGCATGGAGATCAACTGCGGCTTTGCCGAGCTGCTGCGCCGGGCACGGCAGGAGGACTCCTCCGCCGTGGCCGCCGTGCTGTTTGACTGAAAGGGGGCGTCCCTTTGACAAAACGGAGAAAGGACACGGACTATCTGTTCCTGTCCGCCCGCATACGCGCCATGGAGCGCCGGCTGCTGACGGCACAGCGGCTGGAGCAGCTGCTGACGGCACCCTCCGTCGAGGCGTGCGCCCAGCTGCTGAGCGAGTGGGGCTACGCGCCCGTACACGATGAGCCGTCCCTGCAGGCGGCGCTGAGCGCGCAGCGCGAGGCGGTGTTCGCCGACGTTTCCCGCTTTATGCCGGAGGCGGAGGTGCTGGACGTGTTCCGGCTGAAATACGACTACCACAACATCAAAACGCTGCTGAAAGCGCCGCAGGATGCGGAGCGTCTGCTGATCGACGCCGGGACCGTACCGGCAGAGACGATGCAGAAAAAGCACGCTGAAAACGGCGGCTGGGACTTTCTGCCCGCCGACATGGCTGCCGCGGCCGATGAGGCCCAGCGGGTGCTGGCCGAGACGGGCAGCGCCCGCAGCAGCGACTGCATCCTGGATCGGGCCTACTTCGCGCGGCTGGAAAAGCTGGCGGCGGACAGCCACATACCCTATTTGCAGGACTATGTCCGCGCCATGATCGACGCGGCGAACCTGCGCTCACTCATCCGCACCCAGCGGCTGGGGCTGGACGCCGGCTTCCTGCGGGAGGTGCTGTTCCCCGGCGGCAGCGTGACGCCGGAGGCGATCCGCGCCGGAAGCGGCAGCGGCGCTGCCGCGCTGTGGCGGGGCACGGCCTTCGCCCGGGAGGCGGAGCTGGGAGACGAGGCCGCCAAGGGCGGCAGCCTGACCGTCTTTGAAAAGGCCTGCGACGACGCGGTGCTCCGCGCCGCCGGCGCGGCACGCCGGGTACCCTTCGGCGTAGAGGTGGCGCTGGGCTATCTGGCGGCAAAGGAAGCGGAGTGGACGGCGGTGCGTACCGTGCTGTCCGGCCGGATGGCCGGTGTGCCGGCGGAGGCGCTCCGGGAAAGGCTGCGTGAGCAATATGTATAAGATCGCCGTTATTGGGGACCGGGACAGCGTGCTGGGCTTCCGGGCTTTGGGACTGGAGGTCCATACCGCGGAGGACAGCACCGAGGCCCGCCATCTGCTTCGTAAGGCTGCGGAGGAGGGCTGTGCGGCGGTGTTCCTGACGGAGGCGCTGGCAGCTCCCCTGCAGGAGGAGCTCGACCGCTATAAGGAGGCGCTGACCCCCGCCATCGTATTGATCCCCGGCAAGGGTGGTTCCCTTGGGCTGGGGGAGACTGCGCTGCACAACGCCGTGGAGCGTGCCGTGGGCGCAGACATCACTTGAAGGGAGCGTAACTATGGGCAAAGTAATCAAAGTCTCCGGGCCGCTGGTGGTAGCCGACGGCATGGCGGACGCCAACATGGCGGACGTGGTGCGTGTGGGTCCCAAGCAGCTGATCGGAGAGATACTGAATATGACCGGCGACCGGGCGTCCATTCAGGTCTATGAGGAGACCTCCGGTCTGGGGCCGGGTGCGGAGGTGGTCACCACCGGCGCTCCCCTGTCCGTGGAGCTGGGGCCCGGCCTGACCTCCAACGAGAATATGCTGGCAGTCAAGGGGCTCGATATAAAGTCCGACAACCCGATCTGCAAATGGCAGCCGTTCTACAACGCCATCGGCCGCTGCAATGCGGTCATCCGGTATGCGGCCGACGTGCTGCCGCGCGACAAGACGTTTACCGACAGGGCTTGCGAAGCGTATATCGCCGAGGCGAAGTGGGTGCGGGCGCTCTGCTATTTCTACCTGGTCCGCACCTTCCGGGACGTGCCCTATATCACCGAACCCTATCTGAACGACCGGCAGGAGTTCCGGATTCCGAAGAGCGACGGCATGGATATTCTGAGAACCGTCGTCGCAGACCTCCGCGCATGTGCGCAGCTGATTCCGGTGGCTTACGATCCCGGTTCGTGGGAGAACAAGGGACGGGCTACGGTGTGGGCGCTCTATGCCCTCGCCGCCGACATTTATCTTTGGCTCGGGGAGTACGACGAGGCGATCGGCATGTGTGAAAATATCGAGAAATCGGGCCTTTATACGTTGCTCTCCACGGACGACTGGTACGGTCTCTATTACCCGGGAAACTCCTCCGAAAGCATCATCGAGTTGCAGTGGGACGGCATGCAGCTCCAAACCAATTCGCTTTTCGCGTGGTTTTACAATGAGAGCGCCAATGCGAACAACTATGCCGTTTCGGATGCCGCCGTCGCCAAGTTCAACGAGTTTCCCGATGAATCCGATCAGCGCGGAGACGGGGGCAGTTATATCGAGTCCAGCGGCAAAATCTGGAAATATGCCGGAACGGCGCGCGGCGTCAGTAACCTGCGGGAATCTGGACGCCGCGACGCCAACTGGATTTTCTATCGTCTGGCCGACGTGCTTCTGATGCGCGCCGAGGCGCTGGTCATGCGCGAGGGCGAGGGCGACATGGCCGCAGCCTATGCGATTGTCCGGCAGATCCGGGAGCGTGCCGGATACACGATGCACCCGGATATGCCCTCCAGTCAGTCCGAAATGATCGACCTGGTGCTGGACGAGCGCCTGCGGGAGCTCTGTTTTGAGGGCAAGCGCTGGTTCGACCTGGTGCGGGTGGCCATCCGCGACGACGGAAAATACAAGAGCAAGCTGGTCAAACTGCTGCTTCAAAACGTGGCCGCCAAGGACCGTCCGCTCTACGAAGCCAAATTGCAGAATACCTACGGCTATTTCCTGCCGATCAACGAGAGCGACATGGTCGCCAGCGGCGGGGTGCTCGTGCAAAACCCTTATTACCTCTAACCTAACCGACCAAACAAAAGGACCTTATGCGTAAAATCATAGCAATCATAGCGGGTTCGCTGCTGCTGGGCAGCTGCAACGACCCGTTCAAGGATCAGGTGTTCCGTGCTTACGACGAGAAACCTGTCGGCGAATGGCTTTCCGGCCAGCCCGAATTTTCGATGTGGGTCGAGATGCTCCGCAAAGTCGATCTCTACAACGCCATGAACCTCGGTGCCAGCCGGTTTACCTGCTTCGTCGCCGACAACGACGCCGTGCAGACCTATCTGCGGGAGAAGACCGATTACGAGTCGATCGCCGAGATGCCGGACGACGAGGTCGATTTCCTGCTGCGCTACCACATCATCAACGGAGCGAAGATGGCCAGCGCGAACCTGATGCTGAAACTTTCGCTGCCGACCCTTACCGGCGATTACCTGACGGCCGGGGTCGATGTCGTGACGCAGCAGCGCTATATCGACAACGGCGAGGGCAAGGAGCCCTCTTTCCTCGTCCGCAGGGACATCGAGACTACCAACGGCGTGATACACACGCTGGACAAACTGCTGGAGCCTCTGACCGTGAGCGTCTGGGGGATTATCTCCGGAAATTCCGATTATTCGATCTTCACCGGGGCGCTCCGGGCCAGCGGGTTCGATGAATGGCT
>ENA-UEQL01000199-UEQL01000199.1-human-gut-metagenome-genome-assembly--contig:-NODE-199-length-38334-cov-7.799723_pt1 | contig 38334 bp, 37 predicted proteins | sample MGYA00242905_ERZ507926 | MGnify/ENA primary metagenome ERZ507926 (study PRJEB26167, sample SAMN06115531) | human gut metagenome | host: Homo sapiens | place: China:Henan | collected 2015-09-09 | study...
CAGACAAGAAATGGCCCGCAGAGAATACTTGCCGTATTGTCAAGGGCCTTGACGCAGTATGGGCGCATTTCTGCCCGTCAAAACCGTGTCTGCCCTTGTCAATCGATGGTTTTATTCCATGGTATAGTATACCACGTTCCCGCCCGCAACACAACCGTTGAAATGGGAAAGGCGTTGTGGTAGAATAGGGAGACATCATGTGTAAGGAGGGCGGCCATGCATCCGCAGTTTGAAGAGATGAACCCCAAATGGTTCAACCGCGCCAACTATTACAGCGGCTCCATCGGGGATTTCCGTTACAGCTTTCTCATGGACAAGAAGGAGAAGATCATCCACGCCGCCACCTATACCGTGTACTGCTATGAGGTGGCCAAGGACGTGGAGAACCGGGATTACGCCTGGGACGAGACCGGCGTGGCGGAGCTGAAAAGCTGGCTCCAGAGCCAGTACGAGGCGTACTGCCAGGCCCACCCGGAGATAAAAGCGTAAAAGGAGACAATAGGGCTATGGCACAGCATTTTACCTGCTATTCGGCGGTGTTCCCGCTGCTGCTGCGGGAGCGTGACGGCAGGCGGGAGATCCTGCTGCACCACCGGTACCATACCGGCTATATGGACGGGAAATGGGACATCGCCGCCTCCGGCCATGTGGAGGAGAACGAGACGGCTCGCCAGGCCCTGGCCCGCGAATGTTACGAGGAGCTGGGCATTCGTGTCCGCCCGGAGGACGCGGAATTTGCCCACGTCTGCCACCGGCTGGGCCAGGAGGGAGACCGCACCTATTATGACCTGTATTTCTTTGTCCATGCCTACGAGGGCACGCCGTCCATCATGGAGCCGGACAAGTGTGATGGCCTGAACTGGTTTCCGCTGGACGCCCTGCCGGAGGATATGATCGACATCCGCCGTCTGCATCTCCGGCAGGCATTGAACGGCAAAATGTACGACGAGCTGTTTTAACAGAAGGAGCGACAACGATGGATCTTTGCGACCGCCGGGAGATACAGGCGCTTCTGGAGCGCCACGGCTTCCGTTTTTCCAAGGCCATGGGCCAGAATTTTCTCATCGAGGGCTGGGTGCCCCGGGACATCGCCGACGCCTGCGGCGCGGACGAGCAAACCGGCGTGCTGGAGATCGGCCCCGGCATCGGCCCGCTGACGGCTCAGCTGGTGCGCCGGGCCGGCCGGGTGGTGTCGGTGGAGCTGGACGAGAGGCTCTATCCCGTGCTGCGGGAGACCATGGCGGACGCCGGTAACTTCACCCTCATCGAGGGCGATGCCATGAAGCTGGACTTTCCCCAGGTGATACAAGAGCATTTCACCGGACTGCGGCCCATCCTGTGCGCCAACCTGCCCTATAACATCACCACCCCTGTGCTGACCAAGTGCGTAGAGAGCCGCTGCTTCGACAGTCTCACCGTGCTGATCCAGAAGGAGGTGGCGGAGCGTATCTGCGCCCGGGCGGGCACGGCGGAGTACGGCGCGTTTACCGTGCTGATGCAGTACTATACCGCGCCGGAGCTTCTCTTTACTGTGCCGCCCACCTGCTTCCTGCCGGCACCAAAGGTCACCTCCGCCGTCATCCACTGTCCCGTGCGGAAGACACCGCCGGTGGAGGTGGTGTCCGAGGCCGCCCTGTGGCGGACGGTGAAGGCCGCCTTCGCTCTGCGGCGCAAGACGCTGGTGAACTCCCTGCAGACCGGCTATCAGCTGCCCAAGGAGCAGCTGGCGGAGATCGTCGCCGCCTGTGGCCTGAGCGCCACTGTCCGGGGTGAACGGCTGACGCTTCAGGACTTTGCCGCCCTGACCAACGCCCTCCACGCGGCGGAGCAGGAAAAATAAGCCATCGTTTACAAAACCTTCACGCAATATAAACGGGAATTATGGTATACTGGAAGCTATATTCTACGACGAAATGAGTGACGACTTCTGGAACTGAACCGAAAAACCATCCGCAATATCCTGCTGATCGCCTGCGGCATCACGCTGGTGTGGTGGCTGGTGAACCACTTCAACCTGCTGCTGACGCTGGTGGACACCGTGCTGGGTATTCTCTCCCCCATCCTCATCGGCCTGATCCTGGCCTTTGTGCTGAATCTGCTGCTGGTACCCCTGGAGCGGCTGTGGAACAAATTGTTTCTGAAGGAGAACAGCAGGCCCGTCGTGAGGAAGCTGCGGCGGCCCATCTGCCTGCTGCTGAGCTTTCTCATCGTGCTGGGCGTCATCTTCGCCGTGTGCTTCGTGGTGATCCCCCGCCTGGGCAGCACCGTGGTGGAAATGGTGAACACCGTCACCGCCTATGTCAAGACGTTGGATGTGCGGTATGACGGCTTGCGCGCCGCACTGGAGCAGTATTCCATCACCCTGCCGGAGATCGACCTGGGCAAGAACGACCTGCTGACCAAGATCACCGACCTGGTGGCCAAGGGCGGCTCGGCCCTGCTGAATACCACCATCGGCGTCACCACGTCGGTGCTGTCGGCGGTGGTGAACCTGCTGATGGGCGTGGTGTTCTCTGTGTACATCCTGGCCCAGAAGGAGACCCTGGGCCGCCAGATCAAGCGGGTGCTGTACGCCCTATTTCCGGAAAAGCGGGTCACGCCGTTTCTGGCGTTCCTGGGCCGCGTCAGCCGCACCTTCTCCCAGTTTGTCACCGGCCAGACCATCGAGGCCGTCATCCTGGGCACGCTGGTATTCCTGGGGATGCTGATCCTCCGGCTGCCCTATGCGCTGGTCATCGCCGTACTGGTGGGCGTCACCGCCCTGATCCCCATTCTGGGCTCCTGGATCGGTGCCATCGTGGGCGCGCTGCTGATCCTGCCGGTATCTTTCATGCAGGCCATCTGGTTCGTGGTGTTCCTCATCGTCCTGCAGCAGATCGAGGGCAACCTCATCTACCCCCATGTGGTGGGCAAGTCCGTGGGCCTGCCAGGCATCTGGGTGTTCTTCGCCGTCATTGTGGGCAGCGGCCTGGGCGGCATCGCCGGTATGCTGCTGGGCGTGCCGGTGTGCGCCGTGATCTATGACGAGACCCGCCGCGCCATCCGCAAGCGGGAGACGGCGGATACGTCACAGAAGGGTTGACCTCTCGCGGAAGCGGCATATGCGCCGCCGCCAACAAGATAATACGCAGAAAGCCGTCCGGAGAGGGCGGCTTTTTTGCCGCCTTGACGGGTTTTGCCAATTTCCCTCTTGACAAATTAGACTACTTCATGTAGTCTAATTGTAGAGACTACAGCGTGTAATCGCAACAAGGAGGGATGCTCTATGGCGGAGCTGCAAATGGGAATGGTGGAATCGAAGTTCGCGGATATCATCTGGCGCACCGCGCCGGTCACGTCCTCCCAGCTGGTCAAGCTGGGGGAGGCGGAGATGGGCTGGAAGCGCACCACGGTGCACACGGTGCTGCGGCGGCTGTGCGACAAGGGTCTGTTTCAGAACGACGGCGGGCTGGTCACGGTGAAAATGAGCCGGGAGGAGTTCTATGCCCGCCAGAGCCGCCAGTATGTGGATGACAGCTTCCACGGTTCGCTGCCGGCGTTTATCGCGGCCTTTACCCAGGGCCGGAGACTGACGGAGGAGGAACGGGATGAGCTGCGCCGCATGATCGACGAAGCGGGGGAGGGCTGACCATGAACGAGGTCTTTGTGAAGCTGGTCAACATGAGCGTGGCCGCCGGATGGCTGATCCTGGCGGTGCTGGTGCTGCGGCTGGCGCTGAAAAAGGCGCCCCGGTGGATCACCTGCCTTTTGTGGGCGCTGGTGGCGGTGCGGCTGGTGTGTCCCATCAGCCTCCAATCGCCGGTGTCGGCCTATCAGGTGGCGTCACCGGCTGCCGTGCAGCCCACCGGCCAGGTGGAGTACTTCCAGTATGTTCACGCCGGCGGCGACAAGCCCTCCATCCAGTTGGATGTGGACGCCATCCGTCCGGCGGAAACGGCACCGGCTGCCGCGGACAGCATATCTGACGGCGAAAGTCCGGCGCGGGATACCGTGACCCGCTATCTCCCGCCCTATGTGGCCATCTGGCTGGCGGTGGGCGGCACGCTGCTGTTGTACGGCATCGCCAGCGCCATCCGGCTGCGGCTCCGTGTGCGGGAGGCCATGCGCCTGCGGGACAATATCTGGGTATGCGACGCGGTGACGTCCCCGTTCCTGCTGGGTGTGCTGCGGCCCCGAATCTATCTGCCCAGCGGCATGGACGAGGGGCAGATGGCCTACGTCATCGCCCACGAAAACGCCCATCTGCGGCGGGGCGACCAGCTGTGGAAGCCCCTGGGCTACGCGCTGCTGGCGGTGCACTGGTTCAATCCCCTGGTGTGGGCGGCCTATTGGCTGTTCTGCCGGGATATCGAGACCGCCTGCGACGAGCGGGTGGTGAAGACCATGGATATGGCGGAGAAGAAGGCCTACTCCGAAGCGCTGCTCCATTGCAGTCAGGGGCGGCGGATGGTGCTGGCCTGTCCGGTGGCCTTCGGCGAAGAGGGCGTAAAGGGCCGCATCAAGGCGGTTTTACGGTACAAAAAGCCTGCTTTTTGGGCGGTTCTGGCGGCCGTGATCGTCTGCATCGCCGTGGCCGTCTGTTTCCTGACCGACCCCATGGGCCGGGACGGCAGCAAGGGCACCCTGACCTTTATGCAGAAGGACAACGTGGTCAGCGACGGGCGGGCGGACTTCACCCTGGAGACCTACGACGCGGGACTGGGCGCCCATGTCTATGCCGAGGTATGGCAGGACGGCCGGTGCGAGACCACCCAGCTGCTGACCGTGGGCCGCTATGCCAACGAGCTGAGCGTCCAGATCCAGCAGCCGGAGCGGAATCTGCAGGCGATCCCCGCCTTCCAGCTCTGGGCCGCCACCGACGTGTACGGCGATTACGGCGAGCTGTGGGACAGCCTGAAGGAGATGCCCAAGGATACCGCCTATGCCGCCTATCAGGACGGCGAAAAGCGGCAGGTGGCGGAGGGGGACGACATCGTGCTGCTGGCCATGGCGGCGGATTTGGGCGGCGGACTGCCCCAGTTCGACTGCCGCAGGCTGGAGAAGCAGCCCGGTATTGCCCGGGACGCTGACTATATGATCGTGGTGCGCGCGGCCTTTGCCGCCGACGATACCGAATCCGCCGGGGATCTTCTGGGGAAGGATACGGACAGCGCCCACGAGTATCTGCTGCCCGAGTTCAGCCTGCCCGTGGCGGTGGAACTTGACGGGGTGGAGGAGCAGGCCGTGCGCCAGGATCTGGATGCCCTCATCAACGACCACCGCTGGGCTATGCCTTTCGACGCCCAGCGGGCCGGGGCCTCGCCTTCCATCACGCTGTACAGCCGTCAGGGCGGCACGCTGTATATGGAGCGCGGCATGGACGCCCTGCTGGAGGTCACCGCTGACGGCACTGCCGTCGGCTACGCCAGCGACATGACCGGCGACGCCATCATCGACGCCCTGTCCGGCTGGGCCTGGCAGATGAAGAAGAACATCGCCCGCTCCAAGGAGGCCATCCCCGATGTGGAGACGCTGCTGACCCGGTTCCCCGACGGCGGCTTCCGCTGGGATATCTATCTGGATAACGGCAACGACGGCAACGCACTGGTGGAGCAGCTGTGGGCCTATGTGCAGAGCAGCACTCTGACGGCGGCCCAGTGCCGCGGCCTGCTGCTGAACCGGGACGGGCTGGACGGCGCTTTCACCGAGGGGTACACCGCGGCGCTGGTGGAGATCTATCAGAAGCAGCAGGACGTCTATATGCAGGCGTGGCGCAGTCTGACCTATGAACAGCAGAAGAGCGGCCCGCTGGATGTGGACGGCATCCTGCCCCGGGCCCAGACCATCCGCTGGTCCTATGACAGCGACGCGCTGTCATGCCCCTATATGACCGTCAACGGCAGCGGCACCGTGTTCTATATGGAGATTCCCGACGAGCTGGCGGCCCGCATCGGGCAGCGTGTGGCGGAGAACGTGAAGCTGGGCGGCTTCGAGCCGCCGCAGTTTACCAATGGTTGGGGCAGCGCTTTTAGCTCCTGGACGGCGGAGACCCCGGAGGTGCATCTGCGGTTCAAGGAGGATTACGGCGGATTTTACAGCCTGTGCCGGGGCGACGGCGGCGTATGGGGCCTTTGTGTGGACGGAAACGTCGTGCAGGCGGACGCCGAGGTGCGGGAGCTGCTGGCCATGATCCGGAGTCTGACCGGCTGGGAGACGGAGAGCGGGCGGGAAGCCTTCTCCGGCCTGGCATCGGCGGAGCTGATCTACAACGGCGAGATCCTCTATACCGTCAGCGACGCCGACCATATGGCGCGGCTGCAGAACCTGCTGCAGAACGGGACGCAGGCGGAATCTGCGGCCAAAACGCCGCCGGAATGTGTCCAGCTGCGCCTGACGCGCAGTGACGGCAGCACCGTATCCGTGCTGGCGGCGCCGGATATGGCCAGGATCTATCTGCCGCCCTTCTACTACTACCGCTACAACGACTATGAATCCACCGGCACCCAGCCGTTGCTGGACGCCCTGGGCCTGACGGAGTGGCCCGCGGCGGTGGTCAATGAGGGCTGCGGCGCGTGGCTGACGGCGCTGGAGGCCCAACTGACCCCCATGCCCCGGAACGGGCAGAGCGGCGCGTCCCTGATCTTCCCCCTGTCGGAGCAGGCGGTGCGGTCGGCGGCCATCAGCATGGGCCTGCCCAATGTGATTTCTCCGGAGGAGACCTTCTCCGGCGCGGAGGGGCACGCGGCCTATACCCTGCGGGATGACAGCGGCGAGCGGTACCCTATGCTGGTGGTCAGCAGCCAGGTGGACGATGTGGGCAAGCGGTATTTACAGGTGATGTATCTGGAGCCGGCAGGGGAGGATACCGCCTTCCACTGGGCGGACTGGCAGCGGCCCATCGCCCTGGCCGGAATGCTGTACGGCGGTTTTCACGACGACGGCCAGCTCTATCGCCAGCTGTCCACCCTGGAGATCTCGGAGGATGCCGGACAGGGCGCCAACTGGACAATGACCACCACCGGCGGCTTCTGCCGGGTGAGCTACTCCGTCATGGAGATCCAGGGCAAGCCGGAGCGGCAGGGAATCAGCCTCTATTTCTATCCCACGGAGCAGGACTATCGCCAGCAGCAGAAGGTCGTCCAGCAGAACCGGGAGGAAAATGTCATTGCCGCGCAGGAGCAGACGAGCGGTAACTGAAAGAGATGGGGTCTTACCCCATCTCTTTTTCCAAATTTTACAATAAAACACCTTGACAATAAGTAAACAGACGTTTATTATCAAGGTATGAGAACGATCGATACGGCAAAACGGGATAAGGTGGTGCAGACCGTCCTCCAGATCACCATGGAGGAGGGCCTTGCCGCGCTGTCCTTTGATAAGCTGGCCAAACGGGCCGGGATCAGCTCCGGCACCCCCTATGTGTACTACAAGGACAAGACCGACATGCTCTCGTGCATCTATACCCAGGTGTGGCAGGGCCTGCAGGAGGGATTGCAGCAGGCCATCGACATGGGCCGCACCCCCGGCGAGAAGCTGTTTTTCGGCCTGCGCCAGTTGGCCCAGACGCTGCTGGCCCACCCCAGCGAGGCCCACTTCTTCCTGTCGGTGATCAACGCGCCGGAATTCGTCACCGCCGACGCCCTGCGGGAGAACAGCCTGCCCTCGCCGCCGCTGCTGGCGGTGTATCAGGAGACCATCGCCCGGAGGCTGATGAAGACTGACAACATCGCCTACATCAACGCCGTGCTGTTCGGGCCGCTGTTCCTGATTTTGCAGCAGCACCGCCAGAGCGGCACCCCCGCCGTCATGAGCGAGGTGGAAAAGGTGCTGGATCTGTCGGTCTCCGCCGTGCTGAAGATCCGGTGAGGGCGCGGCCCTGTCCGCCAAACGGCCATTCAGAAAACCGAACCGAGCCGGACGGCGCTGCCGCCTGGCTCTTTTTTTGTATCGGAAGCAAAAAATTGCCGCCAAGCTGCGACTACGGGGCATTTTTCCGGAGTAGAAGGATAAGAGGGGAGGGAAGCCCATGGAGGATAAGCAGATCGTGTCCCTGTACTGGGCGCGTGACCCGCAGGCCATTGACCGGAGTCAGGAGAAATACGGCCCTTACTGCCTGTCCATCGCTCGAAGTATCCTGCGCCAGGAGCAGGACGCGGAGGAATCCGTCAACGATACATGGCTGGGCGCGTGGAACGCCATGCCGCCCCACCGACCTGAACGGCTGTCGGGCTTTCTGGGTAAGCTGACCCGCCGCATTTCTTTGAAGCGGTGGGAGGCCGCCCGCGCCCAAAAGCGCTTCGGCGACGAAACGGCGCTGGCGCTGGAGGAACTGAGCCAATGCGTAGACGGCAGCGGCGACGTGCAGCGGGAGCTGGAGGCCACCGAGCTGGCGGCGCGGATCAACGATTTCGTTATGGCCTTGCCGCAGGCGGAGCGCCGGGTGTTCCTGTGCCGCTATTGGTACATGGACAGCATGGCGGAGATCGCCATCCGCTTCGGCTTCTCTGTCAGCAAGGTGAAATCCATGCTGCACCGCATCCGGCAGCGGCTGCGGCAGACGCTGGAACAGGAGGGCTTGCTATGAGACCGGAAACATTGCTCTATGCCATCGGCGAGGTGGACGACGACGCCGTGCGGGATGCCCGCGATCCCAAGCTGAAGCGGCCCCACCGCTGGCGGCGGTGGCTGGTGACAGCCGCCTGTCTGTGCCTTGCGGTGCTGGGTATCTGGACGGCCCGGCGGTTTGACTATCTCGATTTTCTTCGCACCGGCTGCGCCGCCTCCATCGGCGAGGTGGTGGACGGCGATTACTACTACCATGTGCGCCACCGCGGCCTGTACCGCTATGCCCCGGAGACGGGGGAGCGTGAGCGGATACTCAGCACCTTTTGGTACGACAGCTATCAGGTAAACGAATATGGTGTGTATTATATTGACGGAAAATCACTGTATGTATTGGATCATGCCGCAAAAAAACGAACGCTGCTGTATCGCGGCGGCGGGAACTGCACGAACCTTCATCTGTCGCTGTATGGCGATGACGTGATCGTGACAGTGTATGACCGGGAAAATGACAGGGGCTATCAACTGCTGCTGGACGGCATGACCGGCGAGGTACAGCGGGAGGTCACGCCGCCCACCGACTATGGCTACTACGACACACACATGTTCTCTCAACGGCACTTCCGGGTAGGTGAGCGGGAGCTGGAGCTGGTTCCGCTGGCGGCAGAGGATAACGAAGCGCGCTATGATCTGCAAGAAAACGGCGTTTCCCTGCTGCCGGAGGGCGCCGCGGTGGACGCCTATCCCGACAGACTGGGGGACGCCCTGTGGTTCCTGCGCAGTCATCAGACTTCCACCGACACCTATTACATCGTCTCGCCTTCTGGTGACCGGACGGTGACGCTGCCTGTCGCCAATTATTACGCCTGCGGCGAAGATTTCGCCCTCAGCAGCGCGTACAGCGACTACCGCAGCGCGGTCTGCTGCGCCGACCTGCGCACCGGCGAAACGTGGGAGCTGACGGCGGACACGGACGCGGAGTGGTACAGTCTGACCGGCGACGGGCAGTACGTCTATTCCTGCGTCCCGTGGGACGACTATCAGGCCTGCTGGCGGCTGGTGTATGAGGGCGGTCGCCCTGTGGCCCTGGCGCTGATAGACGAGGATATCACAAAATAAGCAATAAAGGAGCGGATGCCCCGCTCCTTTATCACAGCCATAAGCCCCTGTGATGGATTTGTGCAATGTCCACGAAGCCGGCGGGGAAAAATTGGCGGATGTTTGGAGAAGAAAGGGCTTGCTTTTTGCAGAAAGTGCCGATATAATAGTCAAGAAAATTTTGAAAGGGGGAACGCGCCATGACCACCATCCGTAAGACCAAGTGCAAAGCCGCTCCCACTGTTTTTGTTTCTATTGTGGATATCGTTTTTTGACCGATGTTTTTCATCGGTCTTTTTTTTCGGCCTCCGCGGGAAGCAGATGACAAAGTTTGGTAAGTAACTTCACATACAAGACAAATGAAAGAGAGGAATCACGCCATGAAGAAAGAACTGGGCCATGTGGCCATCTACGACGCCAGAGAGCTGGGCGTTCCCCGTATGCTGCTGCTGGGTCTGCAGCACCTGTTCGCCATGTTCGGCGCCACCGTGCTGGTGCCCATCCTGGTAAGCTCCTACGGCCTGCCCCTGTCCATCCAGACCACCCTGCTGTTCGCCGGTCTCGGCACGCTGCTGTTCCACCTGTGCACCAAGTTCAAGGTACCCGCCTTCCTGGGTTCCTCCTTCGCCTTCCTGGGCGGCTTCCAGGCCGTCGCCGCGCTGGACGCCGGTAAGTTCGCCAGCATGACCGGCGAGGAGAAGCTGCCCTACGCCCTGGGCGGCGTGGTGATCGCGGGCATGCTGTACCTGGTGCTGGCCCTGCTGTTCAAGCTGGTGGGCGCCAAGAAGGTCATGCGCTTCTTCCCCCCCATCGTCACCGGCCCCATCATCATCCTGATCGGTCTGAACCTGTCCGGCACCGCCATCAGCAACGCCTCCACCAACTGGTGGCTGGCCCTGGTGGCCATCGCGGTCATCATCGTGGCCAACATCTGGGGCAAGGGCATGATCAAGATCATACCCATCCTGCTGGGTGTGGTGGTCGGCTACATCGTGGCCCTGATCACTGGCCAGGTGGACTTCACCGCCATGCGTGAGGCCGACTTCGTGGGCCTGCAGCAGTTCGTCATCGCCAAGTTCGACATCACCTCCATCCTGGTGATGGCCCCCATCGCCATCGCCGCCATGATGGAGCACATCGGCGACATCTCCGCCATCTCCTCCACCACCGGCAAGAACTTCATCGAGGATCCCGGCCTGCACCGCACCCTGCTGGGCGACGGCCTGGCCACCGCCATGGCCGGTATGTTCGGCGGCCCCGCCAACACCACCTACGGTGAAAACACCGGCGTCCTGGCCCTCAGCAAGGTCTACGATCCCCGGGTCATCCGCCTGGCCGCCCTGTACGCCATCATCCTGAGCTTCTCCCCCAAGTTTGACGCCCTGGTCAACTCCATCCCCACCGCCATCGTGGGCGGCGTCAGCTTCGTCCTCTACGGTATGATCTCCGCCGTCGGCGTCCGCAACGTGGTGGAGAACAAGGTGGATCTGACCAAGTCCCGCAACCTGATCATCGCCGCGGTGATCTTCGTCAGCGGCCTGGGCTTCAGCTCCACCGGCGGCATCACCTTCACCGTGGGCGGCGCCGATGTCACCCTGACCGGCCTGGCCATCGCCGCCCTGGCGGGCGTGATCCTCAACGCCATCCTGCCCGGCAACGACTATCAGTTCGGTGTGGATCCCCAGGGCGACAAGTCCGCTGACCTGGGCTCCTATTAAGAGAAACAGAAGAAACTGATATAACACAGAGTGCCCCGGCTTTCGCCGGGGCACTCTGTGTTATAGGGCCAGCACAAAAGCCAGGGATACGGCGGTATCCCTGGCTTTGTTTTGCTTTTTACAGGCTGACGCCGCCGTCGGCGGAAGATGCGCCCTCCAGCAGGGGGGCGATGCGGTCCAGCAGAGCGCGGACCTGCTGCGGGCAGCGGCCGATGTAGCGGGCGGGGTCCATCAGCCGGTCCAGCTCCGGCCGGGTCATGCCGAAGGCCGGATCACCGGCCAGACGGTCCAGCAGGTCGCAGGGCTCGCCGTCCTTCATCCGGGCGGTGGCGGCCATGGAGTGTACCCGCACCCGCTCATGGAGCTGCTGACGGTCGCCGCCGCGCTTGACGGCCTCCATCATCAGGTTCTCCGTGGCCAGGAAGGGCATATACTCCCGGATGGTCTTGTCCACCACCTTTTCGTTGACCCGCAGGCCGTCTGTAACGTTCTGGGCCAGGCGCAGAATGGCGTCGGCGCACAAAAAGCCCTCGGGCATGGACAGCCGCCGGTTGGCAGAGTCGTCCAGGGTGCGCTCCATCCACTGGACGGAGGCGGTCATGGAGGCGTTCATGGCGTCGGCCATGAGATAGCGGCTCAGGGAGCAGATGCGCTCGCAGCGCATGGGATTGCGCTTGTAGGCCATGGCCGACGAGCCGATCTGGTGCTCCTCGAAGGGCTCCTCCAGCTGGCGGTCGTGCTGCAGCAGGCGGATGTCGTTGGCCATGCGGTAGACGCTCTGGGCCATGGAGGACAGGCAGTTCAGGATCCGGGCGTCTACCTTCCGGGGATAGGTCTGGCCGCAGACGGTGAAGCAGGCGTCGAAGCCGAACTCGGCGGCGATGCGGCGGTTCATCTCGTCGATCTTCGCCTCGTCGCCCTCAAAGAGGTCCATGAAGCTGGCCTCGGTGCCGGTGGTGCCCCGGCAGCCCAGAAAGCGCAGGCTGCCCAGGACAAAGTCCAGCTCCTCCAGGTCCGACAGCAGGTCCTGGAGCCACAGGGCGGCCCGCTTGCCCACGGTCACCGGCTGGGCCGGTTGATAGTGGGTATAGCCCAGGGTGGGGGTGGCGGCGTATTTTTCCGCAAAGGCGGAGAGGTTCTTCATCACCGCCAGCAGCTGGCCCCGCAGATACACCAGCCCGTCCCGGTACAGAATCAGGTCGGCGTTGTCGGTGACATAGCAGCTGGTGGCCCCCAGGTGGATGATGCCCGCCGCCTGAGGCGCGGCCTTGCCGTAGGTATAGACATGGGCCATGACATCGTGGCGGACCTCCCGCTCCCGCTGCCGGGCGGTGTCATAGTCGATATCGGTGATGTGCTGCTCCAGCTGGCGGACCTGCTCCTCCGTTACCGGCAGGCCCAGCTGGTGCTGGGCCCGGGCCAGGGCCGTCCACAGCCGCCGCCAGGTCTGGAAGCGCATATCCGGGGAGAACAGGTGCAGCATATACGGCGAGGCGTAGCGCCCGGCCAGGGGGGATTCATAAACTTCGTGGGACATAAGGGTCCTCCGTTTCTGTGATGTTCAGCGGACGATCAGGCTGTCCCGCTCCGCGCCCACGGAGACATAGCCGATGCGGCAGCCGATGGCCTGCTCCACATACTCCACATAGTCCCGGGCGGCCTGGGGCAGCTCCTCCCAGGTGCGGACCCCGGAGATGTCGCAGTTCCAGCCGGGAACGTACTCGGTGACGGGCTTGGCCTGGTCCAGCAGCACCGGGAAGGGGAACTCGTCGGTCTGTTGACCGTCGATCTCATAGTGGGCGCAGACGGGGATCCGGTCCATGTAGCTGAGGATATCCAGCTTGGTCAGGGCGATGTTGGTGGCGTTCTGCATCCGGACGCCGTAGCGGGTGGCCACCAGGTCGATGGGGCCCACCCGGCGGGGACGGCCGGTCTTGGCGCCGTATTCGTCACCGGCGTCCCGGAGCTTCTCGGCGTCGGCGCCGAACCACTCGCACACGAAGGGGCCCTCGCCCACGCAGGAGGAATAGGCCTTCACCACGCCCACCACCTCGTCGATGGATGCGCCGGGCAGGCCGGAGCCTACCGGGGCATAGGAGGCGATGGTGTTGGAGGAGGTGGTGTAGGGGTAGATGCCGTAGTCCAGGTCCCGCAGAGCGCCCAGCTGGCCCTCGAACAGGATGGACTTGCCGTCGGCCTGGGCCTGGTGGAGATAGCGGCTGGTGTCGGCCACATAGGGCTTTACCCGCTGGCCGTACTGCTCCACCCAGGCCATCATCTCGTCCATGGTGTAGCCCTTGGCCCCGTAGACCTCCCGGAGGATCAGGTTCTTCCACTCCAGCAGGTCCTGGAGATGGGCCTTCAGGTGCTCGGGGTACAGCAGTTCACCGGCCAGGACCGTCTTCTTCTGGTACTTGTCGGAATAGAAGGGGGCGATGCCCTGCTTGGTGGAGCCGTACTTCTTGTCAGCCAGCCGGGCTTCCTCCAGACCGTCCAGATCCCGGTGTCAGGGCAGCAGGAGGGAGGCCCGGTCGCTGATCTTCAGATTTTCCGGGGTAATGGACACCCCGGCGGCCCGGAGGGTGTTCATCTCCGCCAGCAGGTTTTCACAGTCCAGCGCCACGCCGTTGCCCAGAATGTTCACCACACCCTCCCGGAAAATGCCGGAGGGCAGCAGGTGGAGGGCGAAGGTGCCCCTGTCATTCACCACGGTATGTCCGGCGTTGCCGCCGCCTTGATACCGCACCACCACGTCAAAGTGGTTGGTGAGATAATCCACCATGCGGCCCTTGCCTTCGTCGCCCCAGTTGATCCCTACGATTGCGCAGTTTGCCATTTGAATTGCCTCCCAAATTACGTGCGGAAGCTCCGCACGGCATACGATTGCTTTTTTTGACCGGGTTATTATAGAATGGTTTTTTTTACAAGAAAAGAATGAAAATCAAATATTTACTATAAGAAGCGCTGATGCACCCGGATAAAAAACAGCTGCAGGGCAGGACGTTTTTCTGTGAAAAACAAACCGGCCCTCCGCGTCTCGGAGAGCCGGAAAAAACGTCCCGGACCTTTTTAAAAGGTCCGGGGCGGCGGGGAAAGATTAAAATTTGTACTCCACGAACAGCTCCCGGACGGCGTTGGGGTCGACGGGAGGGGCCTTGGGTGCTTCGGCAGGCTGGGCCGGGGCCTCGTGAGGGCCGTCCCGCCAGGCCAGGAACTTGGGGGCCACCTGGGGGAACAGGGCCAGAGACAGCACGTCCTCCTCAGACTTGGCGATGTCCTTGAACTGCTCTTTATAGGTTTCCAGCTCCGGGGCGATGTTGTCCGCCGGACGGCAGGTGATGACCTCTTCCGGATCGATGCCAGCCAGCGCCCGGACCTCCGGGTTCACCTGACCGGGCAGTGCGCCGTACTCGCCCCGCAGCAGTCCCTTGGACTCCTTGGGGAAGGTCTTGTACTTGCCCACGATGACGTTCATCACCGCTTGCGTGCCCACGATCTGGCTGGTGGGGGTCACCAGCGGGGGATAGCCGAAGTCCTTGCGGACGCGGGGGATCTCCGCCAGCACATCGTAGTACTTGTCTTCCTTCCCGGCCTGCTTGAGCTGGGAGATCAGGTTGGAGAGCATTCCGCCGGGAACCTGATAGAGCAGGGTGTTGGTGTCCACCCGCAGCACCTTGGGGTCCAGAATGCCCTCGTTTTGCAGACGGGCCGCCACCTTGCGGAAGTGGGCCGCCGCGTCGCTGAGCTTGGACTGATCCAGCCCGGTGTCCCGGACGGTGCCCCGCAGCGTGGCCACCAGAGACTCCGTGGCGGGCTGGGAGGTGCCGTTGGCAAGGGGGGAGAGGGCGGTGTCCACGATGTCCACCCCCGCCATGGCGGCCATGAGGTTCACCATGTCGCCGGTGCCTGTGGTGTTGTGGGTGTGGAGGTGGATGGGGATGGAGACCGTCTCCTTCAGCCGCTTGATGAGGGAGTAGGCGTCCATGGGCAGCAGCAGGTTGGCCATGTCCTTGACGCAGATGGCGCTGGCCCCCATCTCCTCCAGCGTTTTGGCCAGCTTCACGAAGTAGTCCTCATTGTGGATGGGGGAAACCGTGTAACTCATGGCGGCTTCCACCTCGCCGCCGTACTTCCGGGTGGACTTGATGGCCTGTTCCAGATTCCGCACATCGTTCAGCGCGTCGAAAATGCGGATGATGTCGATGCCGTTTTCAATGGACTTGCGGCAGAAAGCGTCCACCACATCGTCGGCATAGTGCTTGTAGCCCAGGATGTTCTGGCCACGGAACAGCATTTGCAGCTTCGTGTGCTTCACGTGCTGGCGGATGGTCCGCAGCCGCTCCCACGGGTCCTCGTTCAGGAAGCGCATACAGGCGTCGAAGGTGGCGCCGCCCCAGCACTCCAGAGAGTAGTAGCCGATGGAATCCAGCATTTCCAGCGCGGGGAGCATATCCGCCGTGGTCATGCGGGTGGCCGCCTGAGACTGGTGGGCGTCCCGGAGGATGGTATCCGTAATGAGCAGGGGCTTGTTCGATAAAAATTCCATATCTGCCTCCTATCAGCCGTACAGGGAAATCAGCACACCCGCGGCGATGGCGGAGCCGATGACGCCTGCCACGTTGGGGCCCATGGCGTGCATCAGCAGGAAGTTGCCGGGGTTGTACTTCTGGCCCACCATCTGGGATACGCGGGCCGCCATAGGCACAGCGGACACGCCGGCGGAACCGATGAGGGGATTGATCTTCTCCTTGAGGAACAGGTTCATGAACTTGGCAAGCAGGACGCCGCCGGCGGTGCCGAAGCTGAAGGCCACCACGCCCATGGCCATGATCTTGATGGTCTGGAGGGACAGGAAGGTGGTGCCGGTGGCCGTTGCGCCGACGCTGACGCCAAGGAAGATGGTGACGATATTGATGAGCTCGTTCTGCACGGTCTTGCTGAGCCGCTCTGTGACGCCGCACTCCTTAAAGAGGTTGCCCAGCATGAGACAGGCAATGAGGGGGGCGGCAGAGGGCACCAGCAGGGCCACAAAGATGGTCACCACGATGGGGAATACGATCTTCTCCTTCTTGCTGACTTCCCGGAGGGGCTTCATGACGATCTGGCGCTCTTTCTCCGTGGTCAGCAACTTCATGATGGGAGGCTGGATCACGGGGACCAGCGCCATGTAGGAATATGCCGCGATAGCGATCGCACCGAGAAGGTGAGGAGCGAGGGTCTTGGTGACGAGGATGGCGGTAGGACCGTCAGCGCCGCCGATTATACCGATAGATGCAGCTTCGGGAACGGTGAATCCGAGAAGGATTGCGCCGATGAATGCTGCAAATACGCCGAACTGCGCGGCAGCACCGAGGAGAAGACTCTTCGGATTTGCAATAAGAGAGGTAAAGTCGGTCATTGCACCGATTCCGAGGAAGATAAGCGGCGGATAAATACCGAGCTTAACGCCGAGATAGAGAAGGTCGAGAAGACCGCCTTCGTGAAGTACCTTTTCGCCGTCAATAACAGCGCCGGTTTCCTGAACAAAGAAGTTCATATGGAAAATGTTTGCGCCGGGGATGTTGGCGAGAAGCATACCGAACGCGATAGGAATAAGGAGCAGCGGCTCAAACTTTTTGACTATCGCAAGATAGAACAGGACAGCGACAATAACGTACATTACGATGGTCTGCCATGTCATATCGTGATGATTGAAACTTGACGTCTCAAAAATCTTTGCTATATTAGAGAAGAATTCCAAAACAATACCACCTTTACGCTAAATTAAATTTGAGGAAGGAAATTACGCGAGTTCGAAAAGAACGTCGCCGGTGTTGACGGAAGTACCTTCCTTAGCGTAAACGGCGGTAACGGTGCCGTCAGCGGGAGCAAGAATTTCGTTTTCCATCTTCATTGCTTCAAGGACGCAAAGAAGATCGCCCTTCTTGACAGAGCTACCCTGAGTAGCCTTAACTTTGAGGATATTACCGGGAAGCGGAGCGTTGACAGCAGTAGCTCCGGCAGATGCAGCCTTGGGAGCGGCAGCCTTGGGTGCAGCAGCGGGTGCGGCAGGAGCGGCTTTAGGAGTTTCCGCCTTGGTGAATTTTGCGTTGATGTCAGCTTCTTCAACGACGACTTCGTACTTTGCGCCGTTTACAGTGATTACATACTTTTTCATAATTTACCCCTTTTTACTGAATCTTGTTGATTGAAATAACTTTGAATGCGCAGTCCGACTCGCCGCGGTAAGCAGCAATTGCGGCAGTTGCGACCGCAACAAGCTCTTCCTCACTGTCACCGGCAGGTGCCTCTGCAGCTTTGGGAGCGGGCGCTGTCGTTGCCGTAGCCTTCTTCTTTGAGCCAAAGACACTGAACAGCTTGAAGAGATACAGCACTGCCATGATGATGATCAGAACCATGAATACAGTCATCAGACCAATGGCGGCGTATTTCAGAGCATATGCCAATTTCTCACCGAAGGAAGCATCTGCCGCAAGATTCTCTATTCCCGATTTCGGAAACACGTCTGCGACGGCAGACACGGTCGTACTCGTCACTGCTTCGCCAGCATTTTCAAGTAGAAACATAGTAGCCTCCTTATGCCGTTACGGAGCAATGCCCCATACCGACCCATGATATTAACGTGCCTATTCGACTACAAAAAATCGAAAAAAGCAATAGCGTCGACAAAATTTATTTTTATATCTTGATTATCCGACGTTATTGTGATACCGATTTGCAGGAACTTGCGCATACCAACGTTGCAGTCGTTTGCGCGGGCGCGAAGCAGATACTGGATATAGGCCGCACGCTTGAATATCTTGAAACTATGGGCGTACCCGTTATAGGCAACGGCACAAGCGACTTCCCCGCGTTCTATTGCCGCAAGAGCGGCTACGGCGTGGATTATGCCGCTAAGGATGAAGCTGACATTGCCAAGCTTATCCATACCAAGCAGGAATTGGGCCTGAAGGGCGGCATGCTGATAGGCAACCCCATACCCGAAGAATATGCCATGGACTTTGACTACATGGAAGAAGTTATACAAAAGGCGCTTGTTAAGGCGGACGAAGCCGGCGTGCACGGCAAGAATATAACGCCGTTCCTGCTTGCAAGCATAAAGGACATAACCGGCGGCAAGGCATTCGAGGCCAACGTAAAGCTGGCGCTGAACAATGCCCGCTGCGCGGCAAAAATAGCCAAAGCGCTCAGTGATATGGAGTAAATTAAAAAGGCGGCATGAGCCGCCTTTTTTAATTGCTTAATTACAGTCCCATTTCCTCTTTGACTTCCTTGAAGCACTTGACTGCAAATTCAAGGTCCTCCTTGCTGTGTCCTGCGGAGACCTGCGTACGGATGCGCGCCTTGCCCATGGGCACAACGGGGTAGCAGAAGCCTATTACATACACGCCCTTTTCAAGCATGCGCGCGGCAAATTCCTGCGCAGTGCGGGCATCGTAAAGCATAACGGGCACTATTGGGTGCGTGCCGGGCAGTACGTCGAAGCCAAGCTTGCCGAGCTCACTGCGGAAGAAGGCCGTGTTTTCATGCACCTTGTCGCGAAGGGCGGTGGAGGTGGTGAGCATCTCCAGCACCTTCAAGCTGGCGGCGCATATGGCCGGGGCAAGCGCATTGCTGAAAAGATACGGCCTGCTGCGCTGCCTGAGTAGATCTATTATCTCCTTCTTTGCGCAGGTGTAGCCGCCGCTCGCTCCGCCAAGGGCCTTGCCAAGCGTGCCGGTAACTATGTCCACGCGGCCCATAACGCCGCAGGCTTCCGCCGTGCCGCGGCCGTGTTCGCCCATGAAGCCAACTGCATGGGAATCGTCCACCATTACAAGTGCGCCGTATTCATCCGCAAGATCGCAGATTGCGGGCAGGTTGGCAATGAAACCGTCCATGGAGAAAACGCCGTCGGTTGCAATAACCTTGATTCTGCAATCCTTTGCTGCTTCAAGCTGAGCCTTAAGGTCTTCCATGTTGTTGTTCTTATAGCGGAATCTCTTTGCTTTGCAAAGGCGAACGCCGTCAATGATGCTTGCATGGTTCAGCTCATCGGAAATGATCGCGTCTTCCGCACCGAGAAGAGTCTCGAACAGACCGCCGTTTGCATCGAAGCAGGAGGTGTACAGAATGCAGTCATCCATGCCGAGAAAATCTGCGATTTTGCGTTCGAGCTGCTTGTGGATCTGCTGAGTGCCGCAAATGAAACGTACGGAGGAGAGACCGAAGCCCCACTCATCATAGCTTGCTTTTGCTGCTGCGATAACCTCGGGATTGTTGGAAAGGCCGAGGTAGTTGTTTGCGCACATGTTGAGAACGCCCTTTGCAACGGTAGTGTCGATGCGAGCCTTCTGAGGGGTTGTGATTATGCGTTCATCCTTGTAGGTGCCCGCTTCTTTGATGGAATCAAGTTCGCTGCGAAAGATTTCGTATGCTTTTTTCATTCATTTTTCGCCCACGCAAGCACACCCACTAACCTGCACGCAAACAAGCATTTACGCGTTTTCACTTAGCGATTTGGCCATATTATTTTGACAGCGTGAGGCGCACTTTGTCGGGGGTTACGACAAGGCGGGCATTGGCGCCTTCTATGATTGGAAGGTTGTAGTCGACATGCCCCACCGGGAAGTTGTAAGCCACCGGGAAATCGTAGTCGGCAACCATCCGCTGCACCATATCGTACATATTGTCGAAGTCCTTCGACGGCTTGTATTCGGTGAACTGCCCAACAATCAACGCACGCGTAGAGGCAAGCGTGCCGTTGAGGCGCAGATGGTAGAGCATACGCTCTATGCTGTAGATAGCCTCGTCGATGTCCTCAATGAAGAGGATGTGGTCCTTGCGGAGCAAGTTGAACGGTGTGGACAGCAGTCCGCTCAGCACGGCGATATTGCCTCCGTAAATTCTGCCTTCAGCCTCGCCAAGACGGTTGTGAGGGTCGGCCGCCACTTCATAGTCGGGCATGGTGCCGGTAAGGATGTCGCGGAGCGCGCGGCTGCACTCGTCGTCGGGACGCTCGGTCAGATGCTTGCACATCAGCGAGTGTATGCTTGCCACGCCATCGCGGGCCAACGCTGCATGGAAGGCCGAGATGTCGCTGAATCCCATCACCCATTTAGGGTCGCGGCTCCACAATCCCGGCTCGAAATGCTCGAGCAGATGCACCACTCCGTATCCGCCACGGCTGCACATTATGGCACGCACCGACGGGTCGGCGAGCGCCTGACGGATGTCGGCTATACGCTCTTCCGCCGTTCCGCTGTACGAACCGTTCACGCCTTTGCAGTGCCGACTCACTACTGGGCGGAATCCCCAACTCTCGATTGTCCGGCATGCGCTGTCGACCAGCTCCGGTTTGATTGCACTTGCCGGCGAGAGAATCGCCACGGCATCGCCTTGTCTCAATGGCTTTGGATATATCATATTGTCTTAATTTACTTGTACTTTAATACCTTTCTGGCGGAACACTTCTGCGATGCGCTCCAACTCGTCGCGCTCCACTTTCTGCAGGCGCTGCTCCGGTGTGGGACGATCGAGCGAGTAGAGCATCACCTCTGCCGGCTCAATCTCAAGATAAGCCTTCAGCAACGCCTGAATCTCGGCATCGGTGGTGTTGTCGATGCGCACGCCGTCGTGCTCGCCACGCACCATCATAGTCTGGACGATGCACTGATGGCGGAATTTTTTAAGATGTCCAACCACGTGCTCCACCGTAAACTCCTTGTTTGCCGGACGGTCGATAAGGCGCATCGTGGCGTCAACCGCCGAGTCAAGTTTCAGAATGTTGTTGTCCACCTTCAGAAGCGCCTCGGCAACAGCCGGACGGTCAATCATCGTGGAATTTGACAAAACGCTGATTTTCACCGAAGGGTAATACTTGTTGCGCAATGTTATCACATCGTCGACCACGCCTCCGAAGTCAGGGTGCAACGTTGGTTCGCCATTGCCTGAGAAAGTGATTACGTCAAGACGGTCGCCGGCGGCATGCATCGCCTTCAGTTTGTCTTCCAGAGCCGCGCGCACCTCCTCGCGGGTGCTTATACCAGCCTTTCCCGCGCCCTGGGCATTGTAGCCAGCCTCGCAGTACAGGCAGTCAAACGAGCAGATTTTACCATCGTTGGGCATCAGGTTAACGCCGAGCGACGTGCCGAGCCTGCGGCTGTGGATTGGTCCGAAAATCGTGTCGTGAAACAGTATTGTCACCATATTTCTATTCCTTTCTCAATAATTCGTTGAACAAATCTATATATTTACGCGCCACCGCGCCGTATGAAAACCGCGCCGCCACGCTGTCGTGGAGAGCCTTGCGGTCGACACTCTGCGACACCGCCCACAAGATGCCCTCGGCAAGGCTGTCGGCGTCGGGATAGGCGGCGAGCCATCCGTCGCGCCGATGTGTGATTATGTCCGACTGGCCTCCGTGGTCAAACGCCACGGCAAGGCATCCGGCAGCCTGTCCCTCGGCAAGCGTCATGCCAAACGTCTCGAAATGTGACGACGACACAACCACATCGCCTGCCGCCATCAGGTCTGCCACCTTTTCAGGAGCCACCGCGCCAACCCACCGGTAAGGCAGTCGTATCTGTCCGAGCAGCGACTCGTCGCGGATAGAGCCGAAAAGCTGCAGCTCGATGTTGCAGTCAGGATGACTGTCGGCTATGACGTTTGCCGCCTCGATGAGCAGTCCGAACCCTTTCACGGGGTCGTCAAGCCGCGCCGCGCCCATCGTCACCACCTTCTTGCCCTTGTTTCCTGTACGCTGCCAACTGTAGCTGTCGACCGCCATCGCATTGTGGATCACCGACACCGCCCTGCCCTCAAGCAGCGCGCTGCGGCGGCAACAGTCGGCAAGCCATCCGCTGACAGCCACAAAATGGATGTCGGCATTGTCGTATATGCGTTTTTTCCGCTTCCACACACGGTGCGACAGGTCGTTGCCATAAGGGAAACGCATAAACCTGCAATGTCCGCACTCGCGCTCATAGCCGTCGCAACCATAGGCATGGTGGCAGATTCCCGTCATGCACCACATATCGTGCAACGTCCACACCAACCGCTTACCCATTGCGGCAAGTCGCCCGACGTCGGTGAGCGACAGCATCCCCTGGTTTATCCAATTGAGACACACCACACCGGCTGAACGCAGCCACGGATGCGACAGCACATCGACACCATAGCGCGCCGTCGACACCTTAAACAGGTCGCGGCGGTTCAAGCCGTTTGCGGCGAAGATGCCTATGCGCTCGCGCAGGAAAGCCCAACGGCGCTGCTCCGCTGTTCCCGCCACATCGACAAGCGGGTCGGCCGTAGTGCGGTCGACAACAAGCATACGGGCATCAACACCCTCACCGACAAGGGCGTGCAGAAGCCTCCAGCTGGCAATAGCTGCGCCGCCATGGGCGTCGGCAGTGTTGAGAATCACCACTTTCATTTGCGTCCCCTCCGCAGCATCGCACCGATGTTGAGATGCTCTTTTTTAACAATCATCATGGCAAACACACAAAGCATTGCGGTGTTGACCACAAGTTGCAGCATTGTGTTGCCAACTTTCAGATATTCAGCCACAAAATAAAGCACCGCAGCCACGGCTACGTATGAGAGAATCGACTTCAAATCGTAGTCGATAGGATTTTTCTTCTGTCCTACAACATAAGACATCACCATAGCCACGCCATAGCCGGCCACGCCAGCCCAGGCGCATGCCATATATCCGAACTTGGGCACAAGCAGCACATTCATGGCAATCAGCACGGCGCATCCCACAAAAGAGAACAACGCGCCCCAAAGCGTCTTGTCAATGAGCTTGTACCAGAACGACAAGTTGAAATAAACGCCCATCAGAATTTCCGCCGCCATCACAATCGGCACCACACGCAATCCAGCCCAATATTCCGGATTCGGGGCAATGACGTGTTTGAGCACATCGATGTAGAACACCACGCAAAGGAATGCCAACAGCGTGAAAATCACAAAATATTTCATCGCCTTGGCATAAAACTCCTTGCTGTCCTTGTCGCGGCTCTTGCTGAACACAATCGGCTCGTAGGCATAGCGGAAAGCCTGTGTCAGCAAAGCCATAATCATGGCAATCTTGCTCGCCGCGCCGTAGATGCCGAGCTGCATCTTTGCATCGCTGCCAACATAGACATGGCTGAATATAATCTTGTCAGCCACCTGATTAAGGATTCCAGCAATACCAAGAATCAGTACCGGATAAGAATAGTTGAGCATACGCTTCGCCAACTGCCAGTCGAAACCGCCGCCAAGCTTTATGAGCGGCAGCATCAGCAGCATTATCGTGCCGGTGCAGACAAGGTTGAACAGGAAGGCATAAGCCACATCGCTGCCTCCGAGAAACACGTAGTAGACAATGTTTAACGCTATGTTTAGCACAATGAAGAGCAGCTTCAACGCCACGAAGTGAAACGGGCGCTTGCGGTAGCGCAGATAAGCGAACGGGATGCATTGGAAAGCGTCCATCGCCACAACACCCATCATCATACCTATATACGAAGGATGGTCGGCATAGCCCATGGCACCAGCAATCTGCGGCAGAAAAGCCAGTCCGAGCGCCACAAACAGCAGCGACGTGGACCCCACCATAATCAGCGTTGTTGAATAGACCCTGCGCGGATTCTCCTCCGCCTTGTTCACATAGCGGAAAAATGTGGTTTCCATTCCATAGGTGAGAATCACCATCAGCAACGCCACCCATGCATACACCTCGGTGACAACGCCATAGCCACCCGAACGTGCCGACATCGCCGTGACGTAGATAGGCACAAGAAGATAGTTTAGAAATCGCCCTACGATAGAACTGACACCATAGATGGCAGTGTCTTTTACCAATGATTTTAATCCAGCCATTATTCTCTGTTTTTTATCATTATTATGGTTGCAAAGGTATACATTATTGCGAGCATAGACAACAAAAGCGTCCAAAGTCGACCCGCTAAAAACATCGGCGGCGAGACCCGCAATATGGAGCATCCGCCGCCGATTGTTTTTCTCTTAGACCTACGTTCTATATTTTCTTACCAAAAGCACGACGACGCTTGTGCTGGCGCGTCTCGAAATATTGCCACTGCGACTGCACCTTCGTGTTCAGCTCCAACTCCGGATTGCTCTCGGCATATTTGAAGCCATATTTTTGGAAATACGGAATCAAGTCGGTGAACAGCAATGCGTTTACGCCCTTGCTCTGATATTCCGGCTTGATAGCCACAAGCAGAAGGTCGACCGTGTCGGTCACGTTGAAATACATGGCGCGCATCAGATGCCACCATCCGAACGGCAACATTCGTCCATGCGACTTCTGCAGCGCCCGCGACAACGACGGCAAAGCCACGCCCACACCGATAACCTCGTTGTTGGAGTCTTTTATCACACAGAGCAGGTCGAGGCGCAACAGGCGCAGATAAATCTTCACATAATAGTCAATCTGACGATCGGTCAGTTTGGTAAACTCAAACAGCTCTGCATAAGCCTCGTTGATAAGGTCGAAGAACGGACGTCCCACCTCGCGGACAACCTTCTTGCGGTTGGTGTATTTCTCCACGTGCAGCCCATATTTCTTCTTCACTATCTCGGCGATGCGCTGATGCTTCTCAGGGATAGCGTCGGGCACGGTCATCTGAAATTCCACCCAGTCGGCGCGTTTTTCAAATCCCATGCGCTCCATGTGCTTGGGATAGTATGGGTAGTTGTAGATGGTAGCCATCGTCGACAATTCATCGAAGCCCTCGACAAGCATTCCCTCATAGTCCATATCGGAAAATCCGAGCGGACCAATAATCGTTTCCATTCCGCGCTCCTTGCCCCATGCTATGGCAGCGTTGAAAAGCGCGTCGCACACTTCCTCGTCATCGATAAACTCCACAAATCCGAAACGCATCTCCTTCTTGCCTCGCTGCTCGTTTGAGAGGCGATGGATGATTGCAGCGATGCGTCCCACAGGCTTGCCGTCGCGGAAAGCCATAAAATACTCGGCATCACACAACTCAAACGCAGGGTTCACGTCGGGCGACAGCGTGTTGACATCGTCCATGCGCAACGGCGGCACAAAGCAGTCGTTGCCTTTATACATATCCGTGCCAAACTGCACAAACTTTTTCAGTGACTTCTTATCCTTCGGTATAACTCTGATTTCTACAGACATATCTTTGTTCTATTTTTTCATTATATCTTCCCATTCGTCCGCGCCTGTCGTGTCAAGACCGTCGCGCGTAAGCCCGTGGCGCAGCATTCCCTCAACAAACCGAGCCACCAGACGCGCATCGCATTCCAGACGATGTGCGGCGTCGGGCGTCCCGTCTGACTCACGCGTCAGCACACCGCTTTTGGTGAACAGCGACACATTGTGCCGGCTGTCGGAAAAAAGGAAATTGTTGCAATAAAATTTTATATGCTCGTTGTAGCAGGCGCGGGCATCTGCCTTTCCGAATATTTTCATCATATCGCTCTCGCGGGCGATGACCACATCGGCGACCTCAAGATTTTCAACGATAGCCGGCATCACACGCGTTATGCGGCTGCACAGCTCAGGCTTGAAACCCGGCAGATAGACGATTATCGCCTTGCGGTCCTGAGCATACGCCAACAATTCAGAGAGCGGCTGGCGCACGCTTTCCTCCACAGAGAAAAACGATCCGAACACCACGATGTCGTTCTCCTCGATTTTCGGCCACAGCACGTCAAACCTCGAGTCGGGGTATTTCACATACTCCGAGAAACGCTCGTTGCCCTCCTTGTCGCGGAAAATCAGCGACACCTGCGACTGCCCTTCCGTAAACCGGTCGACCGACTTCACGCCCACACCGTTTTTCTTCAGCGTGTCAACAATCATGTCACCCACGCCGTCGGTGGCACATTCGCTTACGAATTCCACTTCCACGCCGTCGTGGCTCAGCGTCATTGCCATGTTTGCAATGCGTCCGCCAACAAACGAACACACCTGCCTCCCCTCCTCATGCAGGATGTCGAGGCAAGCCTGCCCCACTGCAATGACCTTGCTCACCGTTGTTCCTCCTTTTCCTCACCACGGCTCTTCTTGCCGAGATACCCGCCATGATGGCGCAGCGCATACTGCTCCTTTGTGAATCCCGTGGTGCGCATCGTTCCCACAACGAGCACGTCGCCAATGACAGTCATCAGCGTTGTCGACGTGGTAGGAGTCAGCCCGAGCGGACAAACCTCCGGAGCGTTGCCCGTCCAAAGGCACACATCCGCCGACTGAGCCAGCTCACTGTCGGCATTTCCCGTAATCACGATAATCTGCAGCTGCGGATTCAACCGCTTTGCAAGCGTCACCAGCTCCACAATCTCGCGCGTCTTACCCGAATTCGAGAGCAGCAGCATGATGTCGTTCTCCTGCATCACGCCCAAGTCGCCATGCTGCGCCTCGCTCGGGTGCAGGAACACGGCAGGGATTCCCGTCGACGCAAAAGTCGTTGCAATGTTCATGGCAATCTGTCCAGCCTTGCCCATGCCCGATGTTATAAGTTTTCCGTGGCGGTTCCACACCTGCTCCACAATCATTCCTACAGCACGCTCATATCCGTCGGTCACCGGGATTTCCGCCACCGCACGGCTTTCGTGAGCGAGGATGTCGCGCATACACTGTTTGATGTCTGTCATATCTGTTGTCAGTCTTTTGATTCAATCAAGTTGCGTCCTTCATACTCGCAGATGGCTTTCACCCACGCAGCCGGAAGGCATTTCGATTCCTGCGTATCCACGTCGAACGCCACCATCACCGTCGCGCATTCGCTCTTCACCTCCTTCGTGACAGTGTTTACGATGCGCTGGTGCACTTTGAAACTCTTCTCGCGGATCGACTCCACACGGGTCACGACCGACACCGGCTCGCCGAATCGCATCGGGGCGTAGAAGTTGCAGTTCACGTTGGCAATCACCACGTCGGGCCGCGTCCAGTTCATCTGACCTTTGCGGATGGTGGTGAAATAAGCCGATTTACCGAGGTCGTAATAGGTGAAAAACACAGAGTTGTTGACGTGTCCGAGCACATCGATGTCGTTAAAACGCATCTGCACCGGGATAGAGTGCCTGAACGCCGGCTTTGACTCTACCTTTTCAAGATTTTTCTCTTCCATTTCTTTCCTCCTTTTTTGCTGCCGGGCAAGCCCGACATCAATATGCAAAATTACTCAGATTTCCTCAATATTCAAAGCGTAGCTTTTATAATGTCATTATTCAATGACAATAAACAAACTTTTTTCGTTCTATATTTGCAGAAATTTATGTTTTTTGTGTAAGTTTGCAAAAAACGTCTCGCAATGGATTTCAACAAGACAATCAACCGCTGGCACACCGGCTGCGTAAAATACGACGGTCTGCAGCAAAACTACGGTCGAAGCGACCTTTTGCCGCTTTGGGTGGCTGATATGGATTTCGAGGTGTGTCCCGCCATCACAGAAGCTCTGCGCCACAGGCTGGAGCACCAAGTGTTCGGCTATTCGATAGCACCCGACAGTTATTGGCAGTCGATACAGGATTGGCTGCTCAACCGCCATGGATTCAGCGTGGAACGCGACGAGCTGACATTCATTCCCGGCATTGTCCGCGGACTTGCGATGGCACTTCAGGTGTTTACCGACAAGGGCGACAAGGTGCTGATACAACAGCCCGTCTACCATCCGTTCCGCATCATCATCGAGGGCAACTGCCGCAAGGTGGTCAGAAATCCGCTGCGCTTCTGCGACGACGGACACGTAGAGATGGACTTCGAGCTGCTCGAGCGCCAGTTTGCCGAGGAGCGTCCGCGCATGATGATTCTCTGCAATCCGCACAACCCCGGCGGATTTGTATGGAGCCGCGACGAGCTGGCACGTCTTGCCGACCTCTGCACCGAATACGGCGTGCTGGTGGCGAGCGACGAAATCCACGGCGACCTTGAGCTGTTTGGCAACCGCTACACTCCGTTTGCCTCCGTTTCCGACGCAGCGGCGCAATGCAGCGTCACGTTTGGCGCGCCGTCGAAGACATTCAACATCGCCGGCATCGTAAGTTCGTGGTGTGTGGTGAAAAATCCGGCACTCCGCCGCAAGTTCTTCACCTGGCTGACAGTCAATGAATACAACGTGCCCACATTCGTGCAGACCGTAGCCACCGAAGCCGCCTATACCAAAGCGGCGGGATGGCTCGACGAGGCGCTGCGCTACATCGAGGACAACATCCGCTACACGGAGCAATTTCTGGCAGAGCGGATACCACAAATCCGCGCCATGCGCCCGCAGGCGTCGTTCCTCGTATGGCTCGACTGCTCGGCATTGGGACTGAAAGGCAAGGACTTGGTCGACCTGTTTGTCGACAAGGCGCACCTGGCCCTCAACGACGGCGAGATGTTTGGCACCGGAGGCGAATGCCACATGCGGCTCAACGTGGGCTGCTGCCGCACAACGCTTGAAAAGGCGCTCCGCCAACTGGAGGACGCCGTCAATAAAAACTTAAAAAAAGGATGAAATATAACGACGAAGAAGACAAATGTTATGGCATCGCCGGAATGGCGATAGGTATTTCAATCTGGAACGGAGAGGACCTGCTCTACCAAATCGACATTGACGACGATGAGCACGGCTACATCTCGTTTACGCCCGACTATTATTTCTCAGGCAATCCCGCAGTGTCGCCCGTGGAATCGTGGCACGCCACGCTCAAGCACTACCAGATGACCGTAGGCATGCTCATCGCCAACTTGTTCTGCCGCAATCTGCCGGCAGGCAAGCCGACGCAATACGCCGACGCCAAGAAAGCGATTTTCAGCACCGTGGCAGATGAGGGCAAACGCACCTGCCAATTGGATGACGATGAGATAAGAAGCATGTTTCAGGAAACGTTCAACTATCTGGAGCAGGTGTTCCGCAACCCGTCGGTGCGCAAAATAGCACACGAGTTTGCACAACATCTGAAAGACAGCCGACGGCTGTCGCACTATGAGGTGAAACAACTCCTCGGCATGATAAGCGAAGACTAAGATTCGGAACAAAAAAACAACGACTAAAATTATGAAAATAAGGAATTTACTCCTAACCGCCGCAGCCGTGACAACAGCTGCGGTGGCGATGACGTCGGGCGGCAGCGCCGACGATGTGATGACACGCAGCGCCGACGGCACCTACGTGGTCAACACCACCACACTTGCGCCCACCGTCAAAGGCTATGCCGGCGCCACGCCTCTGAAAATCCACATCAAGAACGACCGCGTTGTGAAAATCGAGGCACTTCCCAACCGCGAGTCGCACAACGTGTTTCTGCGCGCCGAGAAAGGGCTGTTCGGCAAATGGACAGGCAAACAGGTCGGCAAGGCATCGAAACAGAAAGTAGACGCCGTCAGCGGCGCCACCTACTCGAGCAACGCCATAAAAGAAAACGTGAAACGCGGCCTTGCCTACTATCGCAAGCACAAGAAATAACCAAAAATCACACCTTTTTTTGCAGAACAAGCGGTTTATGCGTAACTTTGCAAACTGCACACACCTTTATAAGGTGTGCTTACAACGTTTGATAATAACAAATTGAAAGATATATGAACGTATTGGAGTTAAGCGAACAAGAGATTGTGAGACGCAACAGTCTCGCCGAACTCAGAAAGATGGGAATAGAGCCTTATCCCGCTGAGGAATATGTAGTTACAGGACACACAAAAGAGATTAAGGAAAACTTCAAAGACGACGCCGAGCCACGCGAAGTGAGAATCGCCGGCCGCATCATGAGCCGCCGCATCATGGGCAAAGCCTCGTTTATGGAACTGCAGGACTCCGAAGGCCGCATCCAGGTTTACATCAGCCGCGACGACCTTTGTCCGGGAGAAGACAAGGACACCTACAACATTTTCTTCAAGAAACTGCTCGACATCGGCGACATTGTCGGCATCGAGGGATTTGTGTTCCGCACACAGATGGGCGAAATCACCGTTCACGCCAAGAACATCAAGATGCTCAGCAAGTCGCTGCGCCCACTTCCAATCGTCAAGATGAAAGACGGCAAGGCATACGACGCCTTCGAAGACCCGGAGCTCCGCTACCGCCAGCGCTATGTTGACCTCATTGTCAACGACGGCATCAAGGACATTTTCCTTCAGCGCGCCACCGTGCTCCGCACCCTTCGCAGCGTGCTCGACGAGGCAGGCTACACCGAGGTTGAGACCCCGACCCTTCAGAGCATCGCCGGCGGAGCAAGCGCCCGTCCGTTCATCACCCATTTCAACGCACTCGACGTTGACATGTACATGCGCATCGCAACCGAGCTCTATCTGAAACGCCTCATCGTCGGCGGTTTCGAGGGCGTTTATGAAATCGGCAAGAACTTCCGCAACGAGGGAATGGACCGCAACCACAACCCGGAGTTCACCTGCATGGAACTTTACGTTCAGTATAAAGACTACAACTGGATGATGTCGTTCACAGAGAAGCTGCTCGAGACAATCTGTATCGCTGTCAACGGCAAGCCAGAGCGTGAGATTGATGGTAACATCATCAGCTTCAAGGCTCCATATCGCCGTCTGCCTATCCTTGATGCCATCAAGGAGAAGACCGGTTTCGACTGCAACGGCAAGACAGAGGAAGAAATCCGCGCATTCTGCAAGGAGAAGGGCATGGATGTAGATGAGACCATGGGTAAGGGCAAGTTGATCGACGAACTCTTCGGTGAGTTCTGCGAGGGTACTTTCCTCCAGCCAACCTTCATCACCGACTATCCAGTTGAGATGTCTCCACTGACCAAGATGCACCGTTCAAAGCCGGGACTCACAGAGCGTTTCGAGCTTATGGTCAACGGCAAGGAGCTTGCCAATGCCTACTCAGAGCTTAACGACCCAATTGATCAGGAAGAACGCTTCGTAGAGCAGATGCGTCTTGCCGACAAGGGCGACGACGAGGCGATGATTATCGACAAGGACTTCCTCCGTGCCCTCCAGTACGGTATGCCTCCGACAAGCGGCATCGGCATCGGCATCGACCGTCTTGTGATGCTCATGACCGGACAGACCACAATCCAGGAAGTGCTGTTCTTCCCGCAGATGCGTCCGGAGAAAGTTGTGAAACGCGACCAGGAAGACGCCTACACCACCCTCGGCATCCCAGCAGAATGGGTAGCACCGCTGCAGAAGGCAGGCTATCTCACCGTTGACAGCCTCGACGGCGCCAATCCAGGCAAAGTGCATCAGGAAATTTGCGGACTCAACAAGAAATTCAAACTCGGCCTCACCAATCCGTCGGTCGACAACGTCGCCGCTTGGATTGACGCCGTGAAGAAATAAACAATCCATAATGGCTTTTCCAGGAAAGATTGCAGTGATGGGCGGCGGCAGCTGGGCCACCGCCCTCGCCAAACTTCTGTTGCAGAACTGCGACAGCATATATTGGTATATGCGCCGCGACGACCGCATAGCCGACTTCAAGCGCACGGGGCACAACCCCGTCTATCTGTCAGACATCGTGTTTGACACCGCGCGCATCAACTTTTCATCGGACATCAACGAGGTGTGCGGCAAAGCCGACACCTTGCTGTTTGCCGTACCGTCACCCTATCTCAAGGGCCACTTGAAGAAAGTAACCGCCGATCTTTCTGACAAATATATGGTAAGCGCCATCAAAGGCATCGTGCCCGAGGACAACACCATCGTCACGACCTATATGTCCGACCATTTCGGCATCAAGCCAGAGCGTCAGATAGTGATAGGCGGACCGTGCCACGCAGAAGAAGTGGCTCTCGGCCGCCGCTCCTACCTCACCGTTGGCAGCCTCGACCCGTCGCTTGCCGCCGCATTCGCCCCATGCCTTCAAGGTCCGGCGTTGCGCACCATCGTGTCGGGCGACGTATCCGGCATTGAATACGGCGCCGTGCTTAAAAACGTTTACGGCATCTGCGGAGGCATAGTCTACGGCTTGAAAAACGGCGACAACTTCCTCGCCATGATCACAAGCAATGCCATCCGCGAGATGGAACGCTTCCTCGCCGCCACCAGCCCCGGCGAGCGCAACATCTGCGACTCCGTGTATCTTGGCGACCTTCTCGTCACAGCATACTCCAAATTCTCCCGCAACCACAATTTCGGCGCCTACATAGGCCGCGGCTATTCTGTCAAAGCGGCGATGATGGAGATGGAAATGGTTGCAGAAGGATACTACGGCACAAAGTGCATCTATGAAATAAACAAACGCTACGGCATCGACATGCCGATTCTCAACTGTGTCTACAGCATACTCTATGAGAAAGTGCCGGCACAGAAAGCCATCGACCGCCTCGCGTTTGAATTGAGATAACGACAACCAATCTATGATTAATAATAACGCTGATTATGAAGAATTTAGAACTAAACATCAAGCATGTGGCAGAATTTGTCACCAAGTCGCAGATTGACGCTTTCAACAGCGCAGCTGCCAACGGACTTGAACAACTCGAAAAAGGCACAGGTGCCGGCAACGATTTCCTCGGATGGATGCATCTCCCCAGTGCAACACCGGAATCGCTTGTAGCCGACATCGAAAAGACCGCCGCCACCCTCCGCAACGACTGCGAATATGTAGTGGCAATCGGCATCGGCGGCAGCTATCTTGGCGCCAAAGCCGTTATTGAAGCCCTCAGCGACTCGTTTGCCGCCTACAAACCGGCAAGCGGCGCACGCGTGATTTTCGCCGGACAGAACATCGGCGAGGACTACACCCACGAGCTCGTAAGCCTCTTGAAAGGCAAGAAGTTCGGCATCATCGTGATTTCCAAATCAGGCACAACGACAGAGCCGGCAATCGCATTCCGCATCCTCAAGGAAATGCTTGAGGCACAGGAAGGCAAGGAGTTTGCCTCGAAACACATCGTTGCAGTCACCGACGCCAAGCGCGGCGCGCTCCGCTCGCTTGCCACAGAGGAAGGCTACGCAACCTACGTAATTGAGGACAACGTCGGCGGACGCTTCTCCGTTCTCACACCGGTAGGACTTCTGCCTATCGCCGTTGCAGGCTTCGACATCCGCTCCCTTCTCGACGGAGCAAAGGCAATGGAGGCAGCCACTGCGGCAGCCGACGACAGCAACCCCGCCTACCTCTACGCCAAGACCCGCAACGCACTCTATGCCGAAGGCAAGAAGACGGAGATTCTGGTGAACTACAATCCAAAACTCCACTACCTCGGCGAATGGTGGAAACAGCTTTACGGCGAGAGCGAAGGCAAGGAGCACAAAGGCATCTTCCCTGCCGCAGTCGACAACTCCACCGACCTTCACTCAATGGGTCAGTGGATTCAGGAAGGCGAACGCACCATCTTCGAGACCGTAATCTCCGTAGCCGAGCAACAGCACGAAATGGTGATTCCAAGCGACGCCGCCAACCTTGACGGACTCAACTACATCGCAGGCAAGCGCATCGACGAAGTGAACAAGATGGCAGAACTCGGCACCGTAATCGCCCACGTAGACGGCGGAGTGCCCAACATCCACATCACCCTCGGCTCGCTCACAGAGCGCTGCCTCGGCGAAATCATCTATTTCTTCGAGAAAGCGTGCGGCATCAGCGGCTACATCCTCGGCGTGAACCCATTCAACCAGCCGGGAGTAGAGGCCTACAAGAAGAATATGTTCGCACTGCTCAACAAGCCAGGCTACGAGGCAGAGAGCAAAGCCATCCAGGCGAAACTGAAATAACACGCAAACACCATAAGCAAAAGAGACCGTCACTTGGAATAAGTGGCGGTTTTTTTGTCTAAAGTTTTGCGAAATCAAGTATATTTTGTTTCTTTGTTGTTGCATCTCAGATGCGCCGAAAAAAGAGTATTAACTACAATTCCTACCGCTATGAACGCTTTCGTAGAGAAATGCAACAAGATTTTCGGAGAAACCACTCTCCACTATCATAAATTCGACAACATCGACGCAGTGCCGGAAAACCCATACGAGGCAGGCACCATCGACGATGTGCTGTTCAGAAAGAACTGGATCGACGCCGTGCAGTGGCACATGGAGGACATTATCCGCGACCCAGCCATCGACCCCGTCGAGGCACTCGCGCTGAAACGCCGCATCGACAAGTCGAACCAGGACCGCACCGACCTTGTGGAGGACATCGACACCTATTTCCGCGACCTTTACAGCAACGTCAAGCCGCTTGACGGCGCCACAATCAACACCGAAAGTCCGGCATGGGCAATCGACCGTCTGTCTATTCTCGCACTGAAAATCTACCACATGCGCCAAGAGGCAGAGCGCACCGACGCCACCGCCGAGCACATAGCCAAGTGCACAGCCAAACTGCGCGTGCTGCTGGAGCAGCAAGTAGACCTCTCAACCGCCATCGGCCAACTCCTTGACGACATCGCCGCCGGCCGCAAATATATGAAAGTCTACCGCCAGATGAAGATGTACAACGACGCAGACACCAATCCGGTGCTCTACGCCCAGAAAAAATAATCAAACCGGGAAGAGAGAATTGACAAAAGAATACAAAAACGTACTCATAGCGCGATTTTCCGCCCTCGGTGATGTCGCGATGACCGTCCCGGTGGTCTACTCCGCCTGCGAGGCATACCCCACGGTGCGGTTTGTCATCGCCACACAGCCCGTAGCGTCGTCGCTGTTTGTCAACCCGCCCCAAAACCTCACGGTTGTAGGAGTCGACGTCAAGCAACGCTACAAAGGCACGCACGGCATCTGGCGTCTTATGGGCGACCTGCGGCGCGAATACGCCATTGACGCGTTTATCGACCTTCACGACGTGATCCGCACCCACATCATGGGCGTCTACTGCCGTATGCACGGCATCCCGATGAGCCGCATTGACAAAGGTCGCAGCGAGAAGCGCGAGCTGACTCGCGAGACGGGCAAGAATCTGCATCCGCTGATTTCCACCCGTCAACGCTACTTCGACGCATTCAAGCGAATGGGATTCGACTTCGGCGAGACATTCACGTCGGTCTATCCCACGGGAGCCGACACGACGCTGTTTGCCGACATCACGAAACCCAAATCCGGCGGCGAGCGCTGGATTGCCATCGCCCCGTTTGCCAAGCACGAAGGAAAGATATATCCCCCCGGACTGATGTCGCTCGTTGTCGACACCTTGTCGCAGCGCGACGGGACACGCCTGTTTCTTTTCGGAGGCGACGGCTATGAGCGCGACATCCTCGAAGAATGGGCGTGCGAGCACCCACACAACGTCACCTCGCTTGCCGGCAAGCGCTACGGCTTTGCCAAAGAGCTTGCGCTGCTGAGCCACTGCGACGTGATGCTCTCGATGGACTCCGCCAACATGCACCTCGCCTCGCTTGTCGAGCTTCCGGTGGTGTCGGTCTGGGGCGCCACACATCCATATTGCGGATTCACCGGATGGCATCAGAATCCAGCCAACGAAGTGCAGACCGACCTACCCTGCCGTCCATGTTCCGTGTTTGGCAACAAGCCGTGCCAACGCGGCGACTATGCCTGCCTCCGCGGCATTGACTACCACGCCATAGTGCAACGGCTTGACAACGTAATAAACCAACGATGAGTGAAGATTTCGACATAAGGACAAGCCGCACCGACGGCGACAATGAATTTGAGCGCGCGCTGCGTCCGCTGGCGTTCGATGATTTCAACGGACAGGAGAAAATCATCGAAAACCTGCGCGTGTTTGTCAAGGCGGCAAAAATGCGCGGAGAGTCGCTCGACCACACGTTGCTTTACGGTCCTCCCGGTCTTGGCAAGACCACCCTGTCAAACATAATGGCAAACGAGCTCGGCGTAGGCTTCAAGGTAACGTCAGGCCCCGTGCTCGACAAGCCCGGCGACCTTGCCGGCATCCTGACATCGCTCGAGGAGAACGACGTGCTGTTTATCGACGAGATACACCGCCTCAGCCCCGTTGTCGAAGAATATCTCTACTCCGCAATGGAGGATTTCCGCATCGACATTATGATTGACAAAGGTCCCGGCGCGAGAAGCGTTCAGCTCAACCTGTCGCCGTTCACCCTTGTCGGCGCCACCACACGCAGCGGTCTGCTCACCCCGCCTCTCCGCGCGCGCTTCGGCATCAAATGTCATTTAGAATACTACGACCACGACGTTCTGAGCTCAATCGTGCTGCGCTCCGCCCGACTGCTCAACGTCAGATGCACAACGGAAGCCGCCGGCGAGATAGCCATGCGCAGCCGCGGCACGCCACGTATCGCCAATGCCCTGCTTCGCCGAGTGCGCGACTTTGCCCAAGTGAAAGGCAACGGCTCCATCGACACCGAGATAGCCAAATTCGCGCTTGAGGCACTCAACATCGACAAGTTCGGACTCGACGAGGTTGACAACAAACTACTGCTCACGATTATCGACAAGTTCAACGGCGGCCCGGTTGGACTCACCACCATCGCCACCGCCCTCGGCGAGGACGCGGAAACCGTGGAGGAAGTCTACGAGCCTTTCCTCATCAAGGAAGGCTTCATCAAGCGCACCCCCCGCGGGCGCGAGGTTACAACGCTTGCCTACACCCACCTGCACAAGAATCCGCACGCCACCGAGGGAGGGTTGTTTGGATAGATAACAAATTGTCATGGATGTATCCGTTTAGTAACTAAAAGCAGCAAAGGTTACGGCAATTAATCAAAGGTCAAAAGTTTCTGGAAAAGGATAAATGCATAACATCTTTCCAAACGACACGCTACACGGAAACCGTAGAAACTTTTTTCAAAGTTTTCCACTTAAAATTAGTTAATTTATTACTGTATATTCCTATTTCTAAGTGGCTTTTCATACTTTTGTGGCACATTACCAAAAGATATGTCTGAAATAACTAAACGAATAAAAAACACGCATACCGGGCAAATACTTTTCATTTCCGATTTTTCAGATCTCAACGGAAATGAGAAAGTTATAAGTCGCGCCCTTTCTTCTGAAGAAAAAAGAGGAAATTTAATCAGATTGGCCAATGGCGTTTATCTTCGTCCGAAAAACACGCGGTTTGGTGTCGTATATCCATCTGTTGATGAGATGGTTAACGCAATTGCACGCCGGGACAGGGCTAAAGTTCAACCTTGTGGCGTGACAGCCCTTAATATTTTAGGATTGTCAACACAAGTTCCAACCAAATACACCTATCTGACATCAGGCAGTAGCAGAAAATTGAAATTAGGCAACCGCTTGGTAGAATTGAAGCGAAGTGTCCCGAAGAATTTTGCCTTCAAGACAGCATTAGGAGCATTGCTAATGCAAGCACTTAAAAGTTTGGGAAAATACCACCTGAACTCAATACGGACGTGGAAATCATCAATTTCAAGACCAGAAGTCAGAAGATCAAGGATAAGGAGGGAAAATATGGGGTATAGTACTGGAAACTCATTGAGAAAGAAATCGAAGACCAAAAAACAGGAAGAACGAGAACAGAGGATGAAAATACTGATGGTGAAGAGGAGGATAAATCCGGTTTACGTAAGACAGAGGCGGCTGCTATTGATCCCGATGGTTATATGGCATTCAAGATGCCTTGGTCTTTGAGTCTAAGCTATAGTTACAGCATCAGTGAAGATAGGTCGAAGGAAATCAATAAGAAGACTATGCGTTATCCTTATGCGGTTAGTCACTCATTGAATGTATCGGGTAATATTAAATTAGGCAGCCGTTGGAATATTAACTGTTCTTCCGGTTATGACTTTAATACCAAGGAGATGTCTATGACAACAGTGAATATCAGTCGTGACTTGCACTGTTTCAATATGAGTTGCGGCTTGGTGTTCGGTCCGTTTACTTCTTATAATTTCAGTATCCGTGCAGCTTCGAACTTGCTGACGGATGCACTGAAATGGGATCAGCGTAGTAATACGGGCAGTTCGGTTACTTGGTATTAAAAGACGATTTACCACTGTATGGGTTGTTGCCCATGTGCTATCAGATATTCATTGGCTCGGCTGAAATGTTTATTTCCGAAAAATCCGTTATATGCCGATAGGGGTGACGGATGTGCCGATGCCAATACCAGGTGTTTGTTTCTGTCGATAAATGCTCCTTTTTTCTGTGCATAAGCTC
>ENA-UEQL01000200-UEQL01000200.1-human-gut-metagenome-genome-assembly--contig:-NODE-200-length-38286-cov-8.773928_pt1 | contig 38286 bp, 37 predicted proteins | sample MGYA00242905_ERZ507926 | MGnify/ENA primary metagenome ERZ507926 (study PRJEB26167, sample SAMN06115531) | human gut metagenome | host: Homo sapiens | place: China:Henan | collected 2015-09-09 | study...
AAGAGATCACTCGTATCTTGTTTGAGAAAGGATACATCCTCTCTTACAAGTTCGTGCAAGATGGACCTCAGGGCACAATCAAGATTGCTCTGAAGTATGATCCCGTTAACAAGGTTAACGCCATCAAGAGTTTACAACGCGTATCTACCCCCGGTCTTCGTAAGTATGTGGGCTATCGTGAGATGCCTCGCGTATTGAACGGATTGGGTATCGCAATCCTTTCTACATCGAAAGGTGTGATGACCAACAAGGAGGCTCTTGGCCAACAGTTGGGTGGTGAGGTTATTTGTTATGTTTATTAATGTAAGGAGGAGAAGACTATGTCAAGAATTGGTAAATTACCTATTGCTATTCCTGCAGGCGTAACCGTAACTGTTAGCCCTGAAAATGTGGTTACCGTAAAGGGACCGAAAGGCGAACTTACTCAAGCAGTTGATCCTCTGATTACTGTTACCGTTGAGGACGGCGTTTGCCATGTATCTCGTCCGAATGACGAAAAAGAAAGTCGTGCAAAACACGGTTTGTATCGTGCGTTGATTCATAATATGGTTGTCGGTGTACACGATGGCTACAAGAAAGTTCTTGAGTTGGTAGGTGTCGGCTTCCGTGTTGAGATGCTTCAACCGCAAGTGCTCAACTTTGCACTCGGTTATACTCACCCCATCTACTTGGGCTTGCCTAAAGAGATCAAGGTGGAGACCAAGTCGGAGCGTAACCAAAACCCGCTCGTAATCTTGGAGTCGGCAGACAAACAGTTGCTTGGCCAAGTATGCGCTAAGATTCGTTCGTTCCGTCGTCCTGAGCCCTACAAAGGTAAAGGTGTTAAGTTCCAAGGTGAAGTTGTTCGTCGTAAGGCTGGTAAGTCGGCTGGTAAATAATAGAAAGGAAGTATTATGATTCAGAAAATTGCAAGAAGACTCAAAATTAAGGCATCTATCCGTACAAAAATTTCGGGTACTGCTGAGCGTCCTCGTCTGACCGTATTTCGTAGCAACAGCCAAATTTACGCTCAAGTAATCGACGATTGCAAGGGTGTTACTCTCGCTAATGCTTCATCACTCGGAATCAAAGATAAAATGACCAAAACAGAGAAGGCTGCCCAGGTGGGCAAAATGATTGCAGAGGCTGCTCAGAAAGCCGGCATTCAGGAGGTTGTGTTTGACCGCAACGGCTATCTCTACCATGGTCGAGTTCAATCATTGGCAGATGCTGCTCGTGAGGCAGGTCTGAAATTCTAAACACGCTGACTAACAATGAATCGAGTTAAAACAACACAAGACTTGGAACTCAAGGAGCGCCTCGTCGCAGTTAACCGTGTAACCAAAGTTACGAAAGGTGGTCGTACCTTTACATTCGCAGCCATCGTTGTTGTAGGAGATGGAAATGGTATCGTAGGATATGGTTTGGGTAAAGCCGGAGAAGTTGCCGCTGCTGTGGCAAAAGGTACCGAGGCTGCCAAGAAAAACCTTATTCAAGTGCCTGTTCTCAACGGAACAATTCCTCACGAGCAAAATGCTAAGTTTGGCGGTGCTCGCGTATATATCCAACCTGCTACCCACGGTACTGGAGTAAAAGCCGGTGGTGCTATGCGTGCCGTGCTCGAGTCGGTCGGTGTTACCGATGTGCTGGCAAAAGCAAAAGGTTCTTCCAACCCTCACAACCTTGTTAAGGCTACTATCGCTGCGCTCGCAGAACTGCGTGACGCACGCACAGTTGCTCAAAACCGCGGTGTGAGCCTCTCTAAAGTGTTTAACGGATAATTATTATCACTATGGCTACAATAAAGATTCAACAAGTACGCAGCATCATCCGCTGCCCGAGAGTGCAGAAAGCTACTATGGAAGCACTCGGTCTTCGTAAGATACATGCCATCGTGGAGCACGAGGCTACTCCTGCTATTCTCGGAATGGTAGAGAAGGTAAAACATTTGGTTAAAGTAATTGATTAATACGAAAAAGCATTATGGAATTAAATAATTTAACTCCGGCTGCTGGTTCGGTAAAAACCGCAAAGCGTATCGGTCGTGGTGCCGGTTCGGGACTCGGTGGAACCTCTACCCGTGGTCATAAGGGTGCAAAATCACGCTCGGGCTATTCTAAGAAGATTGGTTTCGAAGGTGGTCAGATGCCTATGCAGCGTCGTTTGCCTAAGTTCGGTTTCAAAAACATCAACCGCGTAGAGTACAAGGCTATCAACCTTTCTACTCTCCAAGCGTTGGCAGAGACCAAGAATCTTGAAAAGATTGGTCGTGCTGAACTTCAACAGGCAGGCTTCGTCAACAAGACAACCCTTGTTAAAATTCTTGGCAACGGTACTCTTACTGCTAAATTGACTGTTGAGGCCAATGCATTCAGCAAATCGGCTGAAGAGGCTATCACAGCAGCAGGTGGTGCTGTCGTTAAGATCTAAAACTGAGAAGGCTCCCGAGCAGACAATCCGTCTGTTCGGGACTACTTCTGCAAAATAACGCAAAGTATGAAATTTATCGAAACATGTAAGAATATCTGGAAGATCGAGGATCTCCGCAATCGATTGCTGACCACATTGCTTTTTGTGCTCATCTATCGATTCGGTTCGTTCGTTGTTCTCCCGGGTATCGACCCGACGGCTCTTTCTGCTCTGCATTCGCAGACGGCAGGCGGCTTGATGGCGCTTCTGGATATGTTCTCCGGTGGTGCATTCTCCAATGCATCTGTCTTTGCGCTCGGTATTATGCCTTATATCTCCGCATCTATCGTAATCCAACTGCTCACTATTGCAGTGCCTTACTTCCAAAAGATGCAGAAAGAAGGTGAGTCCGGACGCCAAAAAATGAACCAGATTACGCGTTATCTTACCGTGGCTATCCTTCTGTTCCAAGGTCCGAGTTACTTGGTAAACCTTTCGGTACAGATGCAACAGGCAGGTCAACCGTTGGCTATTGGTTTCAATTGGTTCACGATTTCATCTACAATCCTCCTCTGCGCAGGTTCGATGTTCGTAATGTGGTTGGGTGAGCGTATTACCGATCGTGGTGTAGGAAACGGTATTTCTTTCATCATCTTGATTGGTATCATTGCGCGTTTCCCGAGTGCATTGATTCAGGAGTTCTCGAGCCGTTTGAACGATGCAGGTGGCGGATTAATCGTTTTCATCGCCGAGATTGTGATTCTGCTCTTCGTATTTGCTTTCGCTATTATGCTGGTACAAGGTACTCGCAAGATCCCTGTACAATATGCAAAACGCATCCAAGGTAATAAACAATATGGTGGCGTTCGTCAGTATATCCCGTTGAAGGTCAATGCTGCTAATGTGATGCCTATCATCTTTGCTCAGGCAATCATGTTTATTCCTATCGCTATCGTTGGCTTCCGTGCCGATGGCAGCAGTACTTTTGTGAGAGCATTTATGGATAACAATGGTTTTTGGTATAACCTTGTCTTTGCTGTTCTCATCATTGCCTTTACCTATTTCTACACCGCTATTATCATCAACCCTGTTCAGATGGCTGAAAACCTCAAAGTGAACAATGGTTTTATCCCCGGTGTGAAACCCGGTAAGAAGACGGCTGAGTATATTGATACGATTATGTCTCGTATCACTTTGCCCGGTTCTATCTTGCTTGCGATCATCGCTATCCTGCCTGCTTTTGCTCGCCTTTGTGGTGTCAGCATGGGTTTTGCGCAGTTCTTCGGCGGTACCTCGTTGCTGATTATGGTGGGTGTTATCTTGGATACCCTCCAACAGATAGAGAGTCACTTGCTTATGCGCCACTACGACGGCTTCTTTGAGTCGGGTATGCGTATTAAGGGGCGCTCCGGTGCAATGGCTTACTAATACAAATTTGAATTGAACTCATTTGGTAATCTGTTAAGATGATTTTCCTTAAGACTGACGAAGAAGTAGAACTCATGCGAGAGAGCAACATCTTGCTGGGTAAGACCTACGCCGAAGTGGCGAAGGCTATTCAGCCGGGTGTTTCTACTGCTCAATTGGACAAGATAGCGTTCGAGTTTATCAAAGACAATGGCGGTATTCCTGCTTGCCTTGGCTACGAAGGCTATCCTGCTACTCTTTGTACATCGGTCAATGAGCAAGTGGTACACGGCATTCCTTCTGAGAAGCAGATACTGAAAGATGGTGATATCATCTCTGTCGATTCGGTTATCTCTCTCAACGGCTATTGCTCCGATAGTGCATATACTTTCCCGGTTGGGGAAGTTGCACCCGAGGTGTTGCAGTTGATGCGTACCACCAAAGAGTCGCTTTATCTCGGTATCGAGCAGGCCGTTACAGGGCGTCGCTTGGGAGATATAGGGGCTGCTATCCAAGAGCATTGTGAGCGTGCCGGTTATTCGGTTGTCCGTGAGTTTGTCGGACATGGAATCGGTCGTGAGATGCACGAGGACCCCGAGGTATGCAACTATGGTCGTCGGGGTAATGGTATTGTACTGAAGTCGGGTATGACTTTGGCTATAGAGCCGATGATTTGCTTGGGACGCCGCAACCTCATCATAGAGGATGACGGATGGACGGCGCGTACAGCAGATCGCAAACCTGCTGCACACTACGAACTGTCGGTGTGTGTGCGCAACGGCAAAGCCGACATCCTCTCTACATTCGACTATATCAAGGAAGTCTTGGGAGATCGTTTTATTTAGTATTATTCATTCAATCCTGATTTATAAGTATGGCAAAGCAAGATTCTATTGAGGTGGACGGCGTCATCACTGAGGCACTCTCGAATGCGATGTTTCGTGTTCAACTGGAGAATGGTCCGCTCATCACGGCACATATATCCGGCAAGATGCGTATGCACTATATCAAGATCCTTGCCGGTGATCGTGTTAAGGTGGAGATGAGTCCTTACGATTTAACCAAAGGGCGTATATCGTTCCGTTATAAATAATCAACAAAACTCTACAACAATGAAAGTTAGAGCATCAATCAAGAAGCGCAATGCAGACTGCAAGATTGTGCGTCGCAAAGGGCACTTGTATGTAATTAACAAAAAAGACCCGAAGATGAAGATGCGTCAAGGATAAGCGCAATCAGAATCATTAGGTCGAAAGAACAATCAGTTCTCGCATTTAGAAACAATTAAAAACAAATTTATCCTTAGTTTAAAATTATGGCTATAAGAATTGTCGGTGTAGATCTGCCGCAGAATAAATGCGGTGAAGTCGGTTTGACTTACATCTACGGAATAGGTCGTTCAAGCGCAAAGAAAATCCTGGCAGAGGCAGGCGTAGACCCAAGCATCAAGGTACAGGATTGGACGGATGACCAAGCATCTAAGATCCGCGAAATCATCGGTGCTAACTACAAAGTGGAAGGTGATCTTCGTTCGGAGATTCAACTCAACATCAAACGTTTGATGGATATCGGTTGTTACCGTGGAGTTCGTCATCGTCTCGGTTTGCCTGTTCGTGGTCAATCGACGAAGAACAACGCTCGTACGCGCAAAGGTAAAAAGAAAACCGTTGCTAATAAGAAGAAGGCTACGAAGTAATCTTCGGTTAGCAAGTTAAATCAACACATAATATCTATCAAATTATGGCAAAGAAAGCAATTGCAGCTAAGAAGCGCGTTGTAAAGATTGACGGTGTCGGTCAACTGCACGTGATGTCTTCTTTCAACAATGTTATCGTTACTATTGCTAATGCTGACGGTCAGGTTATTTCTTGGTCTTCGGCTGGCAAGATGGGCTTCCGTGGCTCCAAAAAGAATACTCCCTACGCAGCACAGATGGCTGCGCAAGACTGCGGTAAAGTGGCTTTTGACTTAGGTCTCCGCAAGGTAAAAGCGTATGTTAAAGGTCCGGGACAAGGTCGTGAATCGGCTATCCGTGCATGCGTTGCAGCAGGTATCGAGGTTACTGAGATTATCGATGTTACTCCTATGCCTCACAATGGTTGTCGTCCTCCAAAGCGTCGCCGTGTTTAATAATTAGTATCGTTCGGCGGGTAGGGTTGTGCGATGGATGATATAGTCGGTCGATACCCGCGCCCAAAGGACACAAACCCTTAAATTTTCAAATAATTATGGCAAGATATACAGGTCCTAAATCGCGTATTGCACGCCGTTTCGGTGAACCCATCTTCGGTCCGGATAAAGTATTGGATAAGCGTAACTATGCTCCGGGACAACACGGCGTAAACCGTCGTAAAAAGAGTTCTGAGTATGGTACTCAGTTGGCAGAAAAGCAGAAAGCAAAATACACTTATGGTGTACTCGAGCGCCAGTTCCGTCTGTTGTTTGCACAGGCTCAGCGTGCTAAGGGTATTACCGGTGAGATCCTGCTCCAACTGCTTGAGAGCCGTTTGGATAACATCGTTTATCGTCTCGGTATTGCTCCTACTCGTGCTGCTGCGCGTCAGATGGTAAGCCACTGCCACATCACTGTTGATGGCAAGGTGGTTAACATCCCCTCATATCAGGTAAAACCCGGTCAAGTGGTCGCAGTTCGCGAGAAAGCAAAGTCTCTCGAGGTAATTGCTGCTTCTCTGGAAGGTTTCAACCACAGCAAGTATAGTTGGTTGGAGTGGAACGAGGCTGACAAAGCAGGTAAGTACCTGAATGTTCCTCAGCGTGAAGAGATTCCTGAGAACATCAAGGAGCAGTTAATCGTCGAGTTGTACTCTAAATAATAAATAAATTCATGGCAATATTAGATTTCATCAAACCTGATAAGGTGGTAATGTTGGATTCGAGTGCGACGAAAGGCACATTTGAGTTTCGTCCTCTCGAACCGGGGTATGGTATTACGATAGGCAATGCTATCCGCCGCGTGCTTCTCGGCTCGCTAGAGGGATATGCTATTTGCGCTGTCAAGATCAGCGGTATTGATCATGAATTTGCTACTATCCCCGGTGTCATCACTGATGTTACTAATCTTATCCTCAACCTCAAGCAGGTTCGTTTTATCCGCAAGGAGGGAGTAGAAGCCAATGGCGAAACAGTGAAACTGCATGTGTCGAAAGAGAAATCTTTCTTGGCAGGTGAGTTGAACTCTGCTCTTCAGAATTTCGAGGTACTTAATCCGGAACTGCAGTTGGCAGAGATGGATGAGGTTGCCGATTTTGAGATTGAGTTGACAATTAACAAGGGACGTGGCTATGTGCCCGGAGACGAGAATCGTCATGCTGATGATCCTATCGGTGTGCTCGCTATCGACTCTATCTACACGCCTATCCGCAATGTAATGATTTCGGTTGATCAGTTCCGTGTCGAGCAGCGTACCGACTATGAGAAACTGACCATTGAGATTACCACAGACGGCTCAATCACTCCTCAGAAAGCACTTACTGAGGCCGCTAAGATCTTGATCTATCACTTTATGTTGTTCTCCGATGAGCGTATCGTTTTGGAGGAGGATACCAAGAAGAATAGCAGTGCCTTGGATGAGGAGATGTTGCGTATGCGTCAGTTGCTCAACCAAAAACTCCAAGATATGGACTTGAGTGTCCGTGCTCTCAACTGCTTGAAAGCCGCTGAAGTGGAGACCTTGGGTGAGTTGGTTAAGTATCACCGCGCAGACCTGCTTAAGTTCCGCAATTTCGGTAAGAAATCTCTCACCGAGTTGGATGAGTTGCTTGAGCGTAACGGTTTGGCGTTTGGTATGGATATCTCTCGCTATCGTACTACGGAGTAATTATGTCGGGGAGTAAAATCTCCGCTGTTCCCAATCATTTTAATTTATAAAACAATTATGAGACATAATAAGAAATTCAATCATCTTAGCCGCAAAGCAAACCATCGTGCCGCTTTGTTGTCGAATATGGCATGCTCGCTGATTATGCACAAGCGTATCTCGACTACCTTGGCTAAGGCAAAGGCTCTCCGTATGTATGTTGAGCCAATCCTCACTCGTGCAAAAGAGGATAATATGGCAAACCGCCGTTTGGCATTCAGCCAACTGAAACAGAAAGAGGTAGTAACCGAGTTGTTCCAAAATGTAGGCGAGAAGATTGCTAATCGCCCGGGTGGTTATACTCGTATCCTCCGTACCGGTTTTCGTTTGGGTGATGCTGCTGAGATGTGTATCATTGAGTTGGTTGACTACAATGACAACATGCTCAAGGAGGCTAAGAAAGCAACCAAGAAGGCTACCCGTCGTGCCGGCAAGAAGGCTGTAAAGGAAGGTGTAGAGGAGGCTGCTGCTGAAGCAACTGAGGCTCCTAAAGCAGAGTAATCTCTAAAATAAAGAACAAGGAGCAAGGAATGAAGACTCGTTGAATTGTCTTTGCTCCTTGCTCCTTGACTATTTGATACGAACGATTATGTTACTTGATTTGACTCAACATAACGCTGCCAAGACTACGATTGACAACTGCAAGCCCGGTGATACCATCACAGTGAGCGGAATGATTCACAATGTGCGTATTACGAAGTGGGGCGGTTTTATTATCTTGCGTAAGTCGCGCGGATTGCTGCAGGCAGTAGTACAAAACGAGACATCGCATTTCTACGATGAGAAGGGCGAGGAGATAGGTCTGAACGGGCTTTGCCGCGAGATGGCAGTATCGATAGAAGGTACGGTGAACGAGGCCAAGATAAAAGACCCCGCTGCTTACTACAACACGATAGAGATTGCTGTATCGGCTGTGCGTGTACTCTCGCGCCCGACTACTTCAGAGGTAGTGGATATCAATGCCTTGAAGTTCGGCGATGAGGAAACAATGCTCCGCTTTAAGTTCGACAACCGACAGGTTACGCTCCGTAACCCGCGTGATATGGCGATACTCAAAGTGCAATCTACTATTGCTAAGGCTTTCGCTGATTTCTTGACGGAGAACGGCTTTACCCAGATCTACACACCGAAGATTGTGTCGGAGGGTGCAGAAGGCGGTGCGAATGTGTTTAAGTTGGACTACTTTGGTAAGCAGGTCTATTTGGCACAGTCGCCTCAGTTCTACAAGCAGATTGGTGTAGGCGTATATGAGCGTGTGTTTGAGATTGCTCCCGCCTATCGTGCAGAGAAACACAATACTTCGCGCCACTTGAATGAGTATATCTCGCTGGATGTGGAGATGGGCTTTATCAAAGGGCAAGAAGATGTGATGACCCTGGAGGCGGCTTTGCTCCACTACATCATCAATCGTGTGCAGACCGATTGCGCTCACGAACTGAACCTGCTTGGTGCAACGGCTCCTATGCTCCCGACGAATGTGCCGGCATGGAAACTGAGCGAGGTGCACGAGATATTGTTTGAGAATCATCTGACGGAGGAAGACCACCGCGGAGAGGATGACCTTGCCCCCGAAGAGGAGCGTGCCATCTGCAAGTATGCATTGGAGAAATATGGTTCGGACTTTGTGTTTGTAACCCATTTCCCGAGCCAACACCGTGCTTTCTACGCAATGGATGATCCTGAAGACCCGACACTTACTTTGAGTTTTGACCTCCTGATGCGTGGTTTGGAGATTACCTCCGGTGGTCAGCGTATTCATAAGGAGTCGGACTATCGTGAGAAGATGTTGCGCCGCGGTATGAACCCGGATAACTTCCGTTTCTACTTAGATACTTTCCGCAATGGTATGCCTCCTCACGGCGGTTTTGCTATCGGCTTGGAGCGTATCACGGCATGTTTCTTGGGTATCGCCAATGTAAAGGAATGCTCGATGTTCCCGCGTGATATCAACCGCGTAGCACCCTAACTACTGCAGACCTTAACTACTCAAGAAATACGAATAATACGCATACAAAAGAATCGGTTGCCAATAAGACGGCAACCGATTTTTTTGTGTCTGTTTTGGAGACATTAATTACCATATAATTAGTTCGTTAATTCTTTTCACTGTATGTGTTGTCGGGGTTTTATTAGTTTGATTGATGTGTGTTGTCCTAAAATAGGTTGACCCAATGATCAGCCATTAAGAATATCTTGTGGATAATGGTTGCCATGCTTTTAGTTTTTGCAATGTGCGGGATTCTTGGTGGGCTTTGCCAGACTGCCATGAGAAACGCCGTCTTGTCCGATGAAAGTAGAATGACATTTTGTTTGGTAGTTGGTTGAAATTCTAACAAAATGATTATTGGTGTATGGTGTCTTAGGTCTCGATTAGGTCTCGACAAGGTTTCGACAAAATCTCGACAAAGTCGGTTTGACAAAAAGACAACAAAAGCAGGCATTTGATAGAAATATGGCAAATATGGTGTCCAAAATAGATTACCCATTTGTTGTGGTGTCCTAAAATAGGTTGACCAAATGGTTCGGTAAGCCTGCCTGCATCTACAAAAAAGGCAGCATCGAAAGGCAGCCTCACCCATCTATTGACAAATTAGGGTTTTTATTTAGGCAGATTTGCTTGACTGTGAAACATCGTTCGTTTCATCGGCAGAAGCATTTTCCTGCGCATTTTGTTGGTTGTTCCTATGCTTATTGAGCAAACCGATTACACAGAATGGCACAATAAACATCGCCAAGAACACCAATGTAAGGATTATTATTGATGTATCCATATTGTTAGTCTAAAAAATGTATAAACAACTTGCGGCAAAGCCCCATTGCTTTGCCTTATCCTGTTTTGGGGGACTACAGCACTTGCATCCCGATACATTCTCGACTATTTACCAAAAACTATTGAATGGAAACGATATATCTTCAGTCGGCAGGCCGACAACCAATGCCTCCGCACACGATATATCGTAGTTAAGACGATGTGAAGAAGCCGTCTCTATGGCAGCAGAAAGAGCCAAATGGGTGGTACGAGAATGCGAATAGTCGTTGTGATTAACCTGCGAATAGGTTTTATATTGACGGCCAAACGCACTATTCGTGGTGGCAGATAAGCCACCCGACAAAGCAAAATCGGAAACAAAGTCGCTCTCCGTGTATGTCCGCTCGGTTTCAGCAGAAACAGTAGCCTGCGTGGCAAAACGCTCGGCAGATGAGTGGACAGGCGGATAACCCGCTACCCTAAGTACGGCACTTAGGGCAACTACAAGCCATATAAAGTAGCGATGTTTCAAAGCGGATTTTGTGCGAAGTATTTCCAAAGTGGAGCCGCATGCAAGGCTTGAATAATCTCACCTTGTTGCAGCAGTGTATGCACATCTTCTTTGCTCATAATGTGTACATGAATATCCTCTGTGGATTCTTGATGTTGTTCGCACGCCTTCTCCACTCCTGTGGCTAAGAAGGTGTAACTCAGGTTGTTATGATTACCCGGATTGGGCGACAATACCATAAACTGCTGCCATTCGCCCCCCTCATAACCGGTTTCCTCACTCAGTTCGCGTCGTGCAGCCTCCAGAGGTGTCTCGCCCGGGTCGATGACACCCGCTACCAATTCGTAGTGGGTCTCGCCCAAGCCGTGGCGATACTGGTCTTCCATCACCATTTGTCCGTCTTTGGTGATAGCAATCACATTAATCCAACATGGAAACTCCATAACGAAATAGGTCGGGAGCACTGCCCCATTGGGTAGTTTCACCGTATCTTGACGGATATTCAACCAAATACCTTTGCTGAGCAGTTTCTCACTACTCAACACTTTCCATTTGCGGTTTTCCAACTTCTCTATCATATACTTTTTTCCATTTGAAAGTCAGATACATACTGCGCACTATCAAGTGAGCAAAATAGCCGATATATAGTGCCTGCGCACCTACCGAACCATTGCTTGCCCAATAAGTCAGTACAAAGGCTATTGCAGCAAAAATCATACCATTACGAATCTCTTTGCCCGCTGTGGCACCCACAAAAATACCATCCCACATAAATGCCAACGCCGAGACCACCGGCATGGCAATCAGCCAACCCATATACGCCTCGGCTGCTGCCAACACCGACTTATCTGATGTGAGCAATCGGATACACCCTTCGCCCTCTGCTAAGTACAGCATCGAGAACACCCCGCCGACGCCTAACGACCACAAGAAAAGTATGCGAACGGTAGTTTTGAGCATTTGCGGTTGCCTTTCGCCGACATACCGCCCCACCAAAGCCTCACCGGCGTAGGCAAATCCATCGATGAAATAGGAGAAGAGCATAAAAAGTTTCATCATTATGGCAGACACAGCCAACTCGGTATCTCCGTAGCGTGATGCCAAAGCAGTGAAGCCCACATAGACCACCATGAAACAAAGCGAACGCACAAAGAGATTACCATTGAGAATCAGCAACTTGCGCATAGAGCGGAAGTCGGCGAGTATGTGCAAAACATCGATGTCGCACAGTATATTGCGATACTTTGTACCCACAATCACCACTGCAACCACAAGCCCCGTGTATTGCGCAATGAGTGTCCCATACGCCACCCCTATTGCCTCAAGCGGAGAATAGACGGCCAGGCAATAACTCGCTACGATATTCACCACATTTACCACTATATCGGTTACCATGGGACTGATGGTGTCCTGCATGCCGATAAACCACCCCTTGAAAGCCAACAGACTGAGCGTAGCGGGGGCTGCCCAAATACGCACAAAAAAGTAGCGGCGAGCAAAGGTTGCCACCTCCGGCGAACAAGGCACACACGCCAAAACAGCGGTAACAAAAAGCCACTGTATTGCCCAAACGAGCATTGCACCTGCTATGGCAAGACCTATGCTTTGTATGAAAAGGCGACTGCATTCGCGCATATCGTTGCGCCCGAACGCTTGTGCAGTAAGTCCCGAAGTTCCAACACGCAAGAAACCAAAATTCCAATACAACAGGTCAAAAAGCATCGTGCCGATGGCTATTCCGCCGATAGCACTTGCATCCGATATATGCCCCACGATGGCCGTATCCACCAATCCGACCAACGGGATAGTGATGTTCGCCAAGATACTCGGCAGTGCCAACTGAAGAATACGACGATTCACAACTATCAACCTATTGCAAACAAATACTCCGCCTGCGATATGCAGACAGAGCATTTGTACGATGTATATTACTGAAATACAACTACTTGCGTTCTTTAATCAGTAGTACCGATGCCGCCCCCAAGAACAGCAACGCACCCGCTACAACAAGCATACCTGCTTGCGAGCCGACGCACAGGTTCTTCAGCAGTACCCCACCCAGCAGAGCCGCTACAATCTGCGGCAAACAGATAGTGCAGTTGAATAAACCGAGCAATGTCCCCATGCGTTTGCTGCCCGAGATAGCGTTGGTAAAGATAGTAAACGGCAATGCCAACATAGCCGCCCATGCCGTACCAATCAGCGCATAACTCAACCACAGCACATACTGATTATGCACAAAGAAAATCGAGACGAAACCGACACCACCGATTAGCAGCGATAAGATGTATGCACCTTTGTTGCCGATACAGTGCTCAATAGCGGGCAAGAGGGCCGCCCAAAGCAAGGAGCCTACCGCCTGAATAGCAAAGCAAACACCAACCCAGTTGCCGGCATTTTGAAATGCCTCCTCAGCGGTATTCAGTCCGTCCCAACCAAAACACTGCGAAGCAATGGCACCATTGGAATAAGTCCACATATACATAAATGCTGCCCAGCAGAAGAACTGAACTAATCCGATAGTAACAAATGCACTGATAATGTGCTTGTTATCCGAAGCACTGCCGGTTGCCTCATCGCCTTGCGCCACCTCTTTCTTGTTCAGTCCGTGGAATTCGGCATACTCTTGCGGGTTCATCTCTTTGACGGCAAAGAATGTATATAACACGCAGAGAATCAGTATGGCTGCGCCTACATAGAACGACCATTTTACCGAGTCGGGAATCACCCCGGCAGGTGCCGTATTGGCAATACCTATCCATGTAAAGAATATCGGGAACAGATAGCCCACCAACGACCCCGCATTGCAGAGAGCCGACTGGATGGCGTATGCTGTACCTTTCTGCTCCTCATTGACCATATCGCCCACCATCATCTTAAACGGCTGCATAGCGATATTGATAGAGGTATCGAGAAACATCAGCGAGAACAATCCGAACCACATAGCGGCGTTCAGACCCAAGAAAAGGCTCTGTTCGAAAGTGAAATCACCGGCATTAGGCAGCAGAATCATCACTGCCACCGCAATAACAGCACCTATCAGCAGATAAAACTTGCGTCTGCCAAACACAGGACCGAGCCAAGTCTTATCCGACAGCAGACCTATCAAAGGCTGTATTATTATACCCATCAGCGGGGGGAGAATCCAAAAGAAACTGAGTGTGTGAGGATCTGCACCTAAGGTAGCAAAAATACGCGAGATATTTGCGCTCTGCAGGGCGTAGGCAATCTGTACGCCAAAGAAACCGAAACTCAGATTGAACAGTTGCCAAAAAGATAAATTACGCTTTTCCATCTGTCATTCAATGTATTGATTTATGGTTCATAAAGTATTGCTTTTGTCTAACTATTGACAAAAGTACTGCTTTTTTCTGAGGTGCACAAGTTTTTTCTCTTTTTTCGGAGAAAAAGTTTGCAGAACAAAAAAAAAATAACTACCTTTGCACTACAAATGCCGCCCAAAACGAGCAACGGATAGTCCATTACGCCCAAAAACGAAGCGAATCACCTGTCTGTTGCGGCAAAAACACTATTCGGACAATACCGATTCGAGAAATATACACCTTATTATATATACACTTTAATGAACGCTACTCATGAACAGTTGACCGAAGCACTACAACGCTACTTTGGTTTTGACAGTTTCAAAGGTAATCAAGAGGCCATCATTCGCAATGTGATGGAAGGTAACGACACATTCGTGCTGATGCCCACGGGCGGAGGTAAGAGTCTGTGTTACCAACTGCCTTCGTTGATTATGGATGGTGTGGCGATAGTGATATCGCCTCTGATTGCGTTGATGAAGAACCAAGTGGACGCAATGCGCAACTACTCCGACGAGCAGGGCGTTGCCCATTTTATCAACTCATCGCTTTCACGCCCCGAGATTAATGCCGTCAAAGAAGATGTATTGGCAGGTAAAACCAAACTGCTCTATCTTGCACCGGAGAGTTTGCAAAAATCGGAGAATGTGGACTTTCTCAAGAGCGTAAAAATCTCGTTCTATGCCGTAGACGAGGCGCATTGTATTTCCGAATGGGGACACGATTTTCGCCCGGAATACAGCCATATCCGCTCTATGGTGCAGCGTATCGGTAAGGCACCTATCATCGCTTTGACCGCCACGGCTACACCTAAGGTGCAGAAAGACATTCAGAAAAACCTCGGTATGCCCGACGCAACCGTGTTCAAGAGTTCGTTCAACCGTCCGAACCTCTATTACGAGGTACGCCCCAAGACGAAAGATGTGGATAAAGAGGTGATTAAGTATGTCCGTTCTATGGAGGGCAAATCGGGTATCATCTACTGCCTGGCGCGCAAAGAAGTAGAAGACCTGGCGCAGACCCTAGTAGTAAATGGCATTTCTGCACGCCCCTACCATGCGGGAATGGATGCGGCTATGCGTAGTGCCACACAGGATGCTTTCCTTATGGAGGAGTGTCAAGTGATAGTGGCTACCATCGCTTTCGGTATGGGTATCGACAAACCCGATGTACGCTTTGTTATCCACTATGATATTCCAAAATCGCTCGAAGGCTACTACCAAGAGACCGGTCGTGCGGGGCGTGATGGCGGCGAAGGGCAGTGTATCTGTTTCTATTCGCCCGACGACATCGAGCGTCTGCGCCGTTTCCACCAGGGCAAACCCGTCAAAGAAGTGGAGATTGGCAACCAACTGCTGTTTGAAACGCAGTCGTATGCTGAGTCCACTATCTGCCGACGCAAATTGCTCTTGCACTATTTTGGCGAAGAATACAACCAAGATAACTGTGGCAACTGCGACAACTGCCGCAAGACCTACCGAATGATGGATGCGCAAGAGTTGCTCAGCCTCACTTTGGAAACGATTCAGCAACTGAACGAGAAATTCAAAGCCGATCATATCGTAGACATCTTGCACGGAAACAATACCGCTGATATTCAGAGTTATAAGCATAACGAATTGGAGAACTATGGTGCGGCATCCGATGTGGACGAATCTACCCTCTACGCCATTGTTCGCCAGGCTATGCTGAGCGGTTATCTGAGCAAAGACATTGATTCGTATGGCGATCTGAAACTGACTTCTGAAGGCAAAAAATATATCCGTCGTCCGAGCCGCTTTGAAGTACCTATCGAGGTAAAGGACGAAGAAAGCGACGAGATGGAAGGCGGGGCTGTAGCATGTGCAGCAGCCGATGATGTGCTGTTCTCCATTCTGAAAGATGTACGCAAGAAAATATCCAAAAAGTGCGATGTACCGCCTTTTGTGATATTTCAAGACCCTTCGCTCGAAGCCATGGCAACCACCTACCCTATCACGATGGACGAACTGATGACCATCCCGGGTGTAGGTGTCAGCAAAGCCAAACGATATGGCGACGAGTTCCTACGCGTCATCAAAGAGTATGTCGAAGAGAATGAGATTATCCGTCCCGAGGACTTGCGCATACGCACCGTAGCCAAAAAATCGACACGCAAAAAACAAATTATTGCGGCTATCGACCGACGCGTAGATCTCGATGACTTGGCAGAATCCAACGGAATGTCGATGGAGGAGATGCTCGATGAACTCGAAGCAATCGTATTCTCCGGCACTAAAGTGAACATCAACTATTTCATCGAAGAAGTGGTTGACCCGGATGAGGAAGAGGAGATATACGACTATTTCAAGAATGCGGAAAGCGATGACATCAAGACCGCTATGGAAGAACTCGGCGAGGACTACTACGACATCATTCATGTCCGCCTCGTGCGTATCAAGTTCCACTGCGACCTCGGCAACTGATACCCTTTCTACTTTCTCTCTATAAGAGATTGAAGAGCCGGAAGAACAGAGGGCAAAAAGCCATAGAAGAAGTGTGCATTATGTTCCTTTTTCTGTCAGAAAAATGCAACATCCTGCCACAGATTTTGTCGAAACACAGTCGAGAACTAATCGAGACCTAAGACAAAGAAAAATAGAACATCACAAACTCATAACGGAGATAGAAACTTGCATAAGAACGAAATAGATATCATCACTTTGGGTTGCTCCAAAAACCTTGTAGATGCCGAGCGACTGATGCACCAATTGGAATTGGCGGGCTATCGTTGTGTTCACGATGCCGAAGAACCACACGGAGAAATCGCCATCATCAATACTTGCGGATTTATCGGTGATGCCAAGGAAGAGAGTATCAATACGATTCTCCAATTTGCAGAACGGAAGACTCGAAAAAAACTGCGCCAACTATATGTAATGGGCTGTTTGAGTGAGCGTTACCTGCACGAATTGGAAACGGAGATCCCCGAAGTGGACAAATGGTATGGGAAATTCGATTTTATGCACTTGATAGATGACCTAAAAGTACAACCCAAGAGCGATGAAGGCTGTGGATACAAGCGTACAATCACTACGCCGAAACACTATGCCTACATCAAAATTTCGGAAGGTTGCAATCGCTTCTGCTCCTATTGCGCCATTCCGCTCATCACGGGCAGGCACACCTCCCGCCCCATAGAGGAGATATTAGAGGAAGTGCAATGGCTTGTAGGTCAGGGAGTTAAAGAGTTTAATGTGATTGCCCAAGACCTATCCAGTTATGGTTTGGACCTATACAAAGAACATCGTCTGCCCGAACTGATCGACCGTATGGCGCAAATCGACGGTGTGCATTGGATTCGTCTCCACTACGCCTACCCTACCGATTTTCCAGACGCTTTGCTCGATGTGATGGCGCAACACCCCAATGTGTGCAAATATCTGGACATTGCCCTGCAACACTGCAGCGACCACATGCTCCAACTGATGCGACGCCATATCACCCGCGCTGAACAAGACGCACTCCTCGCACGCATACGCGCACGCGTACCTAATATATGTGTCCGAACCACTCTCTTGGTGGGGCATCCGGGCGAAACCGAAGAAGACTTTGAAGAACTCAAACAATGGGTGCGCGAGATGCGTTTCGACCGTATGGGGGCCTTTGCTTACTCCGATGAGGAAGGCACTTATGCCAACCTCCACTACCAAGACGACATCCCGCAAGAAGTGAAAGATCGGCGAGTAGCAGAGATAATGGCGATTCAACAAGAAATCTCCGGCGAGTTGATGGCACAGAAAGTGGGTAAAACGATGGAGGTGGTGATTGACCGCGAAGAACCCGACTACTACATCGGACGCACCCAATTCGACTCACCCGAAGTGGATTGCGAAGTACTAATCAATAAACAAAAAACGCTGCAAGTAGGTGATTTCTACCCGATTATGATAACGCGTGCCGAAGAATTTGACCTGTATGGCACACTCGGAAAAACGGAGGATTTATGCTGACAAAAGACTTGATAAATAATGTAGCAGAGGCTACGGGGATGACAAAAAAACGGGCAGAAGAACTACTCAATGCCACCAATGCCGCAGTGCGAGATGCATTGCTGGAGGGGAAGTCGGTCTATCTGCAAGGACTTGGAACTCTGGAGATTAAGCAAAAGAGCGAACGCGCTTTTGTGCATCCGCGCACCGGAGAAAAGAGTACTATACCTGCGAAAAACCAACTCACTTTCAAGCCGGCAGCAAACATCAAAGACGAACTGAAAAAACTCTAACCCATGGCAGACAAAATGAGCATTAGCGACCTGCGTCGTGCTGTCATGGTACGAACGGGCGCAACCGAACAAGAAATCAGCACATTCCACAATGCGCTCAAAGAGCAGATTGTGGAGGCGCTGCGCAAAGATAAGCAAGTGAAAATCAACGGATTGGGAACATTCCGTTTGCAAGCCATTGCGCCACGCAAGAGTGTGAATATCGCCACGGGCGAGACTATCACCATCGAGGGATACAACAAACTGACTTTCGTTCCGGAAGTGAGTATCAAAGAGTTGGTCGGCAACAATCCATTACCGGAGGAGAAGCCATCACCCAAAACGCAAACCGCTAATAAACAAGCAGATAGCGCATTTGACCCTATTAAGAAATTAGGAGAGCAAGCCGACGAAATAGTGGATATTTTGGCTACTCTCGGGCAAGGTCCGAAGGCGGAGCAACCGATTGCTACACCACAACCCGCCGAGGAAGTAGAGCAACCTGCTTCTATGCTTGAAGAAGAGATTCTTCCTACAGAAGGAGCAGAGCAACCGATTGAAGAAAGGCAACCTGCCGAAGAGGAACAACAGGAAGAACCTATTCAACCCACAGAAACTCCCCTACCCGTTTCTACCTCTGCTATTGAGGAGACATCGGAACAATCGGCAGAATCCTTCTCGTCCGTTTCTATCCCCACCGCAGAGGAAAAACCGACGCCAACGCCGGAAACGACAGAACCGCAAGAGTCCGAACAAACAATAGAGGCGACGGAAAAAGAAACACCTATTGAAGTGGAAGTGATTGCTCCTAAACAACCACAGCAAGCCGAGGAGAAAAAAGAACCCGAAAAGACCATTGAGATAGTATCTCCCGAGACGCACCAACCGACGGCAAAAACGCAAACAACAGCCAAAGCGAAAAAAAACGAGAAACCCAAGAAAAAATACCATTTCTTGCGTGATACACTTATCTGTGTTTGCTGTTTGTTGCTTCTGCTCGTAGGAGGATTTATCTTCTTGCGTGAGGCACTCAGCCAATGGGTAGATTCGCTCAATAATGGTTCCTCCGCCAACACCGAGGTAGCAATCATACCAGCCGATACAGTCGCTACCGCTATTGCCGATACAGTCGATAGCATTGCAGTACAAGCAACACCTGCCGAGTTGATTTACAGCGAGTTCATCACAACGGAGCAAGTCCGCGACGGCAGCCGCTTAGCGCAGATTGCCCGCCGCCACTATGGGGAAGACAAAATCGATTTGTGGGTCTATATCTACGATGCCAACAAGGATCGGTTGAGCAATCCAAACGACATCAAAGTGGGAACAGAACTGCGAATTCCCAAACTGAGCGACCGGCAAATGGACTTGACCGACCCTACAACGCAAGAGGAAATAAAACAACTTAAAGCACAAATACAATCGCGCACAGAGTGAGCGAACAAGTGATACATATCGAGAATGCTTGCACCAACAATCTGAAGCATGTAAGCGTGGATATTCCTCGTAATCAGTTAGTTGTGATTACGGGCGTGAGTGGTAGCGGCAAATCGTCGCTGGCATTTGATACGCTGTATGCCGAGGGGCAACGCCGCTATGTAGAGAGCCTCAGTGCGTATGCACGCCAGTTCCTCGGGCGTATGCAGAAACCCGAGGTGGACAAGATCGAAGGTATTCCGCCCGCTATTGCCATTCAGCAGAAAGTGAGCAGCCAAAACCCTCGCTCTACCGTGGGGACAAACACCGAGATATACGACTATCTCAAACTGCTCTTTGCCCGTATCGGACGCACTTTCTCGCCAATAAGCGGCAAAGAAGTACGCCGCAAAAACATCCGCGATGTGGTAGATTGTATGACCTCGCAACCTCAAGGTGCACGCATCTACCTAATTGCACCTATTGTATTGGAAAACAGGACTTTACAAGAGCAATTGGATATTTGGCAAAGTGAAGGTTTTTCGCGTCTGTTAGATAATGGAGATGTTGTCCGATTAGGGAATACCACCGGGCAACAGGTTACCGAGAACGGACAACTCAAGCCCAATGTCTATTTGCTGGTTGACCGCATAGTGGCAGACAACCAACCCGCTACTGCCAATCGTTTTGCCGATTCGGTACAGACCGCTCTATTCGAGGGACATGGCGAGTGCGGACTCTATATCGATGGGCGATACGAGATGTTCTCGGAGCGTTTCGAAATGGACGGGATTCGTTTTGTTGAGCCAAGCGAACACCTCTTCGATTTCAATAATCCTATTGGTGCTTGCCCTACATGCAAAGGCTTTGGCAACATCATCGGTATCGACCCCGATTTAGTTGTGCCGGACAAAACAAAGTCGATTTACGATGATGCCATTGCTTGTTGGCATGGAGAAAAAATGCGTGTTTGGCGAGATCAACTCATCTACAATGCGACTAAGTTTGGCTTCCCCATTCATGCTCCTTTCTATGAACTCACGCCCGAACAAAAGAAACTGATTTGGATAGGCAATGAGTATTTCCGCGGTCTGAACGAGTTCTTCAAAGAATTGGAGACTAAACAATACGGTAAAATTCAGTACCGTGTATTGCTTGCTCGTTACAAAGGCAAGACCATCTGCCCCGACTGCAACGGAATGCGTCTGCGTAAAGAGGCAGAATATGTGCAGGTTGGAGGAAAAAATATCTCCGAACTTTGTGCTATGTCCATCTCTGATTTAGCGGAATGGTTCGCCCAACTTACACTCACACCTACCGAGCAAAAGACGGCCGAGATGTTGCTCCACGAAATCACTTCGCGTCTTCAATTTATGCAAGATGTAGGCTTGGGATATCTCACTCTCAGCCGAATGAGCAACACCCTGTCGGGAGGTGAAAGTCAGCGTATATGTTTGGCTAAGTCGTTGGGTAGCAGCCTTGTAGGCTCACTCTATGTCTTAGATGAGCCGTCTATCGGACTTCATGCTCGCGATACACAACGCCTCATTCATGTGCTGAAAGAACTGCGTGATTTGGGCAATACCATCGTGGTCGTAGAGCACGATGAGGATATTATTCAAGCAGCCGACTACATCATCGAGATTGGTCCTGCAGCGGGTATTCACGGCGGTGAAGTGGTATATGTCGGCAAGCCCAAAACGGATGAGTTTATCTACGATATTCCTGCACATCGTCGTAAATGGAACAACTATATCGAGATTCAAGGGGCTTGCGAGAACAATCTAAAAAATCTCACGGTGCGTTTTCCGCTCAATGTGATGACCGTTGTTACAGGCGTGAGCGGAAGCGGTAAATCTACACTGGTGAGCAAAGTGTTCTACCCTGCTCTAAAGAAGCACTATGGTGGTGTGGCTGAGCATACGGGCAGTTTCAGTTTGCTCAAGGGCAGTATGCATTTGGCGTCCGACATCGAGTTTGTAGACCAAAACCCGCTTAGTCGTTCCTCACGCTCCAATCCGGTTACCTATCTCAAAGCCTACGACGAGATACGCCGCCTATTTGCAGATCAACCGCTCAGTAAGCAACTCGGGTTTACTGCCTCCCATTTCTCATTCAATACCCCGGGCGGACGGTGCGAGATGTGCCAAGGAGAAGGAACCATCACCATCGAGATGCAGTTTATGGCAGACCTTACACTCGAATGTGAGCAATGCCATGGCAAGCGGTTCAAGCAAGATGTATTGGATGTCCACTATCGTGATCAGTCGATCTACGATATACTCAATATGACGATCAATCAGGCTATCGACTTTTTTTCTCAAGACCCTGATTGTGAGAAGATTGTCAAACGCCTCAAGCCGTTGCAGGATGTAGGTATCGGTTATATCCGTTTAGGTCAGTCGAGTAGCACTTTGTCCGGCGGTGAAAGCCAGCGTGTCAAATTGGCGTCGTTCCTTGCTCAAGAAGATACACAACCCACTATCTTTGTTTTCGACGAGCCGACCACGGGTCTGTCTCACAAAGATGTACAAGTCCTGCTCAAAGCCCTCAATCAACTCATCAGCAGAGGGCATACCGTCATCGTGATTGAGCACAACCCGAGTATGATTTTAGCAGCCGACCATGTCATCGACCTCGGACCGGAAGGTGGCGATGAAGGCGGACATATCGTCTTTGAGGGAACACCCGAGGACTTGGCAAAATGCAAGGAAAGTTATACAGGGCAGTTTATAAGCAAACTCATCCATACTAATAGTTAAATTCTATGAACAACAAACTAAAAGAATTACATAGTTCCGATATTTTTTCGCACCTTGCCTCCGCAAGTTATCTTCCGCGTTGGTGTGTATTGCTGATAGATGTTTTTTTATGCTCTATTGCTTATTGGATTAGTATTTTAATAGGTAACGGCATCTTTTCTTATGGCTTTGTGTGTGGCGGTGTACTGCCGTTTTGGACACAATTTGCCATTCTGATGATTGTGCAAGTTATCAGTTTTTGGCTATTCCATTCCTATTCGGGTATCTTGCGATACTCTACATTTATTGATACTATCAAATCATTGCTTGCTGTACTTTCTTGCGGAGGTTCTGTACTGATTTTCAATCTGATATACACGCAGATCACAGGCAGTAAGGTGTTCCTAAACACTGCTTTGGTCATCTATACTCCCATTGCATTTATTCTGTTGTTTAGTCTCCGTGTGGGCGTAAAAACACTATACGAATATATCAAGCAACACGCACCGGGAACCAAGAAAGTGCTGATTTGGGGTACCAAATCTGCAGGCATTGCTATCGCCAAGATGTTGCGTAGTGCAAGCGGTGAAGAGTCGCCTTACCGTCCCGTCGGTTTTCTTGGTGATAACGATTCGGACGAGAGAAATCACAGTTTGGTTGGTCTGCGTGTGTTCCCTTTTAATCAACAGACACTGCGATGGATGAGTGAACACCATGTGCGCGATGTGATTATTTCCCCGCTCAAAATGCGCTCTATCAAACCTTCTACCGATCTGCAAATTTTCTTCGACAACGATATTCATGTATTGACAACACCTCAATTCACTCAATTTGAAAATGCAGAAGAAATTGATAGTCAGCGCATTGGGCGAATCGAATCCATACAAATCGAAGACCTGTTAGAGCGTCCTGCTATCCATATCAATACCGACAATGTCTTGCAAATCATACACAATCAAATAGTCTTGGTTTCGGGTGCTGCAGGTAGTATCGGCTCTGAATTGGTGCGCCAAGTACAAAAATATCAGCCGCAACTAACTGTTTTGTTGGAGCAGGCAGAATCACCTTTGCACGACCTGTATCTCGATTTGAAGACGCAATTCCCCGATGCACATTTTGTCCCTGTCATTGCCGACATCCGCAACCGCGAGCGTATCGAAGAGGTTTTCAACGAATTCCACCCCGCAGTGGTTTACCATGCTGCCGCCTACAAACATGTGCCGCTAATGGAATCCCACCCCAACGAAGCCGTCCGTGCAAATGTGATGGGGACCAAAAATATGGCGGATATGGCGGTTAAATACGGAGTGAAACGATTTGTGATGATTTCTACCGACAAAGCCGTCAACCCAACCAATATCATGGGTGCCAGCAAGCGTATCGCGGAAATCTATGTACAATCGCTCTTCAAAGCCCTCGTCAAGGAGAATCCCAATTGTACCAAGTTCATTACCACTCGCTTTGGCAATGTGCTCGGTAGCAACGGTTCTGTCATCCCCTATTTCAAAAAACAAATTGCCGAAGGCGGACCGGTTACGGTTACCCACCCCGACATCATCCGCTATTTTATGACCATCCCGGAGGCTTGCACACTCGTTATGGAAGCGGCCACATTAGGCAATGGCGGAGAGATTTTTGTATTCGATATGGGACATCCGGTTAAGATACTCGACCTCGCCAAAAATATGATTCGCCTTGCCGGATATGTCCCGTGCGAAGAGATTCCTATTGTGTTCACCGGACTGCGTCCGGGCGAGAAACTCTATGAGGAGTTGCTCAACCAAAAGGAGACCACTCTGCCTACTTCCAACGATAAAATTATGGTCGCACGCGTACGCGAGTTCGATTTTGAGCAAGTAGAAAAGAGTATCAACGCTCTCATCGACTTTACCTCACAAAACAAGCCGTTCCTCACCGTACAACAGATGAAAGCGATTGTACCTGAGTTTATTAGCAACAACTCGATCTTCGAGAAATTGGATAAATGATACAAGACTTTGTCATACAACATAGTTACCTTGCAGGGCTCATCTCTTTCTTGCTCGGACTGCTGTTTATGCCTTTGGTAATCAAGATTGCCAAGGTAAAACATTTTGTAGTCCGCCCAAATAAACGAATGTCCCATACAGGCGAAATCCCCAATATCGGCGGAATAGATATTTGTTTCAGTTTTTTGCTCACCTACCTTCTGTTTGAGTTCAACACTCTTCAGCAAAGTCAGTTCTTTCTCATCGGTGTGTTCATCATCGTGATGGTCGGTTTTGTGGACGATGTGCTGGTTTTGTCGCCGTTCTCCAAACTCTGCGGAGAACTGTTGTCGGGCATTGCCTTGATTGGCTTTGCCGATATGCGCATCACCCATCTCCATGGCTTTCTGGGCTTTAACGAAATAGGAATGGTCGCATCGTACCTGCTGTCATTCTTTATTCTGGTAGCAGTCATCAATGCTATCAATTTGATTGATGGAGTTGACGGACTCGCATCCGGACTCGGCATACTCTACTGCCTATTCTTTGCTGTCTATTTTGGTTTGGTAGGCGAAACTCCATGGTCTATTTTGGCAATATGCCTAATCGGCTCGTTGGCTGTCTTTTTCTGCTACAATGTGTTTGGCAAAAAACAAAAGATATTTATGGGCGACTCCGGTTCGCTGCTTCTCGGCTATGTCTTAACCACTTTCGTATTCCAATTTTGCGAAATCAATGCCTACCACGAAGTCCCTGCTAATCTGCAGATCTCAGCGGCACCGGCAGTGGCTGTTTGCGTGATGACAGTACCTATTTTCGATACAATCCGTGTCAGTCTTACGCGTATCAAACATCATCGTTCGCCTTTTCTGCCGGACAAAAATCATATCCACCACCTGTTGCTGCGTACCGGTCTCAATCATTTGCAAACCACCTGTGTCTTGCTTATTGTCAGCCTCTGCTTTATGGCATTGGCTATCGTTGGGCGCAACTGGAATATGTGGGTATTGGTCGGCACCGATTTTGGTATCGCCACATTGCTTACAATCATCTTGTGGCGAGTAGTGGACTATAAAAATGCTCATAATCAGTCGGTTGCACCGCAGATTAACGCTCACGCCCAAGCATGAAAAATATCGAAACAATGCTTAGTGTAGAACATCTATCCATAGAATTTTCATCCCACCCCGTTTTAGAGGATATATCCTTTATGATCAACAAAAAGGATCGTATTGCCCTTGTTGGTAAGAACGGTGCGGGAAAAAGTACACTCCTTCGCCTTGTGGCTGGAGAATATCAACCCACATCGGGGCGTATCTCACGCGATGCGGATATGACTATCGGTTACCTTCCGCAGGTGATGATGCACATCGACGGAAAAACGCTTCGTGAGGATGTGATGAGTGTCTTCGATGGTGAACCCGATGAAGAAAAAGCACGCCGAATAGCCGAAATGGATCGTACTATCATCGGTCTCGGTTTTGAGCGAAAAGATTTTGACCGCCCGTGTTCCGAGTTCTCCGGAGGTTGGCGTATGCGTATCGAATTGGCAAAAATTCTGCTTCGCCATCCCGATCTCTTGCTGCTCGATGAGCCGACCAACCACCTTGACATCGAATCCATCCAATGGCTCGAAGATTTTCTCAAATCGTCGCAAAGTGCAATCTTGCTCGTCAGCCACGACCGTAAGTTTATCGACAATGTTACCAATCGCACTATCGAGATAACCCTCGGGCATATCTACGATTACAATGTCAACTATTCTCGTTTTCTTGAGTTGCGCAAAGAGCGGCACGACCAGCAAGTACGCGCTTATCTCAATCAGCAAAAGATGATTCAAGAAACCGAAGATTTCATCGAGCGTTTCCGATACAAAGCCACCAAGGCGGTGCAGGTACAATCCCGCATCAAACAGTTGGAAAAACTAGAGCGTCTTGAGGTGGACTTAGAGGACACTTCTCGGCTCAATCTCCATTTCCCGCCTGCCCAGCGCAGTGGCGATTTCCCGCTTATCGTAGAGGATTTGCGTAAAGACTTTGGTGAGCATACTGTCTTTTCTGATGTGTCTTTTACTATCCGACGGGGCGAAAAAGTGGCCTTTGTGGGCAAAAACGGCGAGGGTAAATCTACACTCGTTAAATGCATTATGGGGCAACTCGATTATATGGGTACGCTCAAAATCGGACATAATGTAAAAATCGGCTATTTCGCTCAGAATCAAGCGGCTTTGTTAGATGGAGAACTCACTGTTTTCGACACAATCGACCGTGTCGCTGTGGGCGACATCCGCACCAAGATACGCGACATCCTCGGTGCATTTATGTTCGGTGGCGAGGCGTCCGAAAAGAAAGTGAAAGTCCTTTCCGGAGGCGAGCGAAGTCGATTAGCAATGATTCGTCTGCTGCTCGAGCCGTGCAATCTGCTTATCCTTGATGAGCCGACCAACCACCTGGATATGCAGTCTAAAGATGTTCTCAAAGCGGCTCTGCAGGATTTCAACGGCACGGTTATCTGCGTAAGTCACGACCGTGATTTCCTCGATGGACTGGTCAGCAAAGTCTATGAGTTCGGTGGTGGAAAAGTGCGCGAACACCTCGGCGGAATCTACGATTTCCTGCAATCGAAGAAAATCGACAGTCTCCAAGAGTTGGAGAAAAAAACGCCGATTGCAACCAAGTCCGCCGGCGACAATGCGTTGCCCAAAAGCGGACAAGCCGACTACGCTGCCCAAAAAGCAGAAGCAGCCGCACGACGCAAAAAAGAGAAACAGATTGCCGAAACCGAAGCAAGAATAGCGCAATTAGAGGAGGAACAAAAGCAGTTGGAAAACCTCATGACCGACCCCGCACAGCAAACACAAGAGAATTTCCAACGCTACGAGCGCATCAAACGCGAAATTGAACAAAAGATGTACGAGTGGGAGATTTTAAGTGAATAATTCTTAATGTCTATCCATTGGTATCGCACCATTCTTGTCGAGTTCTTGTCGAGACCTAATCGAGACCTAAGGCCGTTTTGACTATCTTAAAAAATATGAACGACATTATTGAATATATCAAGTCGTTTCTCCTTTATGGGGATACCACGATGACCCACCACATTGGCTACACCGCCGATGAATCGTTGTTTGCGCAATACAAAGTGGTAATTATTCCGTGCGGACACCTCGGAAAAGACATCGTCTTGCCCGATATGGAACACCCTATCATTGAGAAGATCAACAAGACTTTCGTCGTTCGTACCGACCTCATCTACAACACATTTTTCTTTATATCCCGTGCCGAAGAACTCATCAACTCGCAGCGTGATGAGCATGGGCGTTTTGCAGCGCGTTTTTCCATTCTCGGACAAGGGAATAATCTCGAAATCCCGATAATAGACGAGTATGCGCGTATCTTGATGAAAGTGCTCGATATGCCGCTTCCTCAGCCGCACTATTCCCATATCTACCTCACCCACGACATCGATACGCTGGCTTACTACCGCCATCTGCGCGGGGCATTGGGAGGCATTCGCCGTGGGCATTTCACAGATGTGTTCGCATCGCTACAAGACATTCATCGCGACCCCGCCTACACTTTTCCTTGGCTCGTCGAGCAAGATGCCAAAGTGCCTTCTGCCGATGTCATCTATTTTGTCAAGCATACGCCCGGCAAAGGCTTCGACTATCCGCAATACAACACCCAAGGGCGCGATTTCAACCGGTTAGCCCAATCGCTTCGCCTCTCGGGGGCAACCCTGGGTGTACATTCAAGTTACTATGGTTTGCCTGCCGAAGGGCTGAATGCCAACTATTTCCGCACCATTCTTGCGCCGTCCGCCCCACTCCATCGCAGTCATTATCTCCGTTGCTCTATCCAAAATATGCAACGCCTCGTTGATTTGGGCTTCACCGATGATTTCACTATGGCGTTCCCCGATCGTGCCGGCTTCCGCCTGCAGACCACCCGCCCTGTTCGCTGGATCAACCCGCAGACTATGACGCTTACTCCGCTCACCTTGCACCCCCTCACAATTATGGATTGCACGCTGAGCAACACCGATTATATGAACCTCAACGAGGATGAGGCATACTTCTTTGCCGAGCAACTGCTCGATCGTGTGCGCCAACACGCCGGCGAAGTAACCCTCCTTTGGCACAATAATCGCATTTCTGATGGTTCATACCATTCTACACTATACCTAAAATTACTAAAAGGCTTGCGTCATTATTCGCACCACAATGAATAGACATATCCTCATACTTACAGATCCTTATGGCAAGCCCGCCTATGCACCGCGTTTGCGCTATCTGTGTGATTACCTGTCAAATAAGGGATATGACATTGCGGTTTATACAGAGCAGTTCCAAACACACGACTTCGCTCACGCCTACCCTATATATGAGAAACCGACTTCTCAAAGACCTCTCCATTGGGCACTCCGCACATTTTGGTCTTTGCTCACCGATTGGCGCAACAGAAGTTTCTCTAAATGGTTGCAAAAACAGACGATTGGTCAGCATTTCGACATCGTTTTTTGTACCACTTTCTCCACTTTTCCGTTGCGTGCCGCCGCCGACTTTGCAAGAAGTAGGAACATTCCACTCTTTATAGACATACGCGATTTGGACGAGCAAGTACCTGATGCACAGTATCAATCGCACCGCCAATGGTGGGCACGACCTTTTCGCAAATGGTATCAGACGGCAAATATCCGTCGTCGCAATCGCATTCTTCCCCGAGCCGATTGTATCACGACCGTATCGCCTTGGCATGTAGATTTCTTGCAGCGGTTCAATCCTAATGTACATCTCATATACAATGGCTTTGACCCCGCACAATTTTATGCAGAAGATATAGTAAGTAATTCATTCTTAATTACTTACATTGGCAAGATATACGAGTTTCAAGATATATCGCCTATCGAGCGTACTATCCGAGAACTCCACCTTCCCGATGTGCAACTCAACCTGCACACACCGTACTACAATACTATTCCCATCACGGCTGTAGGAGACGAATTGCGCCGAAGTGGTATGGCACTTGTACTGACGAATCCTGCGGCAAAAGGGATGATGACCACTAAGTTTTTTGAAGCACTCGGGTGTGAAAAGCCGATTCTCTGCATTCCGTCGGATGAAGGCTGTTTGGCACAGACTATCCGCGATACCAATGCAGGGCTTGCTTCGTCTGACCAGGATGAAATCAAAGCCTTCATCCTCGATAAGTACCGCGAATGGCAACGCAACGGCTACACTCATCAAGCCGTCGTCAACAAGGAGCAATTCTCTCGCCTGCGCCAAGCAGAGCAATTCGAGCAACTGTTGCTCTCTGCCGATACCGACCGCCCATTGCTTACCGATATATGCTGGACACTTTATCGCTCCAATACGACTTTCGATTTTCTCAATCAGATAGTCATTTCTCCGCATTATCGTCGTATTAGACGCATATTTTCCACTACAATGGGGAAATACATCAACTTACTGATACTCAAACTGTTACATTTCGATTTGCAGCGGTCTTTGGCTTTGCGCTTTATCCGCCATATCGACAACGCAACCCTCCTGGAAAAGGCACGAACCTTCAGAGATACCTACTTGGAACAGCGCAAAAATACCGAGGTTTTCGATACCATTCAAAGTCGAAAAATCGTTTTGGCTTCCGGCACCATCGATGTCATTGCGCAGGTTGTAGCAGAGCAACTACATCCCGTTCAGACCTACTCATCACGCATTCTGAAAAACCAACTGCTTGATAAGTTCACATACTTCGATATCATCACCGACAACACTGCCGATATTGCGCTCATCCGTAAAGCACATCGGGCATACATTGTGGTCTATGATGACTTGCCAAGATGGCAAAAACTGACAAAAGACTTGCATAACACACAGTTTATCTATGTCAACGGAACCAAATACTAATCAGAAATTTGCCGCCAAGCACATTCCGCAATGGGTCTTTTATGTTCCTTTTGCCTACTATTTCCGCGTGCGTTTGGGTACGATGGCAAAATGGCTATCTTGGACGTTGATTTATATCTTTCCTACATTTTTCTATTCTTGCCTAATGGCGTCGAATGGGCTGACACCGGCGTTTATTGGCAACTATGTCTTGCTATTGATTGCAGTGTTTACGCTTTACGAAACAGGCTACATAGCCAATGATACCTTCGCTACTCAGCGTGAGAAGCAGCCAGCCATACGCCTATACGAACACAATCTGCAGCATTTCTATGCACATTATCGCCTAATCTTTTCATCGCGTATCTTATTGGTTTTCTGCGCCTTGTGTATTCTTCTCCTATTGCATTTCTCCATGCAGTGGTGCATCGCTTGCATTGCCGTTGTTTGTATTGCACCTTTGTTTTTTGCATACAATCGCATACGCAATCGCTACAATGTTTTTCTATATCCGTTCTTGGTTTTTTCGCGATATCTGCCGTTCTTGCTCCCTTATCTAACCACCGCCAATGCCTATTTGGTCGGATGGCTATTCCTCTCTTTTCCATGTATCAATGCCATTGAGCGATTTTCTATGCCTAAGTATCGATACCGTTTTATGCAGTATCTCATCCCCGATGAGAAATCAAAATCGCTTTTCCGTGCGGCATACTACCTGCTCATCGCCCTATGCGCTACGGTCATTGCCCTTTGCTCTCATAGTTCCTTTTTGCCCATAGTTCCTATATATATATTGTGTGTATATCGAATCATTATCTATATCATTACTCGCTTCTACACACCTAAAAATTACTTAAATGGTTAAGGTAAAATCTACATATCAGCAACTGATTCTATGCATTGTCCTGTGGGGTATCTTGTTGATTCCCAATATCTTTGCCTTGGCGTGGGCTGAGTATCTGCATACCTCTTTCGTCAATACAGCAGGCTATATTTTGCTTACATTGGCTTGCTTGTTTCTCCCCGCACTATTCCTAAGAGCCCGCACCTATTTTATATTAGAAGGTGTTTTGTGTATATTTTTTGCACCGATAGAAATAGCCAGTCTGCACCTCAATCATCGCTCTACTTCCGATTTGTTTTTGCAATCTGTTTTTGCCACCAATCCGCAAGAAGCCTTTGAGGTACTGACTTCTGTCGGATGGTTGTGCGTGATTGTTGTGGTAGTATGGATTGCCTACTTCGTTCTTACCGCTTTCCTAAAAAACGACTTTCTCATGCCTTCTACCCTGCGAAAAATAGGTTTTGGTGTCGTATTGATATTCTTCGCCGCACTTTATGGTGTTATGTGGTTCAGTGTAAAGCATACTCTGTTTCAACTATCTTTTGCAGAAGTTTCTACTCGGGCTATGCAGTCAGTTTCAGTAAAGTTCGACAAGATATACCCATACAATATCTATCGAAGTATCCGATTTATCATCCAAGATTCGCGCAAATCTGCCCGCTTGCAAAGCGAACTAACAGATTTCTCGTTTGGCATACAGCGCAGAGATTCTCTTCCCAACGAGTTGTACATCTTGTTTATCGGCGAATCATCACGCTACGATCATTGGGCACTTAATGGATACGAGCGCAACACAACTCCCTCATTATCAGCGCAAAATCACCTCGTCAGTTATTCTTCGGTCTATTCGCAAGCCAACCTGACAATGTATTCAGTGCCTCTCTTGCTTACTCGTGCCACGGCTGACACACCCGATATACAATACCACGAAAAATGTATCACCGATGCCTTTTCGGAAGCGGGTTACTACACGACTTTCATCACACGCAACGAAACGACACCGCTCATCCGTAGAGCGATGAGCGATTGCAACTATTCCTACGCCTTTCCGCAACTCATCGACATCGACTTTGCCAACGATTGCGAGAGTTACGATATGGATATGCTCATCCAAGCGAAAGAGGCATACACCTCATCTGCCGCTTTTATGGTGTTTCACTCTATGGGTAGCCACTACAAATATAGTCTCCGCTACCCCGTCAGCGATAATTATTTTACTCCGTCTTTCGGGCGTACCGATGGTTACCAACTTATGAACGAATCGCATAAACAACTGATTATCAATGCGTATGACAACTCCATACGCTATACCGACAAAGTGCTTGATAGTCTGATTGCTTGGGTCGATACTATGCATATTCCCGCCGTAGTGATGTACATTGCAGACCATGGGGAGAGTTTTTGGGACGATCAACATAAGTTTTCAATGCACGGCTCCTACATACCCGTCGAAGCGGAATATCATGTGCCGTTTTTTGTCTGGTATTCAGACGCTTATGCCCAAAAACACGCAGACAAAATTCAGTCGCTTATTGCTAATCGGCACACGCCTGTTAGTTCACAGATTGTCTTCCATTCCTTGTTAGATTTGGCAGATATTCGCTCGGCTGCAGATAGTACACTGAGTATCTGCTCACCATATCTGTCTCCACAAGATACCATCGCCGTCCTTTGTGGAAGCGGCGAATTGTACCAATATACGATACCATCTAACCAAAGTAAACAATAATAATATGAATAATTTGAAATTATATCTCTCTGTTTCTCTATTGTGGTTGGCTTGTTCCACCCTATCTGCTACCACCTACTACGCCTCACCCGACGGATCGGGCAATGGCACAACCTACGCCACACCTTGTAGTTTTTCCGCAGGATTGAACTACCTGCGCCAAGCGGGCGACACGCTCTATCTGCTCGGTGGACAATACAACTTGGGCAATACCAAAATTACCGACAAGAATGGTACTGCCAACCAATACATCGTCATCTCCGGTTATCCCGGCGAGAAAGCCATTCTCGACTTCCGCACCACTGCCTACGGCACACGCGGATTGCAGATTGCCAATTCGTGTACCTATCTGCATATCAACTATTTAACGCTCCGTTATTCTGGCAAAAACAACCTATACAACGAAGGAAGTTATTGTCTTTTTGAGAACTTAGACATCTATGGTTCTGCCGACACGGGCTGTCAGATGAAAGTGGGCGGAAACAACATCATCAAGAATGTCGATTCACACGACAATTTCGACTACGAATTGGACAAATCCGGCAATCTTACCGCCTGCGACTTTGGTGGCAATGCCGATGGTTTCGCCGACAAACAGCATAGCGGTGCCCCGAATCACTACATTGGTTGTCGCAGTTGGAACAACTCAGATGATGGCTGGGACTTCTTCCAACGCGTTACCACAGGTGAAACCATCATCGAACATTGTGTCTGCTACAAGAATGGCCCTGCCTATTACGATATGCGCAATCACCCTCGTTATCAGACAGATAAAGCATGGTTCGACCAATTCGCCAATGGCAAAGATGTTACTGATGCCGATGGCAATTCCGTCCGAGTAACCTTGGCTAAGTACCCCAATATGGGAAATGGAAATGGTTTCAAACTTGGTGGCGGAAGTACCAACCATAATGTGCTGGTTCATCATTGCTTATCCGTAGCCAACACTGTCAAAGGGTTCGACCAGAACAGCGATGCCGGTGCCGTTCGCCTCTACAACAACACTGCCTACCTTAATAATTCCGACTATAGTTTTTACAACCCTAATGGTTGCTCCTTGGATATTCAAAACTGTATCAGTTTCCAATCCAAGAACCGCAATACTTTTGATAATCAGATAGTTAAAATCAACAAGTACAACTCATGGTCAAGCGGTTTCTCCGTTTCCGCTACCGATTTTCTCTCCTTAGATACCACGGAGATTACCCGCCCTCGTCAAGCCGATGGCAGTCTGTCGGAAGGCACACTGCTACATCTCGCTTCCGGCTCTTCGCTCATCGATGCCGGCGCAGATGTAGGCTTGCCCTACACAGGCGATGCACCCGACCTCGGCTGCTACGAAACCGATGGCGTACTCCACCCGACTATCGTATGCACATCGCTCAATAGCGAACAATGGCTGGCTGCAGGCAATGCAATCACACCCATCATATTCCAATGGGGCGGTGCGGCTACTTCTCTCAAATGTAGCAACCTACCGAATGGTGTTGATTATCAAATAAACAATACCAATCGCACACTTATACTCTCCGGGACACCCACGCAAGAGGGCACACACACCATATACATTCAGACCATATCCGACACCGACGAAGCCCTATCGCTCACCGCTGTCATCCATGTCAAGAGCAGTCGCGCACACCGTATCGCATACATCACCATGCCTGATAGCCAAGAGGATAACGCAATCTTAGATTGGTTGCAGCAAAGCGATTCTATCGCCGTCAGCCCTACCGATGCTTCCGCCGTTGCCACCGATTACTCTGGCTATGAAGTACTGGTCATCAGCCCCAAACCGTCTAGCAAAGCCGCAGGGTTTGCTGCACTCAAAGGATACAACAAACCTATACTCGTGCTCAAACCCTTCCTCTTTAAGTCTGGTGTTTGGGATTGGGGAACTGCCGTCAATACACAGGATTTGTCTGTCATCGTAAGCGATACCACACACGCCCTATTTACTGGAATTAACTTCGCTAACTCGCAGGAAATCAAACTATTCAACACTTGCAATACCAATGCCGTAACGGCTATCTCCGCTTGGAGCGGCAGTCCGCAGGGTATCATTACTCTCGGCTCGCCCGCCTCACAGTCTGCTTACACCACCATAGCCGACTTCCCCGCCGGAACAGATCTCAACGGTACCGCTCTACCCCAACGCCTCGTGATGGTAGGTATCTCGGAATATAGCACAGCCTACCTAACTGACGATGCATTGCAAATCATCGAAAATGCAATCTACTATCTGTTGGGTATGTCTACACCGCCACGCGATACCTACCTAAAGGAGACCGAAATTGTCCCTCAAACTGACAAAATTCTCACTCCGCAAGGTGTGGTTATCTTGCGAGGAAATCAGCGATACAATGTGCTGGGGCAGCGCTTGTAACGACAATCTCGCCTGCTATCTCCGCACATCAACGCTTTGTATATCATTGATTTACTATTACTTATCGCCTTATGGATCTAGTGAAACTGCTGCACCAAGAAGTTGTCCCCGCCATCGGTTGTACCGAACCGATAGCCGTGGCACTATGCGTGGCAAAAGCCACCGAACAACTACAACACGAACCTACATCTATCGATGTGCGTTTGAGTAAGAACATCTACAAGAATGCGCTCTCGGTCGGCATTCCCAACACAGGAATGACAGGACTGCCTATCGCCATTGCGCTCGGTGCCACTATCGGACATAGCAATAAGCAATTGGAGGTACTTTGCGATGTCTGCCCCAAGGCAGTGGAGTATGCCAAAGCCTATATGGAGCGCACACCTATCCATATCAAGATCGAACCGCAAGCACCTGATATTCTGTACATTCGCGCAGAAGTAACCGATGGCATCCACTCCGCCCACGCCACCATACAAGGCAGTCATACTCACTTCTGCGAAGATGCCTCTGTCTGTGCTAATTATTCTGCTTCGCCAACCAATGCGCCCGCAAAAGTACCGGCAACAGATGCTCTGACGATGCGCCAAGTGTACGATTTTGCGATGACGGTCAATCTATCCGAAGTGCGTTGGCTCTTAGAAGGTGCAGAGATAAATATCAATGCCGCCAAACAATCGTTCGAAGGCAACTACGGACACGGATTGGGCAAACTCTTGCAAACACAGCGTAAGCGTAAGTGTATGCCCGCTTGTCGCAATCTCTTGCCCGCTATCTTTGGTAACACACTGTTTACCAAGATATTAAGTTACACAAGCGGTGCCTGCGATGCGCGTATGTCAGGAGCAATGGTGCCGGTGATGTCCAATTCGGGGTCGGGCAATCAGGGGATTTCCTGCTCAGTACCCGTCTATATCTACGCCAAGGAAAACAACTGCTCCGAAGAACAGATGATTCGTGCCTTAACGCTTAGTAATCTGACGGTTATCTATATCAAGCAGTCGCTCGGTAGGCTCTCGGCTTTGTGTGGTTGCGTAGTGGCAGCCACCGGTTCAGCAGTAGGTATCACCTACCTAATGGGTGGTACATACACCGAGATCACCTACGCCATCAAGAATATGATTGCTAATATCTCAGGTATGATTTGCGATGGTGCCAAACCCGGTTGTGCGCTCAAGGTTACCAACGGTGTCAGCACGGCGATTCTCTCCGCCTCATTGGCTATGCAGCACTCCTACGCCGATGCCACAGAGGGGATCGTAGAGGAAGACATCGACCGCACCATCCACAATCTGACACGCATCGGACGAGAAGGAATGACGCAAACCGATGACCTCATCTTAGACATCATGCTCCATAAGCAACCCGCCGACAACCAAAATCAGAACAATCGATAACGAACAAACAACCTATATGAAACACTTTTTCAATCTACTGACACTATTGTGCTTTGCCCTATATGCGCAAGCAGAAACCGCTGTCTATCAAGAAGTTAACTACACCATCGACCCCGATTATCTCACTGCCGAGGTTACGCTCAACCCACAGGTTTCGGGCGAACTCTACATCCCTGACGAGATCACGGTCGGACAAGACACCTATCGCGTAACCACAATTGGCGAAAAAGCCTTCAAAGGCTGCAAGAACCTCACCGATATAGTCCTTCCACCCACTATCGAGCGTATCTATCGCAGTGCTTTCGACGGAACGGGTATCATGCTCGACAAGACCAAATGGACAGATGGGGCTTTGTACATCGATAGTTGCCTCATCGCTACCGACAAGACTATCAAAGGCAAGTTTATCATCCCCGAAGGCACACGCCTCATTGCAGCCGGTGCTTTCCAAGGCAACAAAACCCTCACTCGCATGGAGTTCCCCGCCTCAGTTAAGCGTATCGACCACGAGACTTTCCGCGATTGCAAAAACCTGACACGCGCCATTATCCCGCTTACTATCACCGAAATCAGCGTTCTCAGGCATGTTTTTCAGTTCAATTCAATCACTCCTCATCGCTTAATGAAAATTCTTTGCCTAGTATCATGCTTTTGCAGAATTGATAATATATGTTTTTTGTTTGCAGGAAAAAAGGATTCGATGAATAATAACGATAAATGGGGGAGGATGAAAGAATGTTCGTTTTGCGATATATTATTTATTCGATTAACGCATCCTTCGCAATCCCCCTAATATTTGGAAAGGACCGGTATTTTGCATGAACACCTTGATAGTTCCGCTGGTCGGACTTGCTGTTGTATTCGTCGGGCTGGTTGTTCTCATTGCCATTGTTAAGCTTATGGGCGTAATATGCGGATTTGTAATAGGACGGCGTGCCGAAACTTCAGGCTCTGTCTCCTCATCGGGCACTGAAGCCGAAAAAGTTGCAGCCGACGGCAATGCACAGAAGCTTACCGGAGAATCGCGCCGCGAACTTATCGCAGTTATCTCCGCAGCAATTGCTGAAACCATCGGCACGGATGCCGCAGGGCTTCGTATCAAATCCATCAAAAAAATCGGTTGAGCCGCACCGCTTTCTCCGAAGCATCATGTTCGGAGCGAACAAAACCGGCTGCATCGCTTTGATGCATTATATACTTGCAGATATTCGAAAGGGGCATTGAACACTATGCATAAATTCATTGTTAATGTAAACGGAACGAGCTATGAAGTTGAAGTTGAGGAAATCGATTCCGCTGCTGCGGGCGAGACAGCATCCGCTCCCAAAAAAGCTGCGCCTAAAGCCGCACAGCTGAACGGCAGCGAAAAAACCATCACCGCGCCCTGCGCTACCTGCGTGCCAAGAACCCCTTCCCGGGCATCACCGGCCGCGTCTGCCCCC
>ENA-UEQL01000206-UEQL01000206.1-human-gut-metagenome-genome-assembly--contig:-NODE-206-length-38171-cov-8.238279_pt1 | contig 38171 bp, 34 predicted proteins | sample MGYA00242905_ERZ507926 | MGnify/ENA primary metagenome ERZ507926 (study PRJEB26167, sample SAMN06115531) | human gut metagenome | host: Homo sapiens | place: China:Henan | collected 2015-09-09 | study...
CGTATGTTATCCGGACTGAGCAGGTAAGGGGAGAAATATTCTACCGAGAGTGTCCTTTTATTTATTTTGTATACTCCCGAAGTATATCCTCCTGCCCAAATAATGCCGGGTGATACCTCGCATAGCGTAATGAAGATGTGATTCTTGTTTTTCAGTTGATGGTCGAAGGAGCTCAGGAATGAATGCCACTGCCCGGTTTTCGATTGATAAAGGCTGATTCCGTTACTTGTTCCGAACCATAGGTCTCCGTCACTGTCTTCAATGACAGAGTGTACCTGGTCGTTGACCAGCGATTGTCTGTTTCCGATAGAATGCTTTATCCAGTTGTAGCTTTTGTACCGGTTGTCTATAATGGTAATTCCTTCCGGGTAGTTGGCTATCCATATCCGCTTTTCTTCATCAATATAAATGTCATTGATGTTATTGCTGTTCATCTCATTGTGGCTTTTGTAGCTGGAGACGATGTACGGTTCCGAGATACACGAGTTCATGTTGATTTTGTGTATACCCATACCTTCTGTCGCTATCAATAGCTCTGTCTGGTTCAGAGGCTTGATTCGGGCAATGTTTACATCGCTCAAATCCGTATTGGAGTGTATAATCCGTTGTTGCCGTATGTCGTAGGCAAAGACGCCTTTTTCAAAAGTACCGATGAAAAGTCTTTGTGATTCTTGGTGGAAATAGAGTGAACTGATTTGGGCCTGGATTTTGTCAAGAGGTTCAAGAGGGACAATCTGCAATGTCTCATTTTCGAGTTTGACATATCGCAATCCCTTGTCGGTACCCATGAAGAAGTGGTTATTGTCCACTTGTTCGATACTTGTAATGCTGCTTTTCAGTTCATTGGACATTTGATGGACCTCTCCGGTTTGTGTGTCGTAGAGAGCGATGCTGTATCTGCTGCAGAGCCAAATCCTGTGATTGCAGTCCATATAGCCGTAGCTGATATTGACCGGTGTCTTGGGCAGTTTATATACTCTGTTGAACACATCGTGTTCTTGGTTGTATTGAAAAATGCGACCGGCTTTACCTATGACCCATAATTTCCCTTTCTCTTCAAAATATAGCCAACCGAGATGGATGGGGAAACTTGACTCTTTGTTTTCTTCTATTAATTTATAATGCTTGATGTCTTTTCCATTGTACCGGTCTATGCCTTCGTTGGTGAGGAACCACATGTAACCTACCGAATCCTTTTGAATGTCGAAGATTCTGCGGTTGCTCAATCCGTTTTCCACCCCTATGTATTTATATGTTTGCGCCGTAGCTATGAGAGGCAAAAGGAATAGAAAGCATACAATGTTTATGATGAACCTCATAATAAATACAATATAACAACATATATGTGATAATAGTTTACAAATTAAACGAGAAAAAGTGAAAAATCAAAATTTGGATGTAAATATTATAGCTTAATCAAAGAATGCCTTTGCCGCTTCCGCACATCGTTCGCCGTCAATTCCGGCAGAAACAATGCCTCCGGCATATCCGGCGCCTTCTCCGCAAGGGAACAATCCTTTTACGCGTACATGTTGCAGTGTCTCCTTGTCTCTTGTTATGCGTACCGGCGCCGAAGTACGGGTTTCCACTCCAATCATTGTCGCCTCGTTCGTCAAGAAACCACGGCTGTATTTCCCGAATAGCTGGAAACCTTTGCTCAGGCGTTCTGCAATGAAAGAGGGCATCCAGAAGTGGAGAGGTGAGGAAACCAGTCCCGGTGCATACGAAGTTTCCGGCAGGTCGTAACTCAGTTTTTTCTTAGTGAAGTCTGCCATTCTCTGTGCCGGTGCTGTCTGCTTCATATTGCCTTGTTGCCAGCAGAGGCGCTCCAGATACTCTTGAAAATACATCATGCTTAATTGGGAATTGACGGTTGGCAATTGACAATTAGCCGCGCTGTCGTGCTGCATAGAAATTGTAAATTGTAGATTGTCAATAGTAAATTGCTCTATGTCTTCCGGGCGTAGCTCTACCACCATTCCCGAATTGCTCCAACGGGAACCGCGGTTGCTGGGACTCATCCCGTTGACTACAATCTGCTCGGGACCGCTGGCGGCGGGCACAACGAAGCCGCCGGGACACATGCAAAAGCTATATACTCCTCGTCCGTCCACTTGGTTTACAAAACTATATTCGGCGGCAGGCAGATATTTTCCCCGTCCGTTCCGGTTGTGATATTGTATTTGGTCTATCAAGGTGGCAGGGTGTTCTAGTCGTACGCCTACGGCAATGCCTTTAGCTTCAATCTCTACATTGTTGGCGACAAGCCAGCGGTATACGTCCCGGGCAGAGTGACCGGTGGCAAGTATCACCGGGCCAAGGAAAGTCTTGCCGGTATTTGTTTCAATGCCTTTGACTTCATCCTTCTCTATGAGTAGGGCGTCCATGCGTGTTTCGAAGTGGACTTCGCCACCACACTGGATGATAGTGTTCCGCATGTTTTCGATGACACGCGGCAGTTTGTCTGTACCTATGTGCGGATGTGCATCTACCAGAATGGAAGTGGAGGCTCCATGTTGGCAGAAGACGTTCAGAATCTTGTCTACATTGCCACGCTTCTTACTGCGTGTGTACAGCTTGCCATCCGAGTAAGCTCCGGCACCTCCCTCTCCGAAGCTGTAATTGGACTCCGGGTTGACGAGTTGCTGGCGGCTGATTTGCGCCAAGTCTTTCTTGCGTTCCCGTACGTCCTTTCCACGCTCCACAATGACGGGGCGCAGACCGAGCTCTATCAGTCGCAGGGCGGCGAAGAGTCCTCCGGGACCGGCGCCTACCACTACTACTTGGGGCTTTCCTTCTACATTATTATATAAGGTATGTTGATATTCGTCCTCTTTCGGCATTTCGTTCAGATATGCCCGTACGTTGAGGTTGATATAGATTGTCCGTTGGCGGGCATCGATACTGCGCTTCAAGATGCGCGTTGCTGTTATCTCCCGTGCATTCAGTCCTTTCTCATGTACTAAGTACTCTTTCAGGCGTTGCTCGTTTGCCGCTACTTCGGGCAATACGCGCAGTTGGTATTCTTGTATCATAATGATTATCCGAATAGGGCACGGAATGCTTCTTCCACCTTCCGTACCGGTATCAATTCCATTTTAATCTTCTTCGTGTTCAGTCCTTGCATATTATACTTGGGAAGTATGAATCGCTTGAATCCAAGTTTCTCTGCTTCTCCGATGCGCTGCTCTATGCGGTTCACTGGGCGGATTTCACCTGACAGACCTATTTCTCCCGCCATGCACACCTCCGGCTCTATGGCCGTGTCCATGTTGCTGGAGAGGATAGAGCTGATGACGGCAAGGTCTATTGCCGGGTCGTTCACTTTCAATCCGCCGGCAATGTTGAGAAAGACGTCTTTCTGTGCCAGCTTGAAGCCTACACGTTTTTCCAATACGGCCAGCAGCATATTCATGCGGCGGATGTCGAACCCTGTGGCAGAGCGTTGTGGGTTACCATATACGGCACTGCTGACCAATGCCTGCGTTTCGATGAGGAACGGTCTGATGCCTTCTATCGCGGAGGCGATGGCTATGCCGCTCATACCTTCATGGTCCTGGCTCAGCAGTAGTTCGGATGGGTTGCTCACCTGCCGTAATCCATCTTGCCGCATTTCGTAAATACCCAGTTCGGCAGTGCTTCCGAAGCGGTTCTTGATGCTACGCAGGATGCGGTACATGTAGTGCTGGTCGCCCTCGAACTGGAGTACGGTATCCACGATATGTTCCAGTACCTTGGGGCCGGCTATGCTTCCTTCCTTATTGATATGCCCGATAAGGATGACCGCCGTATGCGTTTCCTTGGCAAAGCGCAGGATGGAGGCGGAACATTCCCGTACCTGGGCAATACTCCCCGGCGACGATTCAAGGGTTTCGGTAGAAATCGTCTGTATGGAGTCGATGATGACGATGTCCGGGCGGATGTTCTTGATATGGACGTAAATCTGTTCCAGGGAAGTTTCGCATACGATGAGGCAATCACTGGAAGCACTTGTCAAGCGGTCGGCACGCAGTTTCAATTGGCGGGTACTTTCTTCGCCGGAGACGTAGAGGATGCGTTTTTCCGGTATGCGGAGTACGGTTTGTAGCACCAGGGTGGATTTCCCGATGCCCGGTTCGCCGCCAATCAAAACAAGAGATCCTTGTACAAGACCACCACCTAGTACCCGGTTCAGTTCGGCATCATGGAGGTCAATGCGCGGTTCGTCATCGGCTACAATTTCATGGAGGGTTATGGGTTTGGCTTTGGCGGTCTCTATGCCCGATACGGGACGCTTGTTCACCACTTCTTTCCGTACCACCTCTTCCACATACGTGTTCCACATTCCGCACGACGGACACTTGCCTACCCATTTGGGAGAGTCTTGTCCGCAGTTGCTGCATACATAAACCGTCTTCTCTTTAGCCATAGTTGTGCATTCTCTTCTAAAATGATTGCCCAAAGGTACAATTTTTCGATGCAGGGCTTGCAGACTCCCATAGAGTTTTTTTATTTTTGTGAGTAGAAAACAATAACATGTTATAAAAGCCATGATAGAAGATATTCTTGCATACAACAAGCGTTTTGTAGCCGAGAAGGGGTATGAGAAATACATCACGAATAAATACCCGGATAAGAAGATTGCCATCCTCTCTTGTATGGATACCCGTTTGACCGCTTTACTGCCGGCAGCCTTGGGCATCAAGAACGGCGATGTGAAGATGATAAAGAATGCGGGTGGAATCATTTCACATCCGTTCGGTAGTGTCATTCGTAGCCTGATGGTGGCCATTTACGAGTTGGGCGTGACGGAAGTGATGGTTATTGCCCACTCCGATTGCGGTGCGTGCCACATGAGCAGCGCCCAGATGATAGAGCATATGAAGGCCCGGGGCATCAAGCAAGAGACGATTGATATGATTCGTTTCTGCGGAGTGGATTTCGAGTCTTGGCTGTATGGATTCGAAGATACGGAGAAATCGGTAAAAGGTACGGTGGAAGCTATTATCAATCATCCGCTGATACCGAATGATATCAATGTCAGCGGTTTCATAATAGATTCTGTGACGGGAGAATTGACCCCGGTGCAGTGATAGTTGTGCTTCACACGGTAATTTCCCCTGCCAGCGGTCGTCCCATCAGTTCGCGTATTTCGGCAGGCGGATAATCGTGCCCCAGAAGGAACATCAGCTTGGTTACGGCAGATTCCGTTGTGCTGTCATATCCGCAGACAACTCCTGCCTGCATCAGTTGGTAACCGGTTTCATAGCGCTCCATTTCAACAGTGCCGGCACTGCATTGGGTGACGTTGACAATGATGATGCCTTGTTCGCAGGCATCATGCAGGCGGCGTAGAAACCATTCCTTTCGGGGAGCGTTGCCGGAACCGTAGGTTTCGAGGACTACGGCCTTCAGTCCTTTAGTGGCAAGTATGGCTGCCACGACATTTTCCTGAATACCTGGAAAAAGCTTCAGTATGGCGATGTTGGTATCAAGCAGATAATGAGGCTCCAGTTCGTGGGGAGTGCCGTGCGTATGAATTTGCACATTATTATATTTAATATGTATACCGGCGGAAGCGAGTACCGGATAATTGAAGGAACGGAAAGCATTGAAGTTCTCCGCGTTCATTTTGGTGGTACGGTTGCCGCGCATCAGGTGGTTTTCGAAGAAGATGCAGACTTCGGGTACGATGGGCTGTCCGTTGGAGTGGCGGTCGGTGGCTATTTCGATGCTGGTCAGCAGGTTTTCCTTGCCGTCTGTGCGGAGCACGCCAATGGGCAGTTGCGAGCCGGTTAGGATGACGGGCTTGTTCAGCCCTTCAAGCATGAAGCTGAGTGCAGAAGCTGTGTAGGCCATGGTGTCTGTGCCATGCAGGATGACGAAGCCTGTATATTGGTTGTAGTTGTTGCTGATGATGCGTACCAGTTTGCGCCAGGCATCGGGGTCCATATCCGAGGAATCCATGGGCGGGTCGAATTGATAAGTGTCGATACGGAACGCAAATCTCTGAAGTTCGGGAACATGTTTCTGCAACTGCTCGAAGTTGAAGCTTTCCAGGGCGCCGGTTTCTGCATTCTCTATCATTCCGATAGTTCCACCGGTGTATATTAGCAAAACGGAAGTGTTTTCTGGGTTCATGCGCACTTTTCTTTCATGTTTTCCATGCAAATATAATGATATATATTGAGAATGATAGCAAAATGTTAGAAAAGAATAAACGGATATACAGAAAAAAGGTATGGAAAGTGTGAAAGTGTAAGCCGTAAGTTGTGCATATTTCTTGCCTTTTTAGAGGCTTTCTGCATTTTTATCGCAAAAAAGTCGCAAAAAGTGATAGATTGAATGTTTTTATTGTTACTTTTGCAACACTTATCATAAATGATAGAAACAAGAGACTATGAACAAGTACTATCAACATACAGTCACATCCATGTGGACCATGACCCTTAGGGGTTAGGGATAGTATTTTGTGTTTCTACGTGTTACACCATTTTCAAGCAGTTTTTCCATTTAATTAAAGTCAATGCAAGCCGTAGCAGCTTGTTTCCGACACATTGTATCAACCATCTCAACAATATAAAGAGAAATGAAAGTAATGAAATTCGGCGGAACGTCCGTAGGTTCCGTGAACAGTATTTTGAGCGTCAAGAGAATTGTAGAAGCAGTCGATGAACCGGTTATCGTGGTGGTGTCCGCATTGGGCGGCATCACGGACAAGTTGATAAACACCTCTAGAATGGCGGCAGCCGGTGATGCTTCTTACGAGAATGAGTTCCGGGAGATTGTCTATCGTCATGTGGAAATGATTAAGGAAGTGATTCCGGCAGGCGAGGCGCAGGTTGCCTTGCAACGCCAGATTGGTGAGCTGCTCAACGAGCTGAAGGACATCTTTCAGGGCATTTATCTGATAAAGGACCTTTCGCAGAAGACGTCCGATACGATTGTGAGCTATGGCGAACGTCTTTCATCTATCATCGTTGCCCAGTTGACGGGAGCGGAGTGGTTTGACTCACGCAAGTTTATCAAGACGGAAAAGAAGCATTCCAAGCATGTGCTGGATACGGAGCTGACAAATTCGTTGGTGCGCGAGACATTCAGCAGCCTGCCCAAACGCGTATTGGTTCCGGGTTTTATCTCCACAGACAAAATGACGGGAGAGGTAACGAACCTGGGTAGAGGTGGCTCTGACTATACGGCGGCAATCATTGCTGCTGCACTGGATGCCGACAGTCTGGAAATCTGGACGGATGTAGACGGATTCATGACAGCTGACCCGCGTGTGATTTCCAGGGCATACACTATCAATGAATTGAGCTATGTGGAAGCTACGGAGCTTTGTAACTTCGGTGCGAAAGTGGTCTATCCGCCTACAATCTATCCGGTTTGCCACAAGAATATCCCCATTCTGGTGAAGAATACCTTCAATCCGGAGGGTGTGGGAACTGTCATCAAGCGAGAGGTTTCCGACCCGCAAAGCAAGGCCATCAAGGGTATTTCATCCATCAATGATACGAGCCTAATTACAGTGCAAGGCCTTGGTATGGTAGGTGTCATCGGTGTGAACTACCGTATCTTCAAGGCGCTGGCAAAGAATGGCATCAGTGTGTTCCTTGTGTCCCAGGCTTCTTCGGAGAATTCAACGTCTATCGGTGTGCGCAATGCGGATGCTGATCTGGCTTGCGAGGTGCTGAACGAGGAGTTTGCCAAAGAAATAGAGATGGGAGAAATTTCTCCTATTCAGGCAGAAAAGAACCTGGCTACCGTGGCCATCGTAGGCGAGAACATGAAGCATACGCCGGGTATTGCCGGAAAGCTGTTCGGTACGTTGGGGCGTAACGGTATCAATGTGATTGCTTGTGCGCAGGGTGCTTCGGAAACCAACATCTCGTTTGTAGTGGACAGCAAATCATTGCGCAAATCGCTGAATGTCATCCATGATTCTTTCTTCTTGTCGGAATATCAGGTACTGAATCTTTTTATCTGCGGCATAGGAACCGTAGGCGGCAGCTTGATAGAGCAAATTCACAGCCAGCGCCAGAAGCTGATGCAGGAGAACGGCCTGCAGCTGAATGTAGTGGGCATTGCCGATGCAAACAAAGCCATGTTCAGCCGCGAAGGTTTCGATTTGGGACGTTTTCGTGAAGAACTGCAGGAGAAGGGAAAGGACAGCTCTCTGGAAACGCTGCGTAATGAGATTATCGGTATGAACATCTTTAACTCTGTCTTTGTGGACTGTACGGCAAGTGCAGGCGTGGCTTCCCTTTACAAGGACTTGCTGCTGCACAATGTTTCGGTAGTGGCTGCTAACAAGATTGCCGCTTCTTCCGAATACGAGAACTACCGTGAACTGAAACAGATTGCCCGCCAACGCGGTGTGAAGTACTTGTTTGAAACCAATGTAGGTGCCGGACTCCCCATCATCAATACCATTAACGACCTTATCCATAGCGGTGATAAGATATTGAAGATTGAAGCCGTGCTGAGCGGTACGTTGAACTATATCTTCAATAAAATCAGTGCCGACATTCCTTTCAGCAAGACCATTAAGATGGCGCAGGAGGAACGTTACTCCGAGCCCGATCCGCGTATCGACCTCAGCGGAAAGGATGTTATCCGCAAACTGGTGATTCTGGCACGCGAGGCCGGTTACTGTTTGGAACAGAGCGATGTTGAGAAGAACCTCTTTGTGCCCGATGACTTCTTTGAAGGCTCCCTGGATGACTTCTGGAAGAAAGTGCCGAGCCTCGATGCCGATTTCGAAGCCCGCCGCAAGGTGTTGGAAGCCGAGAACAAGCATTGGCGTTTCGTAGCCAAGCTGGAAAATGGCAAAGCATCTGTCGGTTTGCAGGAAGTCGGCGCCAACCATCCGTTCTACGGGCTGGAAGGCAGCAATAACATCATCCTGCTGACCACGGCACGCTATAAGGAATATCCGATGATGATACAAGGCTACGGAGCCGGTGCGGGTGTAACGGCTGCGGGGGTATTTGCGGATATTATGAGCATTGCAAACGTTTAATCCAAATCGTAATATAGAAAGATGAAACACATCATTATATTGGGTGATGGTATGGCCGACTGGCCCGTGAAGGCTCTGGGAGGCAAAACCTTGCTGAGGACGGCTGGCAGGTGGCTGTATGCTACAAGAATGGCAGGGCAGCGGCGGAAGCTTTGGTATCTGAGCTTAAAGAGCGTGGCTTATGTGCAGAGGTTTTTTACTGCGACATTGGCGACAAGGACAGTATAGATAAATGCGTGGCGGAAGTCAGGGACAGTTTGGGCTTTGTTACGCTTCTTATAAACAACGCAGGCACAGCGGATATAGAGCTTTTCACTGACATGACTGACGAGAAGCTATGCGAGATGATGAACGTGAATCTGCTTGGCGCAATGCGTATGAGCAGGGCGGTGCTTCCTGAGATGATAAAGGAACACAGTGGAAATGTGATAAATATAACCTCCGTATGGGGCGAAAAGGGAGCTTCCTGCGAGGTTGCATACTCGGCGGCAAAGGCTGGGCTTATAGGATTTACGAAGGCGTTGGCGAGGGAAGTTGCCATAAGCGGTATAAGGGTGAACTGCGTATCCTGCGGAATGATAGACACAAAAATGAACGGCGAGCTGACGGATGAAGATGTTCGTGTGATAGTTGATGACATACCGGCAGGCAGGATAGGCAAGCCGAGAGATGTGGCGAATGTTGTGCGTTTTCTCAGTGGAGAGGGAGCAGATTACATTCACGGGCAGGTCGTCAGAGTTGACGGGTGCTGGATATAGGTCACTCGCTGTGACGGGCATTTTACGCTGCAATTTGTGATATGATGTAATTTTGCACCGCTTTTTGAAATGTGTAGGGGAGCGATGCCGTGGTTGCCATATCCATGCCGAGGAAGACGAATTGTTTGTTGAATTTTAGTTCCTGCTTTGAAGCGAGTTCTAATTTGTATCCGTAGCGTTTTCTTTCGATTTGCACTACGGGGGAGGAATTGAAGTTGTCCCTTATGTAGCCGAGAATCTGCTCGGGAATTATGGCGTTGGGCACGGACGACGTTTTCGCCGACACCTCCCTCCACGTTCCGTCGGAGGAGAAGTCTATTTCGGTTCCGTCGGCGAACACTATGTCGTAGCCTTCGGTGACTGCGCCAAAGAAGTTCGTGTCCTCTTTGACCACCGCCACTTTCTTGTCTTTGAAATTCGCCTTGGCGAACTGTTGGATGGGCTGCGGAAGGGCGGAGAAATCTATGATTCTGTCTGAAGCCGAAGCCGTGGATGCCGAAAGGGCTAAAATCGCCGAGAGCGTTGCCAATAATTTTTTCATAACTTTGCGGATTAAATTCCGGTCCGGCGCCGCGCCGGATTTTTCTTTTAATTTTGACAAGAAAAAACCCCGTTTGTTCATTTAAAGAAAAAACGGGGGAAGAGGGAAGCGGAAGCTAGGGCGGCTGAAGTTTGCGCCCGAAAGAATGGGCGCCCGCCTTCGGCTGCCTATTCGCCGAAGCGAGATAGGGCGAGGTTGCCGGTTCTCGCCATGTCGACTATCCCGAACGGCTCTATCATGTTCATGAAAGCCGCCATTTTGTTGGGATTGCCGGTGCACTGTATGATTAGGGAATTTTTGTCGACGTGCACGACGCGCGCGTGGAAGAGGTCGGCCGTCTGGACGATTTCCGCGCGGTTTTTCCCGTTGGCCTTGACTTTTACAAGGACGAGCTCCCTCTCGACGAACGAGCCCGGCACGGAGTATTCTTCGACCTCTATGACGTTGACGAGCTTTTTGAGCTGCTTTACGCATTGTTCGACGCTGTTGCGGTCGTCGTTGACCGTGGCGGTAATGCGCGAATACTTGCCGCCGCATACGGGCCCGACATTGAGGGTTTCTATGTTGAAGCCCCTGCCGCTGAACATTCCGGCGACCCTTGCGAGGACGCCGAACTTATTTTCCACGAGTGCCGATATGGTGTGTTTCATATGATTGCGAAAGCCGGATTTCCGCGACCGGCGCGGGTTCGTAAAAATTATTGCCGGAATTTTATGCCACCCGCAACGGACGTTTTCAAGAAAAAACGTTGACACTTCCGGAATTCAAAAAAGAATGATTTTTATGGAAGAATGCGATTTTCAAAAGAGAAGGTTTTTAAAGACGGCGGCCGCGGCGGGTTTTGTAGGCGGAATAGCCGCTATCTCCCCCGCGGCGTTTGCGGACGGAGAAAGGGCTCCCACGGTGCGCCGCACGAGCGTCTTCAATGTCCGCAACTACGGCGCCAAGGGCGACGGCGAGACTTCGGACACAGCCGCCATACAGAAGGCTCTCGACGCGGCGGGAAAGATCCACGGCGCGGTCTATTTCCCCGCGGGAGAGTACGTCTGCTCCAAGCTCAGGCTGCCACGGAATACAATGATGTTCGCCGAGCCGCAGTGGGGATACCGCGGCGCGGCGGGCGCCGTGCTGAAACTCGAATCGCCCGACGCCGACTGCGTAATAGACATCACGGGGGCATTCGGGGGGCGGGTTTGCGGGCTCTTTTTAAAAGGGCTCGGGAGAAACAACGAAAAAAAATCCCACGGAATCTACCTGAACAACGCAAACGGATACAGCAAACAGGAGGATTCCTGCGTTATAGAAGATTGCCACATCACCGGATTTTCGGGCGACGCCGTATACCTCAAAAGGGTTTGGCTGTTCATAGTGCGGCGCAATATTTTCATAGGCAACGGAGGGGCGGGAATCCGCGTGCAGGGCTGGGACGGCTTTGTGAGCGACAACCAGCTTTCCGCCAACGGGCAGGGGGGATTTGTCGGCGACAGCGTCACCTCGACCGTCATGTTTACCGCAAACCGCGTTGAGTGGAACGGCGCGCACGGGCTCGACCTGCCGGCGGGCGACGCGTGGAACATCACGGGGAACTCATTCGACAGAAACTGGGGCGCTGCGGTAAAGCTGCGCAATATTTCCGACTCCACTGTGACCGGCAACGTTTTCAGAAGAAACGGCAAGGACGCCTCCAAGCTCGGCGACGAATACTCGTGCCAGGCGTACCTCGAAAACTGCTTGGGAATAACTGTCAGCGCAAATTCCGCCGCGACAGGCATAGACGACCGCGGCAAGGGCGAGAGAACGCCCAAATACGGATTCGTCACAAAAAACCTCCGGTACTGCGCGATAACTTCAAACGCGATGTTCAAGGGGTTTACAGAAAAATTTTTCAACGAACTCGCCCCCAATACGGAATGCGCCATAAGGGACAACGTGGGGACGGTTGCCGGCAAATAAAGAAAGTAAAAGCATGAAAAAAATTACTGCGATAACGGCCGCTGCTCTCTGTTTCCTCGCGGCGGCGTGCAATACGGGCACCACTGAAATAGGGTACGAAAGCGCAAAAGATGGCAACTATGTGGTTTCCTACGCATATTCCGCGGACAAGCCGACTCTGACGAAGGCGGTTGCCGCCGCGCTTTCGCAGCGCGGGTGGAACGCCAGATCGACGCCCGACGGCGGTTTTGACGCCAGCATTTCAAGGGGAGGCGTTTCGGCGAAGGCGAAGATTTCCATCTCCGACAACAGCGTCTCGTTCGATTCGCGCGGCTCTACTGCGGCGGGAAAACCAATAGTGCCGTACCGCTATCTGGACTATCTCAACAAGTCGATAATCCAATATCTGAAGGTTCGGTAGAATTAAAATAATATTTACCGAAAAAACGCCCAGGCGGGCACAAAACGCGCCCGCTATTGAAAATGACGGCAGCATAAAGCGGCAAATTCCTTGCGGGCGTTGGGCGCGCCGGCCATGGAATGGCGGGTTCTTTGCGGCGGTTGTTGCGCAATGCGTCTGTTTTTCCCGTCCTCAATCCCGCCAAAACGAATCTCCGTAAAATATTTTGTCGGCGCCGGGCGCTCCGGACAATGAAAGGGCAACGCCCATTGCGGCGGTTGGCTCGGCCGGCGCCTATTTCTACAATCCCGACAAAAAAACGAACCTCTCTTGCAAGAGGTTCGTTAACGCTTTCGGAGTTCGCCCTGAAATATTAAGCGCCCTGCCGGTTAGGACGCCTTTTCGACGAGGCCGGCTTTGATTGCCTTGGCGCATACCCAGAGGCGCTTTACGGCTCCGCTGGCGGTGCGCACGCGGACTCTCTGGACATTCGGCTTGAAGGTGCGCTTGTTCTGCTTGACGAGCTGCAAGCCTATGCCGCCGCTTTTTTTGCTCTGGCCCTTGTGGATGATCTTGCGCCCTTTAACGGGGCGCTTTCCTGTTATTGCGCATACTCTTGACATGGTTGTTTCCCTTGTATGGTGAATTGTTTGTTTTAAATGTTCCGCCGCCCGCGCCTGCGGCGCCGAAAAATTTTCCGCAACGCGGGCCGTTTTATGGTTTAAGCCGTAAAGACAACTCCATTTTTATTTGAAACGCAAACAAAAATTTAGCCGCTGCGGATTTTTTTGCGCGCTTTCGGCGGGCATTTGGATTGACTGCAAGAAGGCGGCGCGTATTTTCCTGCGCTATGAGAATGGTTTTGGCTTTTCTTGCGGCGCTTTTTGCAGGCGCCGCATTCGCGGCGGGGTCCGCCAAAATAAAAAACTTCCATGCGGATCCGAAGTACGGAAAGCCGGTAGAATTTTCGAAAGTCGCCGGAACAAAGGGAACCATGGCGCTCGAAATTTCCGGCGGAAAGCTTTACGCGCTCGAAAACAAGGGCCTTTCGGTATACGACATATCCGATCCGAAATCTCCGAGGCTTTTGGGCTCCGTAGGCGGCATGGGCAATGTCCGCCAGCTTAAAGTCTCGGGAAATACGGCGTTCGTGACCTCGCGCCAGTGCGGGCTCTGGTCGGTGGATGTCTCCGACCCGTCGTCGCCGAAAATCCTGTCGCACTTCGACACCGCGGAGATGGCTACCGGCCTCGACGTCGCGGACGGCCTCGCGTTTGTCGGCAACCGCGTGTTCGGGGTCCAGTGCGTTGACGTGTCGGATCCGTCGAAGATGCGGCATGTTTCGTCGGTCGTCACGCAGGAGTCGCAGTCGGTATATTATAAGGACGGCATAGTGTACAGCGGCGACTGGGGCGCGGGGGAGATAACGGCGATAGATTTTTCCGATCCCGTCAACCCCAAGATCATTTCAAAGACCCGCCTCGACGGCTACGGCGACGGGGTGGAAGTTGACGGAAACTTTTTGTACGCCTCCACGGGGCAGCACAGGAAGAGCGGACCGCCAGAATTGAGGCGCGGGGCGGGGCACGGGCTCGAGATTTTCGACATCTCGGACGGCAGGAATCCCAAAAGAATTTCCCGCGCGGAGTTCCCGAACATATATTTTGGCCCGTGCGATTTCTGGACGCCGCGCGTTTCGGGCGATTACTGTTTCGCCTCGGACACCGTAAACGGCGTGTTTGTGCTCGACATTTCCGACAAATCCGCCCCGAAAATCGTGGGCAATTTCATTCTTCCGAAAGTCGCGCCCGACAACCCGTCTCTGAAAATTCCCTATAAGCAGATACTCGACCCTAGCATTCCCCAGGGCGACGCCGTGGCGTCCATCGCGGTCGGCGACGGGGTGCTGTACGCGGCGGGCAACTTTACGGGCATATATGTGGCGGAGTTCCCGGGAATCGCGAAGATTCGGGAGAGGCGTCCGGCGAAGGCCGCGGCGCGCCCGGGCGCGTATTCGCCCAAAATTCCGAAGGGGTTCGACTCTGCCGGCGCGGATCCCTCCAATCCCGTGCGCGCGGTCGCCGTAAACGGAGACTTCGCGTACGCCGCGGCGTCGCACAGGGGGGTTGAAATTTACGATCTTTCCGGAGGGAAAATCGCGCCTGCCGGCGGGATAAACTGCCGGTACGCCTCCGACGTGAAGGTTTCCGACGGCAGGCTCGCGGTCGCTCTCGGCTTTGGCGGCGTCGGCATTTACGACATCTCCGGAAAGTTTGCGGCAAATCCCAAGGAGATCGGGCGCATACCCGCAAACAGGGCGGGCGCGCCCTTCGTCCAAAACGTCTGGGCGTTCGACGGCTGCAAATTTATCGGCGTTTCGGGCGCGGGGATTTCCGTGGCGTTTTTCGACATATCGAATCCCGCCTCGCCGAAGAGGGTTTTTTCGCAGGCGGGTTCCCAACTGCTCTACAACGACTACGGTTCCCGAAAGCTCGCGGCGGGCAGATATTTCGCCCTCAACAGGCACTGCGGCGGGCGCATGATTTTCGACATGTCGGGCGCCAAGCCCAAAACCGTCTTTTACGACAACCGCCCGCTGTGCTCGCAGACGGGCTCGGCGGCGGCGTTCGGCGGAAAAATTCTCACCATGTTCCGAGGGGGGTATGCGGTGGACGATCCTGCCGCCCCCGTGGAAAACGGAAAATTAAAGCGCGAAAAATTCCCGGGCGGCGGAGCCCTGCCGGCAGTTTCGGGCGGGGCGTCGGAGATAGAGCGCGCGGAGTTTCCGCAGGGTTCCGACGAGGGGCTCGCGATGTTCGACGAAAACTCCAGAAGGCTTGCGGTTGCAAACAGGATAACCGGAAAGACGAGCCTCTACGATTTTTCCGACGCCAAAGCTCCCAAACTTATAGGCCGGTGGGCGCTGCCTTCAAACCCGGGTGTTCCGGATTTTTACAGGGGCAGGCTCGTCATTGCGTGCGGGTACGCGGGATTGCTCATTGAGCGCAGGTAGCGGGGAAATCGGCGCGCCCGAGCGCGCCGCGCGCTCCGCGGAAAATTTTGCGCCGCCTCTAAAAGGAGAATCCCGCGTGCACGGAAAAGAACGGCGCGGCGTCGACTTCGTACTCTTCCGCCGAGCGCGAACTGCGGCGCATGTCTAGCTCTCGGTCGAAATTGCCGCCGACCGCAGCCGAGATGTATGCGCGCTCGGAAATATTGCAGGTCGCCCCCACTGAAAACTGGTAAAACGAGTCCGAAACGCTCCGGCGGACCCCTTCGCGCTCTTCGAGCCTGTAATACGAATTCCTGTATTCGAAAACCGCGTTCAGGACGAGCGAGTTGTCGCCGAATACGTCGTAGAGCAGCGCCGCCCCCGAGAATGTGCGCAGTTTGAGCCTGTCGGATATGTTCCAGTCTATGAAGGCGACCGGCAGCCCTATCCAGGTGTTGTCCACCCTCGAATAGGCTATCGCGCCGATGCCCGCCGTAAGGCTTTCGCAAAACGAATACGACGCCCCCGCGCCCGCGAACATCGAGCGCCCGCTCCAGAGCGATTCTCCCGCCTGCGCGCCGAAAGAGGCGCTCGCGATTCCGAACACCCCCCAGCGCTCGTCGATTCTCGATGTGTAAAACGCGAGGGCGGAGGTTTTGTTCATTGAGGAAAACGGCGCGGCGTCTGAGCTGAAGTCGTACTGGCTGTATGTGTAGTTGAGCGATACCGTCAGAAAGTGCCTGTCGGAATACGCCCCCTGAAATTTGACGTTGGCTGACGCCGAGTAGACCCCGAGGTCCCCGCCGAGGCCGTCCGACATGTCCGCCGGCAGCGAGAATTCCCCCGATACGTCGGCGCTCACGCCCATTTTCCATTGGGGGGCCAGTATGTTTATCGGCGTCGGCCCGGAAGTGAGCATCTGCGCGCCCGATTGGCACGCGGCGGCGAGCGCCGCGGCGCAGAGGAAAATCTTCAAATTTTTCATGGAGGGCTTTATAGCGCGCTTTGGCGGCGGAAATCAACCGAAATCGCGGCCGCCGGCGGTTTCGAGTCGCCACAAAACGTTTGACAAGCCCGCGCGCGCGGCTAATTTTCGCCTCTAATATTATGTCTTGGGAACGCTATAAGAAATACTACCTCGGGCTTGAAAATCTGGGGTTCGGTTTGGACGTCAGCAGAGTCGGTTTCGACGACGCTTTTTTGGCATCTATGCAGGAGCCCGCGAAGGAGGCGTTTGCCTCTATGGTCGCGCTCGAGGCCGGCGCCATCGCCAATCCCGACGAGAACAGAATGGTCGGCCACTATTGGCTCCGCGCGCCGGAGCTCGCGCCAACCCCCGAAATCAGGGCGGAGATTGAAGGCAACATCTCCAAGATAGAGAGCTTTGCCAAAAAGGTCCACAGCGGCGAAATCGCGGGCGCGGACGGAAAATTTGAAAATATCCTCTGCATAGGCATAGGCGGCTCCGCGCTCGGGCCCGAGTTCGTCTCGGAGGCTTTGGGCTCTCCGAAGACGGACAAGATGAAAGTGTTCTTCCTCGACAACACCGACCCCGACGGATACGACCTCGTATTCGACAAACTCGACGGAAAGCTTGGCAGGACGCTCGCGATAGTCACCTCCAAGTCTGGCGGAACCCCCGAGCCGCGCAACGCGATGATAGAGGCGCAGGCGCGCTGGGAAAGCGCGGGGCTCGATTTCGCCCGCCACGCGGTAGTCACCACGGGGACGGGAAGCAAGCTTTACAACTACGCCAAGGAAAGGGGATTCGTCGAATTTTTCCCGATGTGGGACTGGGTGGGGGGCCGCACGAGCGAATTTGCGGCTGTCGGCCTTCTGCCTGCCGCCCTCCAGGGCATAGACATACGCGCCATGCTAAACGGCGCCGCCGGAATGGACGCAGCGACGAGGGTCGCCGACATGCTCAAAAACCCCTCGATGCTGCTTGCGCTCATGTGGTATAAATGCACTTCGGGCAAGGGGCTGAAAGACATGGTAATCCTTCCGTACAAGGACAGGCTGCTGCTCTTTTCGCGCTACCTCCAGCAGCTGATAATGGAGTCGCTGGGCAAGGAGCTCGACCTCTCGGGCAAAAAGGTAGAGCAGGGCATTTCCGTCTACGGCAACAAGGGCTCCACCGACCAACACGCCTATGTGCAGCAGCTGCGCGACGGCATAGACAACTTCTTCATCACTTTTATAGAGGTGCTCAAAGACAGGCGCGGCGACAGCCCCGAAGTCGCCTCCGGCGAGACCAGCGGCGACTACTTGCAGGCGTTTTTGCTCGGCACGCGCGAGGCGATCTCCGCCAAGGGCAGGGACTGCATCACCGTCACGGTTGACGACGTGACGCCGTTTTCCGTCGGCGCGCTCATCGCGCTCTACGACCGCGCTGTTGGTTTTTACGCCAGCCTCGTCGGCATAAACGCCTACCACCAGCCCGGCGTCGAGGCGGGCAAGAAGGCCGCGAGCTCCATATTGGCGGTTAAGGCGAAAATCGTCGCCGCCCTTGCCGACAGGGAAGTTTCGGTCGATGAAATTGCCCGCGAAATAAATCTTGAAAACGAAAAAGAAATAGTATTTAAACTACTAATACATCTTGCTTCGAATCCGTCGACGGGCGTCGCCTCTTCCGGCGTCGGCTTCGATAAGAAATTTAGAAAAACCAAATAACGATTATTCTCTACTCCAAATATGAAAGCAGCATCCATCTCCCTCAAAATTTTGGCGATTCTCGCGGCGTGCTTTTGCGTCTACGCGTGGGTTGACACGCGCGGCAAAATAAGCGGCGCCGAAGAGCTCATGAAGGACGTGCCGGGCGCGACCCTTCAGGAGAAGTCCTCCAATATTCCGGGCATACTCTCCGAAAAGGCCAAGACCGAGAGCAGCAACAAGGCGTTCCGCGCCAGCGTGAGCTCGCTCGAAGCAAAGCTCAAGAGCGCTAATTCCGAACTCGAAAGCGAGCGCGTCAAGAACGTCAAGGTAAACTCCGAGCTCACGAGCGCAAAGGCGCAGATCGCGACGCTCACTTCCGACGTCTCGAAGCTTAACGGGCAGGTCGCGCAGAAGAATTCCCTGATAGAGCAGTACACCAAGGAGCTCGCCGAAAAGAACGCGATGCTCGCCAACAACAACGAGACCGACGCCCTCAAAGAAAAGGTCGCCACCCTCGAAGCCCAGCTGAAGTCCAAGACAGACGAGCTCGCCGAAGCAAACAAGAAGGCAAAGCTCATGGAGATGGCGGAAGTCGTAGAAGTCATCGAAACCGACGCGAGCGGCAAAAAGGTAAAGAGGAAGGTCGTCAAGACTCCCTATATCCCGACCGGAGATGTCGCTACCGTCGTCGCCGTCGATACGGTCAACGGCATGGTCAGCATCAACCGCGGTTCCAAGGCGGGCGTCAAGGAGTCCCAGAAAATCCTCCTCAAGCGCGAAGGCAAGCTCGTCTCTGAAATTCTCATCGCCGAAGCGGGCGACGATTTTTCCGTGGGCCTCATAAACCGCAACGTGGCGATTCCCGAAACCATTGAAGTCGGAGACCTCCTCGAGCTCGCGGCTCCCCAGCAGGCGGCCGACAAGCCCGTTCCCGCCGCTGTCCCCGCGCAACCCGCTCCGGCGGCCGACGCGGCGGCCGAGACCCCCGCCGAAGCGTAGGCGTTTTCAAGAGTTATGAAGCTTTTTGCGGCAGTCATCTTTTCGCTCGCGGCCATGATGCTTTCGGGCTGCGAGACGACGGATTCGAAAGAGCTTCCGTCGCGCCATACGGACGACAGCGACCTCCCTTGGGGGCGTCCGGCTTCGTGGGAGGGAGGCCTTCCCGGCATGGGCGGCATAGGAACTCCCACGCGGTATTGAGGAGAAAAAACTTTAAAGGCGCGCATATTGGCGCGCCTTTTTTGCGCCCGTTTTGCATTGTGTTTTCCCCGATTTTTGCGCTCAGGCGATTCAAGGCGCGCGGGCGGAAAACAATTGCGTTTATCCGATGGCAAAATGGAGAAGGGCGAAGCGCGCGGCGGAGGATTATTTGCGGGTTGAAGTTTGTTTTCCGGAGGCGGTTGTTTTGCGGAAGTTTTTGCGGGGGGATTCATTTACCGCGCGCAGGAAAGGCAGGGGTTAAGCGGGACGCGCGGAATCCCGCAATTTCGGCGGGGCGGCAGAAAAGCGCAGTTGCCGCGGGGCCAATCGCGGAGCGCTGTCAGATATTTTCTTTTCTTTTTGCCCGCCGGCCCTTAAAATCCGCGCGCCTTGTGCGCGTTTTTTTTGTCGCCGTACGGGTTGAAATCGCGCGCGAATTTCAAACTCCGCACAGCTTTCGGCAGGCGCCGAGCGGATTGCCCCGCGGGCGAAAAACTTTCAATATGCCGGTTTAGATTCCCGTGCCCGCCAGGTTTATTCCGATTTTGCGATCCGGATTGCCCGTCTGCCGATGTGTTTCCCCTTATTCGCAAGGTTTCACTTTGGCGCTTGCGTCAAGTTAGGGCGCGTTTCGCCGTCCGGCGGCGCCGGACGGGCGGCGCGCTCTTTGCGCCGTTTCCGACTATCGCGCGCTTTCGCGGTTGAAGCCGGAGCCGGCTTTACAGAGCGGTTCCCCTTTTCGGGATAAAGAGCCGCTTCGGGTCGGCGCCTTCGAGCAGAAGCAATTTTAATTTCTTTTCTATTCCGCCCGCATATCCCGTCAGGCTGCCGTTTGTTCCGACGACGCGGTGGCACGGCACTATAATTGAAATCTCATTGCGCCCCACCGCGCCGCCCGCGGCTTGGGCCGACATGCGCGCAAGGCCCTTTCGCGCTGCGATTCTCCGCGCGATTTCTCCGTAAGTCATGGTTTTGCCGTACGGAATGGACAGCAGAATTTTCCAGACCTCGTTTTGAAAGGGCGTGCCCGCAAAGCGCAACGGCACGGCAAATTCCGGCTCTTTCCCTGAGAAGTAGATGTCGAGCCATTTTTTCGCTTTCGCCAATATGGGGGTTTCCCTTTCCTCATGCTCGGCGTCGAGGCGGAGGGCGAAGTATTTCTGCCCCTCGAACCACAGGCCGGTCAATCCGGCGTCTTCCGCCGCCAGAAGAATTTTGCCTATGGGGGATTGATAACCGCTTGTGAATTGCATATTAAATTTTCTCGGGCGGGAGCGCCGTTTCCCATGCGCTTGCGGCGCGGCCGCGCGCGGCGTTTCCGCAACGGCTTTCCGCGTTGCCTCCTTTGGCTGGCGGATTGGGGGCGTCCGGCATTTTTCTTAAATTTTATGGGGCGGGGCGACGTTTTTGCCAGGCGCGCAAAATAAAGGTTTTGAATTTCTCCCGACCGTTCGCCGCGCACTTCCGCCGCCGGATTTTTCCTGTTCCGCGGCCGCGGAGCCGCGCATGAGCCCCGTTATTTCAGGTGCCGCCGCAGAGTTTTGTGGTACTGGTAGACCGCCGAGGCGACGGCTTCCGCGATTTTCTGCCTGTATGCCGCCGAACCCAGCGAGCGCGCCTCGGAAGGATTGGTTATGAAGCCGCATTCAATAAGCGCGCCCGGCATTTTCAAGTCGCGCAGAACCGCAAAGCGCGCGCGCTTTACGCCGCGGTCGGGCCTCTTCGTCGCCGCGGCGAGCGACCTTTGTATGTAGTAGGCAAGCAGCTGGTTCCACCCGTCGTTGGCGTTGCCGGGGTGGGCTGTCCCGTCGGAGCGCGAGAGCTTTTTCCCCGAGGTCGACGGCGCCCAGCGCGGGGTCATCGCAAAAGTTTCCACGCCCGAAACCGACGAGTTTGCCGCCGCGTTGCAGTGTATGCTCAAAAACATGTTCGCCCGCGCGCCGTTCGCCATTTTCGGCCTGTCGGCGAGCTCCTCGAAGACGTCTTTCGTCCGCGTGAACGAGACGTCGTAGCCGTTCTTTTTGAGTTCGCGCCCAAGGCGCGTCGCGATGTCGAGGGCGACAGCCTTTTCCTTGAGCCTGTATTTGGCGTTCATCGCGCCGTTGTCTTTGCCGCCGTGGCCGGCGTCGATTACTATGCGGAAGAGATTCGACGGCTTTTCGTTCTTTTGGGGGAATACTATGGGAATTATGCTCTTTACATAGTCGCGCTTGGCTATGAAGAGGTTCGCGCCTTTGCCGACTATCGGGAAGCACAGCCAGACCGTAGTGCCGTTGAGCGTCATGGCGCGGCTGTGGAGCTCGAAGTCGAAGCGCGAATACTTGCTGTAAACGCTCTGCTTTTTGCCGGACAGCCGCGTGTACCTCATTCCGCAAAGCGCCGCAAGCTGCGGCATCGAAATGTAGTCCACTCCGTTGAATTTTGCGGCTTTCGCGTTTGCGGCGGCTGCGACTGCCAAAAGACCGGACAAAAACTCGCGGCGCGATAGGAGCATTTCGGCCTGTCCTAATCTTCGTCCGAAGAGTCGTCTTCGGGCACGGCGTCGTTTTCAGCCGAGTACTTAAGTTTGCGCTGGTTGGCGGGCAGCGGGGACATAGAAAGGCTTATGTTTCTGCCGGCGAGCTTTGGCTCGAAGTCCGCCGTTCCGACGTGCGAAAGCTCTGCTACGGCGCGCTTGACCGCCTCGAAGCCCTTGTCCTTGTACTCCATTTCTCGGCCGCGCATCATCAGCGTTATTTTGAGCTTGTTGCCCGCGAACAAAAATTTTTCCGCGGCTCTTATCTTCGTCAAGAAGTCGTTCTGCTCGATCATCGGGCGGAGTTTTATCTCCTTGACTTTAACCGTCGCCGATTTGTGCGATTTCTGCTTTTTCGACTCCTCGTACATGTACTTGCCGTAGTCGAGGATTCTGCACACCGGCGGCTCTGCGGTGGGGGAGACTTCGAGGAGGTCGAGCCCGCTGCGGCGCGCTATTGAGAGCGCCTCGTGGGGCGACATTATCCCGAGCTGCTTGCCGTCGGGGCCTATGACCCTGATTTTAGGCGCCCTTATCCTTTCGTTTTTCCTCGGGCCGAAATTTCTTCCTCTGTTGTATGGCGGCCTTCCGCCTCCGCTGTAGGGTCTGTTTGGTGTCATTAATTTTTTTGTAGTTCTATTGCCTCTTCTTGGCGTCAATAAAAGGCGGTATTAAAAAAACTTCAACAATTTTTTAACGCCGCGCTATTCCGCGTCGGCGATTCTTTCGACTTTCGCGCCCAAAGAGGCGAGCTTTGCGTCGATTTTCTCGTAGCCCCTGTCTATGTGGTACACGCGGTGTATGAGCGTCTCTCCCGACGCGGCGAGGGCGGCTATCACGAGGGCCGCCGACGCGCGCAGGTCGGACGCCATCACGGGCGCGCCCGAGAGCTTGCCCCCGCCGCTTATTATGGCGCTCGGGCCCTCCCGCGCGATGTTCGCGCCCATTCGCGCCAGTTCGGGCACATGCATAAACCTTTCGGGATATATGCGCTCGGTGATTATCGAAATTCCGTCCGCCTGCGTCATAAGCGCGCACAGCTGCGCCTGCAAGTCGGTCGGCAGGCCCGGATAGGGGAGGGTGATCGCCTCTATCGGGCGGAGCTTGAAGTCGGAGGCGTCGACGTAAATCGAAGAAGGGCTCTTTATTTGAACGGGGCATTCGGCGCGTTCGAGGGCGTCGAGGAACGACCCGAGGTGCTTTTTATGCGCGTCCCTTACGAGGACTTTCCCGCGCGAGGCGAGGGCGGCGGCTATCCACGTGCCCGCCTCGATTCTGTCCGGCATCACCGAGTGCGTCGCCCCTCCCAATCTCGGGACGCCGGTTATAGTAAGCGTAGGGCTGCCCGCGCCGTCGATGACCGCCCCCATCTTGGAGAGCATGGCGCACAGGTCGGCGATTTCAGGCTCGCACGCGGCGTTTTCTATCACCGTCGTCCCGGGAATCGAAACCGCCGCCATCAGCACGTTTGCGGTTCCCGTGACGGTGCTGCCGAACCTCCCGCCGAGGTACACTTGCGCTCCCCTCATCTTGCGGGCGTCCACGCAGATGTAGCCCCTTTTTATTTCGACTTTCGCGCCGAGCGCGCGCATTCCTTTTATGTGCAAATCCACGGGGCGCGCCCCTATGACGCAGCCTCCGGGCAGCGAGACTTCCGCCTTTTTCATGCGCGCCGAAAGCGGGCCGAGCAGGCAGATGCTCGCGCGCATTTTCCGCACGAGTTCGTAGGGGGCGACGTGCGACAGGTTTTTGGCGCATATCTCCCACACGCCCTCCGACGGGTTGGACACCTCCGCGCCTACCGACCTTATGATGTCGGCCATAAAGCGCACGTCGCTCAGGTTGGGCACGTTTTTGAGGACGCATTTTTCGTCTGTAAGCAGCGCCGCCGCAAACATCGGCAGGCACGCATTTTTCGCGCCCGAAACCCTGACTTCGCCCGACAGCGCCGAGCCCCCCCTTATCAAAAGCGAATCCATGTCCAAAACAAAAATTTTCCGCGCGCAATCCGCGGCGCGGATTTTCCACTATGCGAAAAAACTTAGCTTTTCCCCTCCGCGTTTGCAAGGATTAAGGCGCGCCGCACCGCCGAAAACGCTCAAAAAAAAACGCGCGGAGGGAAAACTCCGCGCGGTTCATAAAATCCGGATTAGGCCTCGCGGCCGCGGCTCTCGCCGTCCCTGCGGCGCCTGCCGCCCTGCCGCCTGTCGGAGTCGTGCCTGCGCTTGAAATCCCCGCCGCCCCTGCGCTCCTTGTTGTATGGCTTTCTGTCTCCGCCGTGCCTGCGGCCTCCCTTGAAGTCTCCGCTCCTGCGCTCCTTGCGGAACTTCTTTTTGCCGGAGTCGGGCTTCTTGCCGAATATCGAGGCTATCGCGTTTTTGATGCGCGCAAATAGCGACGGCGGCGGGCAGTCGAGCTTTGCGGAATACGACACTACCCCGTCGTCGCGCGCGGGCTTGTCGTTGGAAAATTTCGGGCGCCTGTCGGTGAGCGGAACTTCCACCGCGCGAGGGGTGAACTTCTTTGATTCAAAGAAAGGACCTTCCGGCGCGGATTCTTTTGAAGCTTCCGGCTCTCCGGATGCGGCGTCGGCTTCGGCGGCGTCAGCCTCCGCGTTTTCTGCCGCGCGCTCCCTGCGGCGTACGCCCCTTTCAAAGCGGCGTCCGCCGCCTCTCTCGCCGTCGCCGTATCCGGAGACGTTGGAGCCGCTGAGCTTTTCCTTGAAGCTGGAGAGGTCTTCGACCTCGCCGCACGATTCCTTTTCGGATGCGGAATCCCGGACCGCCGGACGGCTTCCGGTCTTGTTTCTGCCGTTCTTGCGGACGCGGCGTTCGGGTTTCTTTTGTTCGGGGGTTTCCTGCGCCCGTTCTTCGTGTTCCTGGGGCGTTGCGGTCGTTTCTTCTGCGGGGGCGGGGTTGGGTTCGCCCTGGTTGTTTTCTTCTTCCATGGTATTTTTTGTTGGATTCTTTTGTATTTTGCGGGGGCGGTTTTTGCGGGATTCGCTTAGCGCGTTCGGGCCGGATTTCAAAATAGCCGCAAAAGCGCCCTTTCATGTGCCATTCAGATTCGGAGGCGGATATTTTGAATATAAAAAACCTCGCGCAAAAAGCCTATTGCGCGGAACCGAAATAGAATGTCGGGCAAAATATAGAACAGAAACGCGGTTTTCTTGCAACAGTTTTTTGCGCCGCCGCGCGGCGCGCGAAAAGTCTGGACGCCGGCGGCGGGTTTTGCGACAATGCCCGCATGCAAATGGAACAGGTTTTGAAAAATTTCCGCTCCAGAGGCTTCAAGGCGTTTTATTTCAAAGACGCGGAAGCCGCTAAACGCTTTGTCGCCGAAACCGTAGGCTCGGGAGCCACAGTCGGGATTGGCGGCTCCGCCACCGTCGCGGAGCTCGGGCTTTACGAACTCCTCTCAAAGGGCAACAAAGTATATTGGCACGGCGCGCCCGACCGCGACGAAAACACCATGCGCAACGCCGCCGGCGCCGAGTACTACGTTTCGAGCGCGAACGCCCTGGGCGCGGGCGGCGAAATAGTAAACATCGACGGGCGCGGCAACCGCGTCGCCTCAACTTTTTACGGCCCCGACCGCAAGGCGGTGTTTATTGTCTGCGGCGAAAACAAGCTCGAAGACAATCTCGAAAAGGCGGTATGGCGCGCCAAGAACATCGCCGCCCCGCTGAACGCCAAAAGGCTCGGGCGCAAGACACCGTGCGCCGCCAGGGGCGACAAATGCTACAATTGCTCCAGCCCCGAAAGAATATGCTGCGCCACGACGATTATGACAAACCCCACTTTCTGCTCGCCGTGTTATGTAATAATAATATCGGGGTCCTACGGATTCTGATTTTGCAACAGTTCCGCCGGAAGCCGCCAGAGGGTGCAGCGCTCCAATGGCGGCTGTCCCCTATGCCCGCCTGAATTTTGCATAAGCCCGAAAGCGACGGGGCGTTCGGGAGGGGACTGGCTATTTTAGCCTGGAAAAATGAAAAACAATATCGCCGGCAAAACTGGATAGGCTCATTGGCTATGCCAACCGCCATAGGGGCGGTGGGAGCTCGTATGGAAACGGTGCCGCCGCCTTTTTCATAAAAATGTTGACAAAGTTTGGGGAGGCGTATTTCTTAAACGTCTTTTAAATAAATCAAGCAACGAGAAGAGAGTGTTGACATGAAAGTCGTATCATCCATCAAGTCTTTGAAAACGCGCCATCCCGACTGCAAGGTCGTGCGCAGGAAGGGCCGCGTTTACATCATCAACAAAACCAATCCCCGCTTCAAGGCGAAGCAGGGCTAATCAGCTTTCGGAGTTCACAGCAGAATGAAAGACAAAATTCATCCCGACTTCCATCCCGTCTGCTTTGTAGACGTATCCAGCGGCGCGCGCTTCGTCACCCGCTCCACGATGAAGAGCAAGCAGGTCGAAAAAATCGACGGCGTGGACTGCTATATGGTCACCCGCGACGTGACGAGCGACTCCCACCCCGCGTACACCGGCGAAAAGCGCTTCGTGGACACTGCGGGCCGCGTCGAGAAGTTCCAGAAGAAGTTTTCGCGCGTGCGCTCGCGCTGAGCTTGCGCGGCAATTTTGGCGAGCTCCGCAAGGCGGGGCTTTTTTTTTCGGCGCCCGCGGCATAGGCGGGGCGTTTTAGGCGGTTTTTAAGGCGGGGCGATGTCCAAAAAAATTTCGATATGCACGCTCGGGTGCAGGGTGAACGCATACGAGTCGCTCGCGATTGCGGACTCGGCGCGCGCGCTCGGCCTTGAGGTCGTGAAATGGGGGGAGAGGGCGGATTTCGCGGTGGTGAACTCCTGCGCGCTGACAGTTTTGGCGCAGGCCAAGACGCGGAGGGAAATCCGCGTTTTCGCGCGCGCCAATCCGGATTCCCCGATAGCCGTGACCGGCTGCTATGCCCAGACTTCGCCGGAAGAGGCCGCAAAGCTCCCGAACGTCCTTGTCGTGGCGGGAAACTCCAAAAAGGCGGAGGTCGTCGGAATGCTGATCTCCGCGGATTCGGCAAAGGTCGATGTTTCTCCGGCGGGCGGAAAGCACGGCGCGCCCCTGTCGCTTTCCTCGGAGGGGTTTATCGACGAGCGCGTCAGCCTGAAAATTCAGGACGGCTGCGACAACTGCTGCTCTTACTGCATAATTCCGCGCGCCCGCGGGAGGCCGCGCAGCAGGGGGTTCGACGAAATAATGGCGGACGCGCGCAGCCTCGTTTCGCGCGGGGCGAGGGAGATAACTTTGACGGGCATAAATTTGACGAAATTTTCGTCGCAAGAACGCGGGATTGTCGGGGTAATCGACGCGCTCGACGCCCTCCCGGGGCTTTTGCGCGTGCGCCTCGGGAGCGTGGAGCCGCAAGACATGCCCGCGGAGGCCCTGCTGGAGCGCGCGGCCGACCCTTCGCACAAATTGCAGCCGCATTTCCACGTTTCGGCGCAGAGCCTGTGCGACCGCGTGCTGTCCGCCATGCGCCGCAGGAACGCCGCTTCGGAGTTTCTCGGGTTCGTGGCGCGCGCGAAATCCGTTTGCCCCGACATTTCAATAGGCGCCGACATAATCTGCGCCCACCCGTTCGAGCGCGATTGCGATTATCTCGAAACAAAGGCGGCGATGCTTTCGAGCGGGCTTTCCTACGCGCACGTGTTCGCGTTTTCGCCCCGCCCGGGAACCCCCGCATTCTCCATGTCCGCCGAAACGCCCGACCCGCTGACGCGCCGCCGGAGGTCGGACGATTTGCGCGCGGCCGCCGCCGGAATGCGCAGGGCGTTCATGGAATCGCAGATCGGGAAGACCCGCCCCGTTTTGCTCGAAAACATGCTGCCGGACGGCCGCTATATGGCGCGCACCGACAACTATATCCAGGTATGCGTCTCCGGCATGGGGAAGGGGCTGAAAAACACTCCGGCGCTCGCGCGCCTCGAGGCGGTCGGGGATTCAGGAAAAATGCTCGCGTCGGCGGTTCGCGCGTAGGGAGGGGTGCCCGCAAAACCGGCGGCGGAAAAAAAGGCGTCAGCTTTTCTGTTGCCATTTGCCCGTTTTTAATATTCTAATGCGTTGGAAAATGAAAATCACTTCACTCATATGGCGCGCGGCCGTTGCCGCGGCTTGCTTGGCGTGCGCCGCGGCGCGGGCGGATCTGGTGTGGACGCCCGACAGGGGCTGGCAGGTTCAGGGGGGCGTGCTCGCCAACGTCATAGGCGAAAATGTCAACGTCCAGAACGCGCTCGAGGCAATGAACGAGGGCAAAAAGGCTTTTGACGCCGGCGACTACTGGGCGGCGCTCGGCTACTACCGCATAGTGGTGACGGACTACCCGAATTCTATTTTCGCGCCCGAGGCATACTACCAGATGTCGCAGGCGTATCTCAAACGCGGGCAGTTTATGGACGCCTACGAGTCCTTGCAGGAAATCGTGAAGAAGTATCCGGACTATCCGCGCTTCAACCAGATTATCGGCGCGGAGTACGACGTTGCGGCGACCATACAGAGCGGCGAGACCCCATACTTGTGGGGGTGGTTTCCGTGGTTTACGAACTACAACGACGCCGTAAAAATTTACGAATCCGTGGTCAAGGACGCCCCGTACAGCGATTATTCTCCCATAGCGCTGATGAACATATCGCTCATCGCCGAGCAGGAGGACAAGCCCGACCAGGCGTTCGACGCGCTCGACAGGCTGATAAACAACTATCCCAAGAGCATATTCGCCTCCGACGCCTATTTGCAGATGGCGAAAGTCTATCGGTCGCTCGTCGAGGGCGCGCCCTACGACCAGAGCCCTACGCGCAGCGCGATAAGCTTTTTCAAGGACTACCTCATACTTTTCCCCAACGAATCGCAGGTCGCCAACGCGGAGCAGGGGCTTGAGGAGATGGAAGACACCTACGCGCGCAGCAGGCTCGTGATGGGCGATTTTTATTATTACTACCGCAACAACGGCGTCGCGGCCTCGATATTTTACAACGAGACGATAACCATAGCCCCAAACAGCCCTGCGGCAAAGGAGGCGGAGGCGCAGCTCAAAAAAATCCGCGACGGCGTGCCGCCGCCCATGACCCCCTACGACTGGATATGGGGCCGCTACCGCCCGATGGGCCTCTCGGAGCTGGAGGACGACACGCATGTCGAAAAGCTCAACAGCGAGTCTTTTGAGGAGATGTCGGTGGACCAGTTCCTCGAAACGCCCGGGGCGGCGGTCGTTGAAAAAGTCATGCCCGACGGCTCGGTTGAGTCTTACGAGGGATTTGCGCCGATGTACGGCGAGGGGCTTGGAGACTACCTTTTTGACGACGGCTTCTACCAGTGGACGCAGTCGCAGATAGACGGCGCAACGGACGGGGTATTATGAGAAACATTTTTGCGATAATTGCCGCGGCCTGCCTGGCGGCCGCATTTTCCGGATGTTCCAATTACAGGCTCGCGGGGACGGCTACGAACCTTCCGTTTTCATCGGTGTATGTGCAGCCGGTGCGCAACGTGTCGTTCGCGCCGCAGGCGGCGCCGATTCTCACCAACGCGATTTCCAAGGCGCTGATGCAGGTTCCGGATTTGCGCGTCGCCTACCAGAGCGAGGCGCAGGCGGTTCTCTCCACGACCATCGTAGACTACGAAAAAGTTCCGATAGCGACCAAGGAGCGCGATACGGCGCTCGCGGCTTCTTACCGCATAACCGCAACAGCCTCGTGCACGCTGATGCGCTCCAACGGGCAGGTTGTTTTCAAAGACCGCCCCGTCAGGGCGTTCATAACCGTCTACACCGGCGCCAACGACAACCTGATTTCAAACGAATACGAGAGCATGCCCGTGCTGATGAGGGAGCTCGGCGACAAGATAAAGGACGCCGTGATAGGAATATGGTAAACTCCCTCGAAATCGCGCCGTCGATTCTCGGCGGCGACCACGCGGCTCTCGGGGAATCCGTGGCGGCGATCGGGGCGGCGGGGCTCAAATGGGTCCACGTCGACGTCATGGACGGGCACTTCGTGCCGAATCTCTCATTCGGCCCCGGGGTGGTGAAGGCGTTGAAAGCGCGGTTTCCGGACATGTTTTACGACGTGCACCTTATGCTCGACAATCCCAACCTGTACGTAGAGCCCTTTGCAAAGGCGGGCGCGGATTTGATTTCGGTGCACGTGGAGCCCGACTACCCGATTTCCGGCACGCTCGACGACATACATTTTGCGGGCAGGAAAATCGGCATTACGCTCAATCCCCAAACCCCCGTGGGGGAGGTGGCGGAGTACCTGCCGAGGGTGGACCTCGTTCTCGTGATGAGCGTCCAGCCCGGGTTTGGCGGGCAGTCTTTCAACCCTGTCGCCCTCGAAAAAATTTCTGCGCTCGCGCGGATGAGGGAGGAGATGAAGCTATCTTTCCGGATAGAGGTTGACGGCGGGATCACCGCTGGCAACGTGGCGGCCTGCATAGGGCGCGGGGCGGACACGATAGTCGCCGGTACGGAGTTTTTCAAAAATTCCGCCGCCCTTCTGGAGGCGGCGCGGGGGGCCGCGCGGAATTTGTAGCCGGCGCGGGATTTTCGTTAATGCGGAGGGGTTTTTTCATAACGTTCGAGGGCGGCGAGGGGTGCGGCAAGAGCACGCACATAAGGTTGCTTTCCGAATATTTCGCGGGCATGGGGCGCGAATGCGTCGTCACGCGCGAGCCCGGAGGAACGCCCCTTTCGGAAAAAATCAGGGAGCTTCTGCTCGACGCGCGCGAGGGCGCGGGAATGTCGGCGCGGACGGAGATACTCCTGTTTGAGGCCGCGCGCGCGGAGCACGTGGACAAGCTTATAAGGCCGTCGCTCGACGCCGGAAAAATCGTGATATGCGACAGGTTTTACGACTCCACGAGCGCCTACCAGGGGGCGGCGCGCGCGATAGACTCCGAAAGCGTCGACTTCCTGAACGCCTTTGCCGCCGGCTCCGCTGCGCCTGACTTGACCGTGGTGTTGGACATCGACCCCCGCGAGGGGCTGGCCCGCGCCCGTTCGAGGGACGGCGGGGCGCCCGACAGAATGGGGTCGGAGAGGCTCGAATTTTACCAAAAGGTGCGCGAGGGTTTCCTAGGCCTCGCCCGACGCCGCCCAGACAGGTTCGCCGTCGTCGATTCGTCCGGAGACAAGGCTGAGACTTTCGGAAAAATTCTCCGCGCCGTAGAGGGGAGGCTGCCGTGAGCTCCGCGCCGAAAGCGGGCGAAATCCTGCGCCGCGCCCTGCGCAACGGCAGGCTGCACCACGCCATTTTGCTGTACGGAAACTCCGCGCCCGCGCTCGAAGCCGTGGCGCGCGATGTCGCAAGCCTTCTTTTGGGCCGCCCGTGCGCGAGGCACCCCGATTTGTTCGAGCTGCGTCCGGAGGGCAAAATGCGCCTGATAAAAATCGGCAGCTCCGCCGACAGGGCGGGCGGCGACTGGCCTCCGAACACGATGAGAAAGCTTTTGCGCGACATCCGCCAGTCGTCGGCGCTCGGCGGGCGCAAGGTCGCCATCGTCCACGAGGCCGACAGGATGAACGCCGAGTCCGCCAACGCCTTTTTGAAAACCCTCGAAGAACCCCCGCCGGACACGACCATATTCATGCTCACCACGCGCCCCAACGATTTGCTCGACACCATAAGGAGCCGGTGCATAGCCCTGCGCGTGGAATCCGAGCCCGAGCCGCTCGGCGACGAGGAGTGGCTCGAATGGCTCGAGGATTTCAAGAAGTGGCAGAAGTCGCTCATGGGCGGAATCCGCAGGGGAGGGGTGTCCGCTGCGGTCATGGGCTGCTACGCGCTCGTGGCGCGCTTCGGCTCGATACTCGGGCGGTTGGCGGACGAGCTCTCCGAAATGGACGAGGGCGCGGAGGACGAGCTCGACGACGAGATGCTCGAGGCCGTCCGCGCCAGCGAGAGGCGCGCCCTGCGCAAGAGGCTTTTGGCGGACGTCGAGGATGCGTGCGTCGGCTGCGCGCTCGGCGGCAACGGCGTGCCCGCGGTGAAGATAGCAAGGGCAGTCGGCGCGCTCGAAAAGGCTGCGGCGTACATGGAGCTCAATATGCCCGACGCGCCCGCGATGGAATATTTCATGCTGTCGTCGCTCAGGATATGGGCAAGATGAAACCGGTAATATCGCTTTCCACAAGCTACCTCCAGCGCAGGTTCGGCGACGACGGCTACGCGATGCTCTGCGACGCCGCCGAGCTCGGGTACGAGTATGTGGAGATAGGCCATTCGACGCCCGTCTCCGCGGTCGGGGGAATTTTGAAAGCCGTTTCCGAAGGCGTCGTGAAAGTTTCATCTACCCACAATTTCTGCCCGATTCCGCCGTACACAACCGGCCCTTCGCCCGACCTCTATTCGCCCTCCACCCCCTCCGCGCGCGAATCTTCGCAGTGGATCAGGCACACCGGAAATTCCCTCGAATTCGGCGCGGCGGCGGGGTCGAAGGCGCTCGTCTGCCACGCGGGCTCGCTCTCGTATTTCTTTTTCAGGCCCGGGGCGAAAGTCGAGGAGTTTCTCGAAAAAAAAGAGTATGCGGGGCTTGCCGAAAATGAAGCGTACCAGAAGGCGTTGAAAAATTTTTTGGGCTCCGCCGCGCGCCGCTCGAAGAGGGACTACGCCAATATGGTCGCCAATTTCGCCGCGGTTTCCGAAAGCGCGCGCGAAAAGGGGATTTTTCTGTGCATCGAAAACCGCGAGCATGTTGCGGATATTCCGTTGGAGTCCAACTTTTGCGAGCTGATGAGGGCTTTTGCGGAGGTTCCCCAGGTGCGCGCATGGCACGACGTCGGGCATTCGATGATAAAGCAGCTTTCGGGGTTTTGTACGCAGATGGAGTTTGCCGAATCCATAGCCGGGTACCAGGCGGGCTGGCACCTGCACGACTGCACCGAAAACGGCAGGGACCACGTGGCGATCGGCTCGGGCGCCATCGACTTTCGCGCGCTCTCGCGGTTCTTCGACCCGCAAAAGCACATATTCACGCTCGAACTCAATTCCGCGGTAGACCGCCAGGACGCCGCGGACTCTTTAAAGCGCGTGCAGGATTTGATGCCGTGAACGGAAGGCGGATTGACATTCTGGACATGTCGGGGCTGCTCGATTTCGAGCCGCGGAGGGTGCGCGCGTTCGTCCGCGCCCTCGACGCGAACCTCCCCGCGCGTCTGCGCGCGCCGTCCGGAGATCTTTCGGTGGCGTTTTTTGACGATTCGGGAATCGCCGGAATACACGCCGATTTTATGAACAATCCGGACCCCACGGATGTCATCACTTTTGAGGGGGATCCCGAAGACGGCTTTGCCGGCGAGATATGCGCGTGCGCCGAAACCGCGCTGAAAAGGGCGGGGGACTTCGGCAACACGCCCTCGCGCGAGCTCTGCCTGTACGTCGCCCACGGATACCTCCATCTGGCGGGCGTCGACGACATTTCGCCGGAGGACGCCGCAAAAATGCGCGCGGCGGAGGCCGAGGCGATGGCGGTTTTGGACGCGAAATTCCGCAAGCCCGTATTCAATTTCAAGCGGCGGTAAAAATGATAAAAAAATTCGGCAATTACCTGTTGGCGGGGACGATAGTCGCGCTTCCCCTGACGGTGACGCTGTTTGTCATCGTATTTTTGGTTCGCAACATAGGCGCTCCCGTGTCGCAGCTTTTATTCGCGCCGATATTCAGGCGGTTCGACGCGGCGCTTCCCTCGGCGGGGCTCGGGGGGCTCGCCCTCGACCTCGCCTCCACTATCGTGGCGCTGTGCTTCATAACGCTTCTCGGCGCTCTTTCCAAATTCTTTTTCGCGCGGATACTCATAGGGATTTCGGAGTCCGCCATAAACAGGATACCCGGGGTCGGGCTCGTTTACAGGACTGTCAAGCAGATAGTCGACACGTTTTCCAAGCAGAACAAGGCGGTTTTCCAGAGCGTCGTGATGCTCGAGTTCCCCCGCGCCGGCCTCTATGCCGTGGGGTTTGTCACGAGCGAGGCGCAGGGGGAAATCCAGGAGCGCACCGGAGAAATCGTGGTAAACGTCTTCGTCCCGACGACCCCTAACCCGACGAGCGGATTTCTGATAATGGTTCCGAAGGGGGATCTGACGTATCTCGACATGACGGTGGGGGACGCCATGAAGCTCATAATTTCGGGAGGTGCGGTCGTCCCGAAATGGACGGGCGCAGGCTCAAAGCGGCTTCCCGCCGAAAAAGAGGGCTGAGCGTTGGGCGGGGAAATTTTCGCCGACGACATAACCGTCCTCTGCCGCGATTTGCGCGGGGAGAGCTCGCTGTACATAGAGGCGTTTTCCGGACGCCTCGGCGCGCTTTCCCTGATGAAAAGGATTTCCGCAAAAAAAACCTCCGCGCTTCCGGATATTTTCGACGACATCGAGGCGTCCCTCAACCCGTCGTCCTCCGGCGACCTGAAATTCGTGGGAGGCTTTGAAATAAGGCGGCGGCGCACTGCGATAGCCTCCGATTACGGCGCGTTCGAGGACGCCGCCGCAATCGCGGGTGTGGTGAGGCGCAACGGGCGGCATATAGAGGACACCGCCAGGCTCTCCGCGCGTTTGCGCCGCAGCCTCGACGCGATAGACGCCGGAATGCCCTCGCCGGCCGTGCGCCTGAAATTTCTGTACCTCCTCGTCCGCGACGAGGGTTATCCAGTGAGGGAGGATTTTTTCGCGCGGCTTCCGGAGGCGGAAAAGAGGCTCTTTGCCGTGATAGTGAAAACCCCTTCCGCGGAGCTCTCGGATTTCAAGGCGCGCTCGCGCGAAATGCTCGAAAAATTTTGCCGCTGGATTTCCGGATCCACCGACATAGAGGAGTGAGCGCCGGATTTGCGGCGCAATTCAATGTAAGGTCTGCAATGGAAATAAAAGCCGTAAAAACCGAAGCGGAAATCGGGGCAGTATTGGGGGAAATCGGGCGGCTAATTGGCAGGCGCAGCCCCGCCGCCGCGCAGGAGGGCAGGCTTGAGCTTTCGTATTTGCCCGTCGTTTCGAGCGGGCGGCATATCCGGCGCCGAAGCCTGCCGCGTTCTGGACGGTTCTGCATATGATGTGGGAAAGCGGCACGCCCGCAGGGATCCCGAGAAAGGCAGCTCGGCGCGCCGCCGCGGGTTTCGGAGTTTCTAAGCGGCGGGAGAAAGCTGGCTCTTGCGGTGGTGCGCAACTTGCATAAAAATTGGAATGCCCCGCATGAATCCCTCGTCGCCGGCCAGCCGGGCGCCGCGTTTGGAGCGGTTTCGATTGGCGGTCTTATTTAGGGGCGCGCTTTTTGCGCGTCCCGCATTTTATAGGGTAGGGAAACAAAATTTCCCGCCGCGGAAACAGGCGCGTTTGCGCAGGGTTTGTCGCCCCTAAAATTGCCCGTTTAGCTTGGGGTCCGGAAGCCCAAAATGTAAAACGCCGCCGCCGCAAAGCGAATGGGGGCGGCGCGCGCAAATGCGAGGCAAAGGCGCGCGATTTTTACGCGCTCTTCTCCGCCTCTTCCTCGCAGCCGTCTTTTTCCCGCTCAAACTCAACTTTCCGGCAGGCGCGGCAGGTAAGGTATTGTATGACGCAATGCGCGATGAACGCGCTCGCGTTGCCGCTGAATTCGCGCTCGGCGAAGTTTGCTATTGTGCCGTCCACTTCCGGAGAAACGGAAATGGTCCTCCTGATATAATTAATGGTTGCCGAGTTCTTCATTCTCGGATGTACAATGAATCATAATCTAATATTATCAACAAAAAAATTATTATGAATTATTATTAAATTATTTCATAATAATTATTCAAATTCGATTTGCTCAATCCTTCCTACCGCCCGCGGTTCGCCGACGGTCCGCCCTTTGGCAGCCGCGAAAAAACTTTTTCGACGCCGTTTCCTCCTCGAATCTAAAAGTGTTGACATTGAATTCCGGAACGCGCAAGTTATCGGGGATATTCTTTTACCAATAGAACCTGCGAGATTTTTAGATGCTTAATTTTTCCGCGCAATGTATGGATATGGCCCAATCCATTTTGGGCAGAAACATAGGGGCCATAAATCCGGACGGATCGATTGTTCCGGTTGAAAGCGAATCCTCTTTCGACTGCGAGCCCGGGCACGCAGCTATGGCGCTCGGCGAATTCCACAGGGCGACGGGCCTTACGGAAATAGACGGTAGCAATATCGTCGATCTCACCGCAGCCTGCATAACCGCCCAGACTAACGACAAGGAGTACACCGAGGATGGCCTTGCGTACTCGTCGCTCGGGCTGCTTGCGTTCGGCCCGTCGAAGGACAGGAACCTCGTATGGGAAAAACTTTCGGAGGAGACGCGCAAAAATCTCGACAAGCGGCTTCTCGCGCGCAGCGACTACGAAGACCATTTGCAGATTTTCAACATAGCCAAAGCCGTCGCGCGGTTCAGCATGGGGCTGAGCAAAAAGGACGAAACCGGCAAGCTCATAGACAAATTTCTCGAGCGCATAGAGCAGACCTCCCGCGGAAAATATTTTGACGACAAGCCGTCGTTCGGAATCGACGGAGTGTTCGACATCTACGGGATAGTGTCGTTCGTGTTCATCCGCCAGTCTTTGCAGCTTCACGCAAACATGCACTTGCGCGACCGGAAAATTCCGAGCCTGCGCACTTTTGCCGAAAAGTATCTGAGGATATTGCCGGACATAGTGCGCTCCGACGGGCTCGGGTGGGCGTACGGGCGCAACATCGGCGCGTACGGGCAGATGCACTGCATATCCATGATTTTGCAGGCGATGCGCGACGGCTGGATTTCGGAGGACAAAATGCCCGAGTACATGGACATTCTCCGCCGCCTCTTCCAGTTTTTCTTCATGACGTATCTCGACCAGGAGCACGGGTACCTCGTAATCCGCGACGCGGAGCGCAGCGCCGACGCCTCGTGCACGACGCGCATGGCAAATTTCGACGCCGCGCGCTACCTCTGCCAGTGGGCGCGCCTCGCCAAGACGGTCGGCCGCAAGCTCGAGCCCAAGAGTTCCGTCCAGTCTTCCTACGGCAAATACGTGATGCTCGACAATTCCCCGCGCAAAGAGCAGGGGCTTTTCATCTACATGAACGCCGACACGGGGTTGCACGTCCACCTGCCGCTTTCGGCTCCGGGGGCGCGCGGGGTTTCGTCGTCGCTCGCATTCCCGCACATGCCGGGCGTGTTCGATTGGCCGGCGGGCAAATATCTTCCCGTGCTGGTTCCGGAGCTCACTTTCGGCGACAAGGTGACGACGCCCTCCTATTACGGAAAGCGCTGCACTTCGGGGCTCGGGCTCAGAAACTCCTACTTTTTCAGGTACGAACAGCCGGATCTCATAACCGCTGACGGCGAAATCGTCAAGGGGCTTGGGTCGTGCAAAGTTTCGTGGTCGTTTTCGGGCAACAAAATTGTTGGGGATTTCGTGTACTCCGTCTCCAACCAGACGACTCTCGACAAGATGCGCCTGGTGGTAGCCATAGGCTCGCCGCATTCCGAATACCACGTTCCGATGTCGTTTGCGATAGGCCAAAACGGGCTCGGGGTCAGCATAGAGAAGGACGACTTCCAGGGCAACTGGCTCGACACGGAGATCGTAACCAACGACCCGCAGTACCGTTCCTATTGGGGCAACATACACTATTTGCAGGTGTACTCGCGCGAAAGGCCGCTCGTAATGCGCCCGGGAATCCAGTACAGGATAACCCTCGCGCTCGATCCTGACATCGCGTTTGCCGAGTAGCGCATAGAGAATTTTGTCGCGGGAAAATGCCGGCGGAATTTCTTTGCGGGCGCGGCAGTTGAATATCCTGCTATATTTTTAGGATTGTATAAGTTTGGCCCTTTATATTGGCGGCAATTTGCCAGAATAAGGGGCTTTTTTATTTTCAGGAAATCCGGCATTACCACAGTTTTCCAGTCCGGATTTTTCGGGCGACGCTATAAACCATGGCGTAAAAACGCACATTATGGAATGCAATCTTGCCGTGTTTTGCGACGGCTTTATCGGTTTGAAAGTCGTATCGCTGCGCGTGGGAACCTTTGCGATTTGTAGATTGAAACATATGCGAACAGGCTGGAAATGATTCGGTATTCTTTTGCATTGGCCGTCAGGGCTTGCGGGTTGTTCGGAAGTCGGGCGGCGGGATTGTTTTCATAAGTTTTGCGCAAAGTTTGCGGAATATTCCAAAGGGCGCGCTGATTTTGTATTATAAAATCAGTTGCCTTC
>ENA-UEQL01000208-UEQL01000208.1-human-gut-metagenome-genome-assembly--contig:-NODE-208-length-38060-cov-8.753679_pt1 | contig 38060 bp, 34 predicted proteins | sample MGYA00242905_ERZ507926 | MGnify/ENA primary metagenome ERZ507926 (study PRJEB26167, sample SAMN06115531) | human gut metagenome | host: Homo sapiens | place: China:Henan | collected 2015-09-09 | study...
TGTTCTTGCAGATCAAGTTATTTTAGCTAATTTAGTTACTCTTGGCGGGCATGTTCACGTTGGTTTTGGTGCTTTTGTTGGTGGTATGAGTGTATTCCATCAAAATATTAGAATAGGTGATATGGCTATAATTAGCGGTTTTTCTGCTTCTCGTCAAGATATTTTACCTTATTCTAAAGGTGAAGGCAGACCTCCTGTTCCTCGTGGAATAAATGTTGTCGCTTTAAAAAGACGTGGTGTGCCATTGGAAGTTAGAACTGCAACAAATGAAGCTTTCAAATTGCTAATTTCAGAAGATTATAATACTTCTCAAGCAATTGAAAAAATTAAAGCTGAAATTCCAATGAATGAATATATTGAAAAAATGATTGAATTTATCCAAACTTCTAAACGTGGTGTGTTGTTGAAATCTCACAAATCTGGTCACGAATGTTTAGCTGATTAATAGTTTTTTGAATTAAAGATAAATAAAAAGCGAACGATTTTAAAATCGTTCGCTTTTCTAATTTATATCATATTAAAAATCAAAGTCTTTTGGGGTAACGTAGATTGTATTTCCCGCTTTCCAATTTCTATCAAGATCATTGTACGCTTCGTTTAATAATTTATTTAATTTTTTTATTAGTCCGTTTTCGTGATGATCCATAAGCCCAAGTAGTGTTGTTGAGTAAACTTCTTGAACTTCTTGAGCTCCAAGTTTTCTTGCAAAAGTAATTCCACCTTGCTCGCTTAATAAGTTGCTACGAATGATTTGTCTAAGAATAAATGCCAAATTTTTGGTATCTAGTGAAACTTTTGGGTCTTTTTCAAGTTTTTTAAGCTCTTTCCCAAAGTTCATTAATGCTCTTTGATAAGTATTTGCCATTTTGGCACTTTCATCTCCTTCTTGAGAATCAATGAATCTCGGTGTATATTGGCTTACAGCCCTTGAATCTAGTTGATTAAGTTCTTCTCTGTGTGGATAATATTTGAAATCATCTAAGCTTGTTAACCTTTTGTCAAGTCCTTGTTCATCGCACCATGCATAAAATTTTTGTTTAAATCTTTCTGGAGAAATGTCAAATTTGTAGAACATATTTTGTTCTTCTTTAACTTTTTTCCAAGAAAATTCTACATTTTTTGAAAATTGTTTTCTTGCCCATTCATTTACACCCCAGAATTTTTTCATCAACGCAGATTGTTCTTTTGTCATTTTATGTGGTTCTTCTAGAGTTAGTTCTGAGATATTGTGATTACGTTCTTTTTTTAGGAATTTTGACAGTGCTTGTTTTATTCTTTCTGCTCCAAAAATATTCCAAGCTCTTTGCATTACCCTTCGAAACATTTGGGCTTGTTCTGGATTATCTTCATAGAATTTTTTTTGACGTTCTGACATTGCAAAAATTCGTTCAGGATTTTCTTGATAGTATTTTATTAATCCTTCTGAAATATGTTGTCTATGTTCTGGCGATAGAGGTCCACGTTTAATATAAACAGGCTCTCCGTCTTGCTGTTGAGCTTTTATATCCATTGTCTCACGTCTTTTTTGAGTCATTTGTTTGGTTAAACGTTCATTATATTCAGGGTCGGAAAATTTTAGAACATGACCGTAATTTCTATTTACTTTTGGAATATTTAATTTGTTCATAATTCCGTTTAAATCTCTTCCGCGAGCGTATGCTTTAAGGTCATTGAGAGAGAATCCTTCACCCCAGTATAGCTTAATTAGTTGTAGGCTTAAATCTTCTTCATTATTAAAGATTTCATTTTGTCCTTTTAAGATTTCATCTAGTAATGAACCCTCTTTTGCATCAACTTCGCTTGCTGGTTTAACATCTTCAAATTCAGGGAATTTCGTTTTTAACTCTTCAAGAGAAAAGCATTCTTTCACATTTGTGTATAATTTCTTGTGAACTGAAATTAAGGTGTCTTTAGCTTTGTTGCCTTCTTCTAAAATCATACCAGCCCATTCTCTAACATTTTTAGGGTAAATGTCTGGATATTTTGTTGCCAATTTGTCTAGGTTTTCAATTGTTTCAGCCAAATTCAAACTGTATCCTCCACAAAAGCTAGGATTATTCATTGCAAAAAGCTGTTGAGCCGTTGGCATTGGTAATTTTTCCTGTGGAACTAAGGATGTTTGTGTTTGGTATTCATTATTATTTTTGTGTTTTGTAATTTTTGTAGTTGAAAATTGTGGGGTGATTTTTGTAATTTGCATTGTTATTCCTTCTATTAAGTGTTTATTTGTTGTAAATCTAATAAATATCTAAATTTGCTAAATTGTGGAGTAAATTTAATTTTTTGTAATAAAAAATCCTCGACTTAAATGATTATAAGCCGAGGATTTATTTTTGTCTAAATTTTAATTATTTAGCAAGAGAATCTTCGTAGATTTTACGAACAACTTCTCTAGAATTTCCGCTTGGTCCAATGTTAATCAAACCTTCAAGAGATGGAGTTGTAAATACTAAATCTGTTAATTTATCAACATCTTCAGCTTTGAATCCCATATCTTCAAGTTTTTCAGGTACATCAACTGATTTTAACCAAGCATAAACACCATCTGCTGCTTTGTCAGCTTCAGAAACATCACCTTTCAATCCTGGAACGATTGGAGCTAAGACGTCAGCAAGTGTTGCAGCTTTATCTTTGTAAATAGTTTTAACAACTGCTGGTAACAAGATTGCCAATCCTAATCCGTGAGATAGGTCTGGTTTAACAGCACTCAATGGATGTTCAAGAGCGTGAGTGTAATGTAACAATCCATTATCGAAACTTACACCACCCATCATAGCTGCATAACATAAGAAGTATCTAGCTTCTAAGTCTTCTGGGTTTGCAATTGCTTTTGGTAAATATTTAGCAACTAATTCAACAACTTGTTTTGCTAAAGTAATTGAATATGGAGAAGCAACTGTTGAAGTTGCAGCTTCTACAACGTGGTTAACTGCATCAATTGAAACATATCTTGTTTGTTTTGGAGATAATTTTGTCATCAATTGAGGGTCATCGATTGCATATGTAGGATAGATGCAATCGTAAGCGATAGCAGGTTTGAAGTTCTTTTCAAGGTTAGTTACAACCGCAAATCTGTTTGTTTCAGAACCTGTTCCGTGTGTTAAATTAATTGAAATAACTGGAGCAGCTTTTGTTGGAGTGAATTTGAATTCATAAATATCATCCGCATTTTTGTCTGGGTATTCAAGCAAGATTGCAACTGATTTACCAGCATCAGTTGGAGAACCTCCACCGATTGAGATAACTGCTTTTGCACCAAATTCACGAGCCATTTTAGTAGCATCGTTTACGTGGTGAGTGTTAGGGTTTGGAGTAACTTGGTCAAAGTTAATGTATCCAATACCATTTTCTTTCAATGCTGCTTCAACAACGTCCCAAGCTCCAGTTGATTTGTAAGCATGCTTACCAGACATAACAATAACTTTGTCGATTCCTTTTGATTTGATGTCTTTTGCTATGTCATGAATTTTTTGGATAGCTCCAACACCGAAGAATACACTGGTTCTTGTACGAATTTCTTTAACTTCGTGGATATTAATGTCTTTTTCCCACATAATAAACTCTCCTTTCATCTACTAAAACCATCTTTTCACACGAAAATTATATGTTATAAAAAGATTTTTTCAAGCAATAAATATAAGCTTCATCCAAAAACAGGAGTATTATAATTTATCATTTTATATAAGAAATTTTACAAAATATTACCTATGTGTATGATGTTTGCCATGTTTGTTTTATAATCCATTTTGAGAGGTTAGAATTGAAACATTCACGACTTACATTATTGATATTTTTAGCACTTATACTAGGTGTTTTATTTGGTCATTTTTGCCCCCACATCGCGGTAAAGATGCGTACGTTTGCTGTAATCTTCTTGCGTATGGTTAAGATGATTATTGCACCTTTATTATTTGCAACTTTAGTTACTGGTATTGCTGGTCATGGAGATGTAAAACAACTCGGTAAGATTGGTGTAAAAACAATTATCTACTTTGAAGTTGTTACTACGTTGGCTTTGATTATCGGTTTGACTATGGGTAACATTTTTAATCCAGGAAAAGGTTTTATTTCTGGAACAGTTGCAAACCCTGAACTTTTAAAAGAAGCTGGTTTGATGGCGGTTACAACTCCACACACTTCTATTGCTGAAATGGTAATGAATATATTTCCAACAAGTATTGTTCAATCCATGGCGGAAGGTAATCTACTTCAGATAGTTGTGTTCTCAATTTTTATGGCTGTTGCTTGCTGTACAGTTGGTAAAAAAGCAAAACCTGTTATGGATGTGTTACATTCAGTTGCTCAAATCATGTTCAAGTTCACTGAATATGTAATGTATTTTGCACCTTTAGGTATTTTCGGTGCAATTGCTTCTACTGTTGGAATGAACGGTTTAGCAATCCTTAAAAATTATGCAAAAATAATATTTTCTTTATACACTGCTCTTGCAGTATTTGTTCTTTTGGTTTTATTTATTGCGTGTAAATATGCAAGAATTTCTCTTCGTAATTTATTAAAAGCGATTCAAGAACCAGCAATTTTGGCATTTACTACTGCAAGTTCAGAAGCAGCTTTCCCTAAAGCTCTTGAAATTATGGAAAGATTTGGTGTACCTCAAAATATCGTTAGTTTTGTTATGCCAACAGGTTATACCTTTAACCTTGATGGTAGTACATTGTATCTTGCGATGGCTGTTATCTTTTCATCTCAAATTTGTGGTATCAATTTAGGATTAAATCAACAAGTTTTGATGATGCTAGCTTTGATGCTTACAAGTAAGGGTGTTGCGGGTGTGCCAAGAGTTTCGTTGGTTGTTTTGGCTGGAACGTTAGCAAGTTTCAATATCCCATTAATCGGTGTTGCAATTTTGCTTGGTATCGATCAAATTTTAGATATGGGTAGAACAACTGTTAACTTGGTTGGCAACTGTGTTGCAACTGTTGTTATTGCTAGATGGGAAAATGCTTTTGATTATGATAAAATGAAAAGATACGAAGATTTTAACTAATATGAATTGATGTTTATGAAATCATTACCACATGGCGTTATATTTTTACTCATGACTTTTTTATCTCATAGTGCATATTCATTATTATCGTTTAATGAGATGATAATTTCTTCGGAAGTGCTACGTGAGTCGAAAGTGTTTCCCTTCCGTTTCTATTTTGAAAATACAGGGGAATATCCGATCGAGATTAAAAAAATTTCTACGTCATGTGGGTGTACAATAGTAAAACCCGTTAAAAATTCTTATTCCCCGAAAGACAAAGGAGATATTGAAGGTGCCGATATAATAGGCGATAGAATTGGAAATCAAGAGCAAGAGATTATAATAGAAACAAATGATATATCAAAAAGATATTACAAGCTAACTCTACGACTACATATTAAACAAAAAATCGACTCTACGCCAAGAATTTTAATATGGCGAATAAATGAAGAACCGACTCCCAAAAACGTAACAATAAGCTCAATTGTACCAATAAAAATCCAATCCATACAAGCAATTTCTAACGATTTTACTATTTCAAATATAGAAAATAAAGGTGATAATATGAAATTTGAATTTTATATTAAGCCTAAACCAATAAAAAACGAACAAAAGCAGAAATTAAAGTAAATGCAATTAATATTAATACTGATAAACCTAAAACACTAACAATATATAGCTTAATAATGTAGCTTTATTTACAACAAGTATTTTGAATGAAAAATTCTTCTAGCTTATTTACTATTTATTTTGACAATTTCGAATGTCGTTGCTGAAAACAACTTCCTGCTTTTAGGTTAAAAGCAAAACGATACAAAAGGAATTCTCATGCTTGCCCCTGGAATGAATACCGACGGGGCGTTCTTCCTGAAAGAAGCCCCTTGGATGGATTTTGCCAAACGCAATAATCTTGGAGTGATTGCGCTCAATTATTCGTCATCTGAAGAAGATTTATATCAAAACCGCAAAGGATATTACCGGCCCGAACAGGGTTCGGGACAGGCGTTGCTTGACTAAATAAAGCGCGTTTATTGAAATGACTTGCCAATTATTATTTACGGATTTCTTACAAGAGCGCGCAGAGCGGTCTTTTTGTATGCTTTCCGCGCCAAATATTGTCGCATCTTGATAGTCTCTTACAAGATTCCCTTTGTTCCCCTACTCCACATTCCGGCTCAATTGGAAAGATACGTAAAAATCCCAACCACACCGGTCCGGCGAGTAAAATGTAGAGCCGCAATGCGGCAATGGAAGTTTATGAAGCGCCATTAAAGCCAGTCCCGCCATATGCACTTTCTTACATTAATTTAACGGAAAAATTTTGCATACGCCTCAATTAACTGTTGAAGCGCTTTGCGGGATTTTTCATTTATGTAAGTTGCGGATACCGGAAATTGCGCGCCTCTAAAAAGGTGCCGTCCACTTATTTTTAGGCGCTCGTTTTAACAGCGCAAAAAACGAACTTACCCCGCCTTTCCCAGCGTCAATTTAAGCATTTCGAGAAAATTGCCCAGCACCGGCGAGGGATTGTCCGCCTTCCATATCGCGGAGTTCGCCATTTTTAGCGGACATCCTTCGAGCCGCTTGAAAGTCAGCTCCGGATACCGGGCAAACGCGAACGATTCCGGAAGCAGGGTAATGTTGTCTGTATCGGAAAGAAAATTCAGCATGGTGTAAAGATTGTCCGCCTCCAATCTGATGCGGGGGACGAACCCCCCGAGGTTGACGCATATATTCTCGATCTCCCGCCTGAAAAAGGGGGAGGTTTTTCTCGTCGGCATCACAAACGTTTCATCGCGCAAATTCGACAGTTTCAACCGCCGCTTGAAAGCCATAGCGTGCCTTTTGGACATCACGGCCACTATCGCGTCGCTCCACAGCTCCATGCTCTTTACGCCGTCCATGTTCGCGAACGGGGAAATTCTGACTATGCCGATGTCCGTCTCGCCCTCCTCCACCATTTTCAGCGCGCTTCCGGAAGCGGCCTCGTGGGTCTCCCAGCAGACATCCGGAAACCTGTTCCCAAAATTCCGCAACAGCGCGGATACTTTCGGGGAAGAGTAGAACGAGTGCACCGCGCAAATTGAAAACCTCCCCGTCTCGCCCCTGTCGGCGCGCGCGGCGGCGAGCTTCACCGACTCCGCGTCGCGCAGCAGCCTTTTGGCGCCATCGAGAAAAACCCCGCCCGCCGTTGTGAGCGTTATGTTCCACTTGTTTTCCCGCCTGAGCAGGCGGTATCCGAGCTCGCGCTCCAAGTTCTTAATCTGGACGCTCAGGGCGGACTGGGCTATGCCGAGCTCCCCCGCCGTCTTTGCAAAGTGAAGATTCTCCGCAAGGGCGATAAAATACCTTATTTGCCGAAATTCCATCAATCTGTTTTTTATATTAAATTCGCAATTTTGATATATTGATTTACTAAAAAACGCCGCGATAAAATCAAGGTCTTTTTCAACTGCACACCTATGGAAAACGACAAATACATGAAAAGGGCCATTCCGTTTCTGATAAGGGTCAGGAATGTCTGCGTAAGCATTGCGTGCGCGGCTCTGCTGTTCGCCGGCCTCGCATGGGGCGCGCACTTTTTTCTGCGACACCTGAAATACGAAATCACCAACGGCGCCTATGTAGACCAGTACGTCGTGCCGCTGTCCGTGCGGGTGTCCGGCAACATAAAAGAAGTGAGGTTCCGCGAGCACCAGAAAGTAAAAAAGGGCGATCTGCTTTTGACCATAGACGACAGGGAATTCAGAATGAGAGTCGCCGCGGCGAAAGCCGCGCTGGCGGACGCAATCGCAAACGCGGAAATGCTCGAATCGGACGTTGAAATCGCAAGGCACAACATAGAGGCGGCGTCCGCCGCCGTAGAGGAGGCGAAGATGCGGCACATACACCTCGGCGGCGACGCCAAAAGGTTCAGGGAGCTGATAAAGAGCAACGCCGTTTCGGAAAGCGCAAAGGAGGGCGCGGAGAGCGACTTCGCCGCAAACGCCGCGCGCATAAGGGCGCTCGAAGCCCAGAAAAAGACGTACGCCGCCCAGCTCGACGCCCTTGGGGAAAGGCGCAAGAGCCTCGCCGCGGCGGTGGAGATGCGCCGTGGCGGAACGGCGGCGAATGGAAAGCGCGGCAATCAGGCAGGTCGGATCGGGCAGATTTTAGGTTGTTGTGTGCATTTACATTTTGACGGGAAAGGCATATTATATGCGCGAAAACGTCGGGCGGAAAGCGGAGAGCCGCATTTCGCCCGGCGAACCTTAAAATGAGGAAACCCGCCATGAGTAAAATAAAAATCGGAATAACCGCCGCCGCGCTCCTGCTGGCGGGAATACAGGGCGTACCGGCGTCCGAAAGCAAAACCGCCCTCGAGGAAGCGGAGAGCGAGATAACCGAGCTCTCCCGCCAAAAATGGCAATGGATGTCCGACAAAAAAACAGGGGAGTTGGACGCCCTCTTCCATGAAAAGTCGGCCTTCGTCCACATGGGAGGAAGCATGGACAAAGAGAGCGAGCTCGGCGTGATAAAAAGCGGCGCGATACACTACAAGAAAGCCGAGATATTCGGGGAATCCGTCAGGATAATCGGGGACACCGCCATACTGCTCGGAAAGGTAAGGCTGCTGGCGGCGGTGGGAGGCCGCGAAGTGACGAATCCGTTCATCGTCACCGAAGTCTATGTGCGCCAGAAAGGCGAATGGAAGCTGGCGTCGCTCTCTTTCACCCGCCTGCTTGAGGACTTCGCTCCGAACCGGAAACGATAGACAAAACTCCGCCGCGCGAAAACGCCCGGCAAGTTTTGGCGCAATCCAAATTTCAAACGCATGAAAAAGTCGCTAAAATTATTTTCGCAATTCCGCCTCCCGCGCTGTGCGCAACGCCCGCGCACAGCGCGGCGGGCGGCGCAAATCCCAAACGAGAAGGCAACGCATATGAAAAAGGTTAATTTTCCAAACAGAAACATAAATATAGCCGCCAACCTCTATCTTCCGGGCGATTTCGACCCGTCGCGAAAATATCCCGCGATAATAGTCGGGCATCCTGCGGGAGGGGTGAAGGAGCAGACGGCGGGGCTGTACGCCAAAAAGCTCGCCGAAAAGGGGTTCGCCGCGCTCGCGTTCGACGCTTCATACCAGGGCGAGAGCGGCGGGGAGCCGCGCGGGTTGGAAGACCCCGCGGTGAGGGTGGAAGATTTCAGGTGCGCCGCGGATTTCCTCTCCACCCTTCCGTATATCGACGTTTCCGGAATCGGAGCGATGGGAATATGCGGTGGCGGCGGCTTCGCCGTTAGCGCCGCTGCGACAGACCACAGGATAAGGGCCGTCGCCGGCGTAAGCGCGGTAGACTTGGGCCGGCTGCGCCGCGAGGGGCTCAACGGGGTTCTCGCCCCGTCTCTGCAAGAGCGGCTCGACGCCGCCGCAAGACAGAGGATAAAAGAGGCAAACGGCGGCGGGATAAAATACGCCTCCTACGTCCCCGAATCGCTTGACGAAATCCCGGAAGGCGCGCCGGAAATGTACCGGGAAGGCTACGAATATTACCGCACGGAGCGCGCCGCCCACCCGAACAGCACAAACAAGTACACTTTTACCAGCCTCGACAAGCTCGCCGCGTTCACGGCATTCGGCAACCTCGACCTCCTCGCGCCCCGCCCCCTCCTGATGATAGCGGGTTCCCGCGCGGATTCGCTCTATTTCAGCAAAGACGCCGTCGAAATGGCGAAGGGGCCCAAAGAGCTTTTCATCGTCGAAGGTGCTTCGCACATTGACATGTACGACAAACCGCAATACGTCGACAAGGCCGTCGGAAAACTTGCGGATTTCTTCGGGAAATATTTGAGCGCCGAACGGAGGGATTTGAAATGAACGCAAAAAAACTAAGCTGGATTTGCGCCGCGAGCGCGCCCGCGGCTGCGCTCGCACTCCTATGCGGATGCGCGGCAGACGGGGGCGCAATGCGCATTTCGAAACAGGGAAGCTTTGCCGTCGGCGGAAGCGCGGCGACAAACCCGGGGAAATTCGACGCCGGCACCCTCGCGCCCGCGGGGCAGACATACCACGGCGACCACGCATACGTGTTCTACCAGATTCCCGAAGGGGCGAAAGCGCATCCGCTCGTATTCCTGCACGGATACGGGCAGTCGAAAAAGACTTGGGAGACAACTCCCGACGGGCGCGACGGATTCCAAAATATTTTTCTGAAGCGCGGCTACGGCGTATACCTCGTCGACCAGCCCAGAAGGGGCGCCGCCGGACGCGGAATGGCGGCGGCGGAAATAAAGCCCGAAGGCGATGAGCAGATGTGGTTTTCGATTTTCAGGTTCGGGCGGTGGCCGGACTTTTACGAAGGGGTGCAGTTCCCCAAAGACGGCGATTCCCTGGAACAGTTTTTCCGGCAGGGCACGCCGAATATCGGGCCCGAAGCGCCCGGGCTGGCGGCGGACGCCGTAAGCAGGCTGTTCGACAAAATCGGCGACGGCGTTTTGGTGACCCATTCCGCGGGCGGCGGCCCCGGGTGGTACGCGGCGATGAAAAATCCCAAGATAAGGGCGGTGGCGTCCTACGAACCCGGGCTGTTCGTGTTTCCGGAGGGGGAAGTTCCGCCGCCCATGCCGAGCTCGAGCCCTTTCGGCGAGCTCAAAGCCGCCGGCGTACCGCTATCCGAATTCATGAAGCTTACGAAAATACCGATAGTCCTCTACTTCGGCGACTACATTCCCGACGAGCCGTCGAAAGACCCCGGGCTCGACAACTGGCGCGTGCGCAAGCGCATGGCAAGGCTCTGGGTTGACGCCATAAACGGGCGGGGAGGCGACGCGAAGCTCGTAGACCTCCCGAAAATCGGAATCCGCGGCAACACGCACTTCATGTTCGCGGATCTCAACAATGTCCGCATCGCAGACCTTCTCGAAGATTTTCTGAGGGAAAAGGGATTGGACAAATGAAGCGCGGATCTTTCATAAAGGCGATTTCGTGCGCGGCGGTTTATGCGGCGGGCGCGGGGCGGATTTTTCCGGCGGGCGCCGAAAATCCGCCGTCGGAGCGCGCGGGAAAATCCAAAAGCCTCGTGGCGTATTTTTCGAGGCTCGGAAACACGCGGGAGCTCGCCCGGCAGATACGCCTGAAAAACGGCGCTGACATTTTTGAAATAAAGACCCGAACGCCGCCTGAGGAAAATTACGACGAGCTTGTAAAGCTGACATACCGCGAGCTTGAAAGCGGATTTTTGCCGGAAATTGCGGGCGGCATTCCGGACGTGTCGCAATACTCCGCGGTATATGTCGGGTATCCCGTCTGGTGCACCGACATTCCCCCCGCCGTCCAGTCGTTTCTGGCAAAGTGCGACCTTTCCGGCAAAACCGTGTTCGCGTTTTGCTCTTATTATTCCACAAAATGGGGCTCCAGCTTCGACACCCTGAAAAGGCTGTGCCCGCGCTCAAGGGTTTTCAAGGGCGTCGCCGCAAAGGGCGTAAGCGAAAAAGTTTTGCGCGACGAAGTTTCCGAATGGCTCGGCGGCCTCGGGAAAGTCGGCGCATGAGAGAAAGGACAGACATGAAAGTATTGCTGATAAACGGTTCCCCGAACAAAAACGGCTGCACTGCCGCTGCTCTTGCGGAAGTGGCGAAATCGCTGAAAGCAGAAGGCGTCGAAAGCGAAATCTACCACATCGGAACGCAGCCCCTCGCGCCGTGCAGGGCGTGCAGGGCGTGCGGGAAAATAGGCAGGTGTATAATCAACGACAAGGTAAACGAATTCCTTGAATTTGCCCGAAACTTTGACGGCTACGTCATAGGCTCGCCCGTGCACTACGCCTCTGCCAGCGGCGTCGCCGTGCCGTTTTTGGACAGGGCATTCTTCGCGGACTTCATGTCGGGCAGAAACTCTTTCAGGCTGAAGCCCGGCGCCGCCATTGTGTCGGCGAGGAGGGCCGGAACGACTGCGACGCTCGACCAGCTGAACAAATATTTTCAGATAAACGAAATGCCGGTCATATCCGGACGCTACTGGAACATGGTGCACGGCGCCACTCCGGAGGAGGCCGCGCGCGACGCCGAGGGAATGCAGAACATGCGGATACTCGGCAGAAACATGGCCTGGCATTTGAAGTGCGTTGAGGCCGCGGCAAAGGCCGGCATAACGCCGCCGGAAGCCGAAGTTCCGGTATTCACAAATTTCATTTCCGACGGGCGAGCCTGAGATGTCCGCAAATCCCAGACGCCTGACGGCACTCGCCGCGCTGCTTTTAGGCTGCGCCGCGGCCGCAGCAGGCGGCGGCGGGGAAATGCAAAACGCCATGCGAGGCGGCATATCGACAGACGACACGGCGGGCGGCGCGACGGGCAGGCCCGCGTTCGCGGGATTCGGCAGGCTGATGCTGCCGCGCAACACCTCCGCCTACGACGCGGTTCCCATGCGCGAAATCGGACGGACGATGCCATACCACAGCCTCGTAAACCCTCCCGAGATCGTCCGCGCACTGAACCGCATGGAAAGGGACATTGCGGAGGGCAAGCGCGCGTTTTACAACTTTTATTCGGAAGCCCGAAGAAACGCCGACAAATCCAAAGAAGACACCGGCCTGTTTTTTTTCAGGGGCAGAGCCGGCGCGCCGTTTGCGATAATATGCCCCGGGGGAGGATTTTCGTATGTCGGCTCTCTCCACGAGGGCTTTCCGCACGCGATGGAAATCAGCGAAAAGGGCTTCAACGCCTTCGTCCTGCGCTACCGCACCGGCAGCGGGCAAAAGGCTGTCGAGGACTTGGCCGCCGCCCTGACATTCATATTTGAAAACGCGAAAGAGCTCGGCGTCGGGACGGAAAATTACTCCGTATGGGGAAGCTCCGCCGGCGCGCGGATGGCGGCGGCGATAGGCTCGCACGGGGCGGCGGCGTTCGGGGGAAAAGACATTCCAAAACCCGCCGCGATTGTGATGGCGTACACAGGGCAAAGGGAATTCACGCCGGACGACCCACCGACTTTCGCGGTCGTCGGAGAAAACGACGGCATCGCCCGCGCGCAGGTTGTCAAGGCGAGGATATCTGCCCTGAAAAAGTCGGGCGTCGACGCGGAGTTCCGCGAATACGCCGGGGTTGGGCACGGCTTCGGGCTCGGAACGGACTCGAGCGCGGAGGGTTGGATTCGCGAAGCGCTGCGCTTTTGGGAAAGACATTTCAAAAAATGAACGCCAGCGCCGCCAAGCCGGACTTCCCCCTCCGCGCCGCGGGCGCGCGCCGTCCGGAGGCGCGCGGGAGGACATTCCCCCATGCGGAAACGCGCGCCAAACGGAATCTCTTCGCCTATTATTCGCCGGGCGGCGCGGCCGGAGATTTCGCGCGGGAGGTTTTTTCCGACTCTGACGGGGATTTCGCGGAAATAAAGCCGAAATCCCCGTATCCGCGCGAATGCGGAAGCCGCCTGAGCGCGCTTCTGGCGGAAATCAGAAGCGGCCTGCTTCCGGAAATATGCGATCTCCCGAACGGAATAGCACAATACGGAAACGTCTACCTGCTATACCCAACGTGCCTGGGGTTCGTCCCGCCGCCGGTAAAATCGTTTCTGTGCGCATACGACTTTTCCGGAAAAAGACTGAGGCTTTTCTGCATGTGCGCCCCCTCACGCCCGCGCGAGTTCGCCCTGTCGGTATGCGCGCTGTGCCCGGGCGCGTCGGTCGAGATATTCTGCGCCCGCGGAAACCGCACGCGGGCCGAATGCCCGTTCGCATTCCGCCCGCATCCCTAAGCCGACACGTCCTGCTTGGGAGAAATGCCGAAGAGCCGCTTGTATTCCCTGCTGAACTGCGTGGGGCTTTCGTAGCCGACCGCGTAGGCGGCGCGCGCCACGGTTTCGTTTTCGGCAATCATCAGCCTCTTGGCCTCATGCAGCCTCAGATTCTTCTGGTACTGTATGGGGCTCACGGACGTGACCTTCCGGAAATGCCTGTGGAACGTCGTTGGCGCCATGTTCACGTATCTGGCCAAATCCTCTATTCTGAACGGCCGCGAAAAATTTTCTTTGAGCCACTTCACCGCGCGGCTTATCTGGTTGCTCTGCGTGCCTATGGTGCAGAATTCGCGCACATGCCTTCCCATGGGGCTTATGAGCAGGCGAGAATAAATCTCGCGTATCGTTATGGGCGCCAAAACGGGAATTTCGTCTTTTCTGTCCAAGAGCTCGACAAGCCTCAAAAACGCGCCCATCATGCCCTCGTCCGCGTCGGAAACCGCCAGCCCCCTGCAAAGCCCGTCGCCGCTTATTTTTTCAAGGGGCATCTCGGAAATCATCTGCGAGATTGCGCCGATGTCGAGGTCGACGGACATGGTTATGAGCGGCTTCTGCGGGCTCGCCTCCACAACATAGCTCGTGCCCGGAACGTCTATTCCCGGGACGAGGCACTGGTTTTCGCGGTAGACGGTTTCCTCCGAACCCACGACCGCCCTCTTGCTGCCCTGCACCATCAAAATGACTTTGGGCCTGTAAAAACACTTCTCCGAACGCGCGGCGTCGTCAACGCGGTTCATGTAAAACCCCGGAATGTCCGTGGAGACGTACCCGGGAGCCGCGAGGCGCTTTAACGCGGCCTTTTTCAGCTGCGCGCTTATTTTTGATATGCCCATAAAAATTTTCCTTTGCCCGTGAAAATGAAAAAACCGAATATTTTTCTGTCCCGACGGAATATATAGACTAAATATGCGCAGTCAAATTCAAGAGCGGCAGGATTGGGCAGATTTTACATATAATCCTCCGGCGCGAAAAACTTTGGGAAACGGAACTCCCCGCGCCGGCTAAAAAAATATTTTTGGCGAGGCATTCCCCAAAGGAATGCTCGAGCATAAATTATAAGCATTTGCAATCCCGCAAAAAAATGCGATAATCAAACCGCAAAGGCAAGGAGCTTGGACGGGGCGCGGTTTAACGCCGCACGGCGCAATCCGGCAGTTCTGGCAATCCGAAACAAACCCTCAACCTAAGAAAATATGAAAAAAATATTCCAAATTTCCGCCGCCGTCGCCCTGGCGTTGGCGGCGGCGTTCGCGCCCGCGTCCGGGCTGTCGAAAACGGAAAACGATAAAAATACAAAGCAGATGAAAACTGATAAAATTAAACTGGCAATCAAAGGCGGCAGGACATTCACCGCGACTCTCGCGGACAATTCCTCCGCGCGCGCGCTGATGGAGCTTCTCGAAAAGGGCGATATCTCAATAGAAATGGAAGACTATGCCCGCATGGAAAAGGTCGGTCCGCTGGGCGCGAACCTGCCGAGAAACGACGAGCGGATTTCCACGGGACCCGGCGACCTGATTCTCTACCAGGGGCGCAACCTCGTAATATATTACGCGCCCAATTCATGGAACTTCACCCGCCTCGGCAAAATAGACAACGCCACGCGCGACGATCTCGTCTCCGCGCTCGGAACGGGGAACGTCACCGTGACCCTCTCCGCGTGCCGATGAATAAAAAATCAACCCGCGCGGCGCGCCGCCTTCCAAACTTGGAAAACCTCCTAAAAGCGCGCGGCAAAACTGCCGGCAGGTTTCTAATAAAAAAAAGGGTTCCGCGCATGCGGAACCCTTTGCGCATTTTTAAAAGGCTGCTAACGGTCGACGCCGACAAATTTTCCCGCCGCGTCGAATTTGAGCTCGAGCCCGTCGATCAGCTCCACTTCCCAGCCGTATAGCTCTTTAGAGACGGACTTTATTTTGCGCCCCTTGTAGTTTGAATCCACATACGACGCGATTGCCGCCGGAAGTATCGAGGCGGGAACTCCTGTATATTTGCTTTCGACGTCGGTCCACGCGCCGCCCGCGTCGAAATCTATTTTGCTGCCGTCGGAAAGCGCGACATCGTATTCGACGGGCTTCGTCAGGGAGGTGTCTATTTCAATCCCCACGATTTTCGCATTGGGGAAAACTTTAGAGGCGAATTCCAAAGCGGGCCTCGGAAGCCTGTTTACGTCCGTCGTGATTTCATCCGCCGAAAGGCCCCCAAAGGGCAATCCGGCGGCGAATATCAGCGCCATTATTTTGGATATATTCTTTGCCATAAGATTTAACTCTCAATGGAATCTTTGAATGTTCAACAACAAAATGAACGCCCGCCATGCGGATAATTTTGCGCCGCGGCGCAAATCAGCCCCCTTTTTGCGACTCCCGCGCGGCGCGCCGGAAAAGCATCAAAATGCGGCATAGTCGCCGCGCCTCCGCGAAAAAATTACCTCCCGAAGCGCGATTTTAATTCGGATAGAAAAACCTTTGCAGCCTCAGAAAAATACCTGTCCTTTTTCCAGACCACATTTAGCCCCGCCTCGACTTTCGGCATCAGCGGCCTGAAACACAGCCCGCTGCCTTCGCCCGTGTCGGCGAGCTTGTCGAGGGTTATTGCGTACCCCACGCCCTCGCGCACCATTACCCCCGCGTTGTATATCAGGTTGTAGGTTCCGGCGATATCGAACCTGTCCAAATCCTCGCCCAGCCATTCGAGCAGATCGTTTTTTGAGTATGCCCGACGCGACACCTGCCTCGACACGAATATAGGAAGCCCGAACAAATCCTTTTTCTGAATCCTCTTCCTGGCGGCGAGCGGGCTGTCGGAACGCATCAGCACGCCCCATACGTCCCTGTCCGGAAGGTTTACGTAGTCGTACTTGGACAAATCCGCCGGCTGTATCAGAAGGCCGAAGTCAAGCAGGCCCTTGTCGAGCTTTTCGGTCACGTCGTCGGCATTGCCGCTGTACAAGTTGAACTTTATGCGCGGATGGCTGCGCCGCAGGTCGCGAACCATTTCGCCTATGCGTTTCATGGCGTAGGTTTCGCCGCCCCCTATGTAGACGTCGCCGCCGGCTCCGCGTCCGTCGCGGCTGGAAAATTCCGAAAGCGTTCTGTCTGCCATGTCCAGAATTTCCTCCGCGCGCTTCCTCAGCAGAACGCCGTCCTCCGTGAGCCTGACGCTGTGGCTGCCGCGCTCGAAGAGCTTGTGGCCCAGTTCGTCCTCAAGGTCCATGAGCTGCCTTGAAAGCGTCGGCTGCGTCACGTGCAGAAGGTTCGCGGCTCCCGTCACGCTGCCCTCGCGGGCTACCGCAAGAAAATATTTTAGCACCCTAAGTTCCATAAGCCCTCCATTTGCGCGAAAATTTTTCGCGCACAGTGAAATGCCTGTCAAGCATATCTTAACATAATATATAAGTATTTGCTATTTCACAAAAACGCGCGATAATGAAAGGCAAAGAGGCCGGCGCTGCTTCCCCGAAAGGGCGGCGGCTTCCGGCAAAATCCGAAACGGAATAAAAAAGGCAAAATTTATGAAGCAGATAAAAAACAGACATTTCGAGGGCGAGCGCCCGCTGTTCGGCGCGCGCGACCTCATTTTGGAAAACGTGACAATCCACGCCGGCGAATCGGCATTGAAGGAATGCTCCGGCGTGAAGGCGGTAAACTGCCGCTTCGAGGGCAAATATCCGTTCTGGCACAACGACGGGTTCACGGTAAAAAATTGCCTCTTCACCGAGGGCGCCCGCGCGGCAATCTGGTACTCCAAGAACCTGCTGATGCTCGACACCATGGTCGAGGCCCCGAAGATGTTCCGCGACGCGAGCGGCGTGAGGCTCGAAAACGTCCGCCTGCCGAACGCGCTCGAAACGTTTTGGAAATGCTCCGACATCGAGCTTAAAAACGTGAGCGCAGACAAGGGAGACTACCTATTCATGGGCTCGTCCAGGATATGGATAGAAGATTTCTCACTAAACGGGAACTACTCATTCCAATACTGCAGGGACATCGAGATCCGCAACGCGACCATAAATTCAAAAGACGCCTTTTGGAATTCCGAAAACGTCACGGTGCGCGACTCCTCAATCGACGGCGAATATCTCGGGTGGCACACCAAAAACCTTAGGCTGATAAACTGCAAGATTTCCGGGACGCAGCCGCTGTGCTACGCAAAGGACCTCGTAATGGAAAACTGCTCCATGGGCTGCGACGCCGATCTCTGCTTTGAATACTCGACCCTCGACGCCTCGATATGCGGCGCGGTAAAGAGCGTGAAAAATCCCGCCGGCGGCCGCATACTCGCAGGCTCGATAGGAGAAATAATTCTGGACGGCAACTGCAGAAACCCCGGCGGATGCGAAATCCGCGAGAACGCCAGGAAGTCGGCATGAGCGCGAAATTCGACTTCGACGCCCCGAACGACCGGCGCGGAACAAACTCCCTGAAATGGGACAGCGAAAGCGTCCCTGACATCCTGCCCATGTGGGTGGCGGACATGGATTTCAAAACCGCGCCGTCGGTGACCGAGGCCCTGAGATCGCGCGCCGAAAGCGGGATTTTTGGGTACGCGAAAACCTCCGCAGCGTTTTACGAAAGCCTGGTAAAGTGGTTTGAGCGAAGGCACTCGGTTTCCTTCAAGCGCGAGTGGATTCTGTACACTACGGGCGTCGTGCCGGCGCTTTCGGCGACAATCCGCGCTCTCTCGTCCCCGGGAGACAAAGTGGTGGTGCAGGAGCCCGTGTACAACTGCTTTTTTTCGTCGATACGCAACAACGGCTGCGAAATATCGCCGAATCCTTTGAGGCTTTCGGGGGGACGCTACGAAATCGACTTTGAGGATCTGGAAAAAAAGCTTTCCGATCCGAAGGCGAAAATTTTTCTGCTGTGCTCTCCGCACAATCCGTCCGGCAGGGTATGGGCGCGCGAAGAGCTCGAGGCCGCCGGCGAACTCTGCCTGAAACACGGCGTCTTTATAATTTCCGACGAAATTCACTGCGACCTGGTTTTGGGCGGGCGCAAGCACACGCCGTTCCTGTCGCTCGGCGAAAGGTTTGCGGCAAATTCCGCAACCTGCGTATCCCCGAGCAAAACGTTCAACCTTGCGGGGCTGCAAGTCGCCGACATTATCGCGCCCGACGAATCCGCAAGGTCGAAAATAGACAGGGCGCTGAACGTCAACGAAGTCTGCGAAATAAGCCCGTTTGCCATAGACGCGCAGACGGCGGCGTACTCCGGCGGCGAAGAATGGCTTGAGGCGCTGAAAGGCTATTTGCGCGGAAATTATGAATTCCTTTCGGACTTTCTGCGCCGCCGCCTTCCGGAGTTCTCCGCGATGGACTTGGAGTCCACCTACCTCCCGTGGATAGACTGCCGCGCGACCGGAATGAAGTCCGAAGAAATTTCCAAGCTTCTGTATGAAAAGGGGCGGGTGCGGATAAACCCGGGGACGCTCTACGGAAAGTCCGGAGAGGGATTCATACGGATGAACATCGCCTGCCCGCGCTCGTCGCTGCGCGAGGGGCTTGAAAGGATTGCGCGCGCGCTGAAATGAGCCCTTCGGAAAATTGCGCGCGCCGCGGAAAGGCCGCACTGATCGCCGCCTATTTCCTGATATATGTCGTATGGGGTTCGACCTACTATTTCATAGGGGTCGCGTTGCGCGGATTTGCGCCGTTCACCCTCGGGGGCGCAAGGTTCGCCGCCGCGGGGCTGATTCTCCTCTGCATATGCGCGCTGAAAGGCGAAAACATCTTCAACAAAAACCTGATAAAAAAATCCGCCGTGAGCGGGTCGGTTCTGCTCTTTATAGACATGGCGGTCGTAATGCTCGCGCAAAGATATGTGACGAGCGGAGTCGTCGCAATAGCGGCGTCGTCCACCGCGATATGGATAATGGCGCTCGACGTCCCGATGTGGGGGGAAAACTTCAAAAGCCCGCGCCGCGCGCTCGGAATGCTCGCCGGATTTCTCGGGGTCGCAATGCTTTTTTGGGAGCAGGCGGCGTCCGGCGGAAGCTCGGGGCGCGGGGAAATCGGGATGGCGATGCTCGTTTTCGGATGCGTCTCGTGGTCGCTGGGCACTCTGTACGCCAAATACAAATCCTCGCGCGAGGAAAGCTCCGGCGACTTCGCGGGAGGGGCGTGGCAGATGGCGTTTGCGAGCGCCTGCTTTTGGGTTTGCGCGCTCCTGTTTGAAAAGCCGTCGGAAACGGATTTTTCCGAAGTTCCGAAATCGGCGTGGACGGCCCTCGCATACCTCGTATTCTTCGGCTCGATACTGGCGTACTCCGCCTATATATGGCTTCTGAAAGCAAGGCCCGCCGCGGAAGTCGGGACGCACGCCTACGTCAACCCCGTTGTGGCGGTGGCGCTCGGGGCGCTCGCGGGAGGCGAGAGCGTTTCGCCCGCGCAGATAGCGGGGCTTGCGCTCATACTTGCGGGCGTCGCCATGGCGACAATGCCTCTCTCGCAAAACCTTTCAAAACGCGCCGGAAAATGAACGATATTTCACCAACATCGCCCTCGAAAAGGCACATGATTCTCGACTCCCTGCGGGGCTTCGCGCTGCTGGGAATATGCCTCGCAAACTTTCAGGAATTTTCCCTGTATTCCTTTTTGCCCGCAAGCGTCGCGGAATCAATGCCGTCGGCGTCCATCGACAAAGCCGTGAAACATCTGCTGTACGCCTTTGTCGACGGAAAATTTTACAGCATATTTTCAGTCCTATTTGGAATAGGCTTTTCGATAATCCTGCGCAACGCCGCGCAAAAGGGCGCGGACGGGACGAAACTTTTTTACCGCAGAATGGCGGGGCTCGCCGCAATAGGCTTCGCGCACCTGATGCTCGTTTGGAGCGGGGACATTCTCCTGCTCTACGCGCTCGTCGGAATGCTGCTGCCGCTGTTTCTAAATATGTCCGACCGCAAAATTCTCGCGATAGCAGCCGCCTTAATCGCCCTTCCGGTCGGCGCGGATTTTTTGAGGGAGGCAAGCGGCGGAAAATTCGACCCCTCCCTTCCCGCAATCCGCGCGCAGGGATATTTCAATTCGCTCTACGGCATTAGCGGCGAGAATTTCCACACGTGGCTGCGCGACTCCGAAAGCTATGCGGACGTGATGAAATTCCTCGTCCAGGGGGCGTTTGTGCGGATTCGGGAATTTATAGACGGCAACAGGGTTTTCAAAGTGCTCGGGCTGTTTTTGATAGGTTTTTGCATAGGCCGCAACGGGCTGTACGCAAACCTTAAACAAAACGTCCCACTCTTAAAAAGGGCGGCCGTATGGGGATTCGCCGCGGGGCTTCCGCTGTCAATCGCGTATTCATTCAGCGCGACGGGAGGGCGCGCGTGGGGGCTGACTGCCCACTCCGCCCTATACGCCGCGAGCGTAGTCCCGACGGCGCTCGCATACATGGCGGCCATATGCCTTTTATATGTGCGGTTCGGAGAAAATCCGATTTTCAGGATTTTCTCGCATCCCGGGAAAATCGCCCTAACAAACTATATCGGGCAGTCGCTTTGCGGAATGTTCATATTTTACGGAATCGGGCTCGGATTCGGCGCCGATACCGGACTTGCGCGCGCGGAGCTCGTTGCGTGCGGCGTGTTTTTCGCACAGGCGGCTTTCAGTTTTTTCTGGACGAAATATTTTAATTTCGGCCCCGTTGAATGGATTTGGAGGATGTCCACATACGGCAGGTTTTTAAGCATAAGAAAGCGCGCGGAGCGTCAAAATTAAGCGAAGCATAAAATGCCTTATAAGCATATCTTGATATAAGATATAAGTATTTGCTATTTTTCCAAAAAGCGCGATAATACGCAAAGAAAGGATTTCCGAAAAAAACTTATGAACGCATCGTCAGCCATATCGGCGGCCGCGCTCGCCTTCGCGGCGGTTTCGGCCGGAGCTTCAACGCAAATAAACACAATGGACAAAGAAAACCGTAATAATATGGAAGAACTGAAACTCGAGAGCGAATGGGACAAAGTGTTCCCGAAAAGCGACAAGGTAAGCCACCGCAAGGCCACATTCAAAAACCGCTACGGCATAACGCTCGCGGCGGACGTCTACGCGCCAAAAGGCGCAGCCGGAAAGCTTCCGGCAATTGCCGTCTGCGGACCGTTCGGCGCGGTGAAGGAGCAGTCGTCGGGCCTCTACGCCCAGACGATGGCGGAGCGGGGGTTTCTGGCAATCGCCTTCGACCCGTCCTACACCGGCGAAAGCGGCGGATTCCCGCGCTATGTGGCCTCTCCCGACATCAACACCGAGGATTTCTGCGCGGCCGTAGATTTCCTCTCCAACCTCGACGGCGCAGACCCCGAGCGCATAGGGATAATCGGAATCTGCGGATGGGGCGGCATGGCGCTCAACGCGGCGGCTGTCGACACGCGAATCAAGGCGACCGTCGCATCCACCATGTACGACATGAGCCGCGTCACCGCAAACGGCTACTTCGACTCAATGGACGCCGGCAAGCGCGACGAGCTCCGCAGGCAGCTCAACGCCCAGAGAATCGCCGACTTCAAAAACGGCTCGTACGAGCTCGCGGGCGGCCTGCCGGACTCCCTGCCCGCCGACGCCCCGCAGTTCGTAAAAGACTACTACGGCTACTACAAGACGGAACGCGGCTACCACAAGCGTTCTCTGAACTCCAACGGCGGGTGGAACAAGACTTCGGCTCTCTCGTTTCTGAATATGCCGATACTCTCCTACGCCGGCGAAATCCGCAGCGCCGCCCTGCTCATCCACGGCGAAAAGGCGCACTCGCGCTATTTCAGCGAGGACGCCTTTAAAAAGCTCAGCGGAGACAACAAGGAGCTCATGATAATTCCGGGCGCAAACCACGTAGACTTGTACGACAACCGCGCGGGCGCAATCCCGTTCGACAAAATCGAAAGCTTCTTCCGCGAATATTTGAAGTGAAAAAGCCATGGAAACCGCAGTCTTGGAAACCCGCGAGAGCGAGCTCGAAAAAATGCTCGCCGGAAAGGAATACGACAGCCGCGACCCCGTTCTGCTCGGAATGCGCCGGCAGACGCGCGCGAATTTGAACAGGTACAACTCCGACCCGACGCCGGAAAACCTCGCGGCGGTTCTCGGGTACGAGCCCGAAAATCTGACGGTCGTTCCCCCGTTCCAGTGCGAATACGGGCGCAACCTGAAATTCGGCAAAAACGTGTTCGTCAACTTCAATTTTAGCGCGCTCACCGGCGCAATCGTCGAAGTTGGCGACAACTGCCTCATAGGCCCGAACGTCGGCATCTACACGGCCATGCACCCGCTGGACCCCGATAGGCGCAAGGAGGGCGTGAATTTCTCAAAGCCGGTAAAAATAGGAGCAAACTGCTGGCTCGGCGCGGGCGTCATAGTGCTTCCCGGGGTCGAAATCGGAGAGGGCTGCACGATAGGCGCCGGAAGCGTCGTGACGCGCGACATTCCGCCGCGATGCGTCGCCGCCGGCAACCCGTGCAAAATTTTAAAGCGTTTGGACCCCCGACGGGAAACGGAAAATTCTGAAAAAGGGATTGCAAAATGAAAAACACAATAAACCGCAGAAACTTTTTAAGAAACGCCGCCCTCGCCGGCGCGGCGATTTCGGCGGCATCGGCAGCCAAAGGAAAGAATATGGAAAATTCCCCAAAAAAAGGCCGCGCCCCGGGCGGTGCGCCCATAATGGAAAAGCGCCGGACTCTCGGCAGCGGAAAAGCGGCGATGGAAGTTTCGGCAATGGGGCTCGGGTGCATGGGCATGAGCGCAAACCACGGGCTTCCGCGCGACAAAAGGGCGATGGCAAAGCTCATCGCGGAAGCCGTGGATTTGGGCGTGGACTTTTTCGACACGGCTGAAATCTACGGCCCGCACACGAACGAGGAATTGGTCGGCGAAGCCCTCGCCCCCTACCGCGACCGCGTGCGCATAGGCAGCAAATTCGGCCTATACTACCCCGGCGGAAAACAGGTCGAAGACGCCCGCCCCCAGACCGTGAGAAAGGCGGTGGAAGCGTCCCTAAAACGGCTCAAAACCGACCATATAGACATCTATTACCAGCACCGCATAGACAATAAAGTACCGATAGAGGAGGTCGCCGGAACCATGCGCGATCTCGCCGCCGAGGGGAAAATCGTCCACTGGGGAATGAGCGAGCCGAACGCGGAAACCATACGGCGCGCCCACCGCGAATTTCCGGTGACGGCGGTGGAAAACCAGTACGCCCTGACATTCCGCCGGCACGAAGAGGAGACATTCAAGGTCGTCGAGGAGCTGGGAATCGGATTCGTGGCGTACAGCCCGCTCGACAGGGGGTACCTCGCGGGAGAAATGGACGCTAACACGCGCTTCGACCCCGAGACGGACATGCGCGCGAGCTTCCCGCGGCTCAGCCCCGAAGCGATGGGAAAAAACAGGATATTCATAGATTTTCTGGACGAAATAGGCAGAAAAAGGCGCGCGAGCTGCGCGCAAGTCGCCCTCGCGTGGGTTCTGGCGCAAAAGCCGTGGATAGTCCCGATTCCGGAGACTACGCGGCGCGCGCACCTGCTTGAAAACCTGCGCGCTCCGGATATTGAATTTTCTCCGGAGGAAATGTCGGAAATAAACGCGCGCCTGTCGCAAATGGTTCCCGTCGGCGAGCGGTACGCGCCCGGAAGCGACGCGGCAAGGAGCGTATACAACCTCATTTAACCGGACAAGGCGCAGCATATGAAAAAGGAAAAAGCGTTTTTCAAAAACAGGAATTTTAAAGTCGCCGGAATACTGTTTTTCCCCGACGATTTCGACCCGTCGAAAAAATATCCCGCCCTGGTGGCGACACACCCGGGCGGCGGGGTGAAGGAACAGGTTTCGAGCCTCTACGGAGGAAAATTGGCGGACAGGGGATATGTCGTGCTGGCTTTCGACGCCTCGCACCAGGGCGAGAGCGGAGGAGAGCCGAGATTTCTCGAAGATCCGTTCGCAAGGGTGGAAGACATCAGGTGCGCGATAGATTTTCTCGTAACCCTTCCCTATGTTGACGAAGAGAGAATCGGGGCGTTCGGCGTGTGCGCCGGCGGGGGATACTCCGTCAGCGCGGCGCAGACCGAGCACAGGATAAAGGCGGTGGCGGGAATCAGCGCATGGGATGTCGGCGACAGTTCGAGAAACGGCGTCGGCAGGATTTTCACCGAAGAGGACACCCAAAAGCTTCTCGACGAAGTGGCGAGGCAACGCACGCGCGAAGCCCGCGGAGAACCCCCTCTGTACGTCGGCTACGTTCCGAACAGCGCGGACGAATTTACGGACGAAACCCCCGCAATACAAAGGGAGGCTTGCGAGTATTACAGGACTCCGCGCGCCGCCCATCCCAACTCTCCAAATAAAATGCTCTTTACCAGCTGGGGAGAGCTCGCCGCTTTCGACGCGTTCGCGCACGCGGATCTCATATCTCCGCGCCCGCTGCTGTTGATAGTTGGCAGCGAAGCCGACACGATTTATTTCAGCGAAACCGCCTACGAAAAGGCGCGAGAGCCCAAAGAGATGTTTTTCGTAAAAGGCGCCACGCACGTGGATCTCTACGACCGCAAGCCGTATGTGGCGCAAGTTTGCGGAAAGCTCTCGGAATTTTTCGGAAAGGCGCTCAAAGGCGAATCCGCCGTGGATTGAAATTTCCCGCGGCCTTCCGTCGGGCTCGGAGCGCGCGGGATTTTTTTGGGAATCCGAAAAAAAATTCGCTTGACCGGCGCCCGCCAGGAAACATTTTCGTCAAAAAAAATCATGAAAGCCGAAATTCAAAAAACGTTTTTCGAGAATCCGCCCGCGGCGCGCGCGGGAGCTTTCGGCGCGCCCGCCCGCGGCTTCGGCTTTTGCTTTTACTTTTACTTTTTTGAACGCGCATATCCGGCTCCGATAGGCGCGCTTTGACGCGCATTTGACTTTAAAATCAAAACCCCGGGAGCCGGAAAGCTCTCGGGGTTTTTCGTTTCACAAACGCAACCGCAAAAGACAATGAACTCCGAAAATCCAAACGAAGACGCCCCGATGAAAATCGAGGGGGCGAAAAACAGCAGGGCTAAGATAATCGACTGCACCATACGCGACGGCGGACTGATGAATTCAAGCAGGTTCTCCGACAAAACCGTGCGCGCCGTCTACGACTGCTGCGCCGACTCCGGCGCGGAATACATGGAGATCGGGTTTAAGAACTCGAAAAAGATATTCTCGCCCGCCGAATACGGGGCGTGGAGATTCTGCGACGAGGGCGACATCGCCCGCATAATAGGCGGCCGCCCCAGAAATGTGAAGCTCTCCGTGATGGCGGACGCCGGAAAATCGGACTACAAAACGGACATTCTCGACAAGAGCCGCAGCCCCATAGACCTCGTCCGCGTCGCCTGCTACAGCCGGCAGTTGGACGAGGCTCTCGACATGGCAAAGGACGCCAAAGACAAGGGATACGAAGTTTCCATAAACCTGATGGCGGCGTGCAAGCTGTCCGAGCGCCAAATGATGTCGGACATAGAAAGGCTCGCGGAATCGGACGCCGACATCCTATACCTCATGGACTCCTTCGGCTCTTTCTACTGCAAGCACGTCGCCGCCCTCATGAAGGCGCTCGAAGGGATATGCCGCCCGCGCGGCAAAAAGATCGGCTTCCACGCGCACAACAACCTCCAGCTCGCCTTCGCAAAAACCGTCCAGGCGGAGGAGTGCGGCGCCGACTTCCTGGACTCCACGCTCGGGGGGCTCGGGCGCGGGGCGGGCAACTGCAATACGGAACTGCTGCTCGGATACCTCGGGCGGGACATCGCGCCGGCAATGCGGTGCGTACAGAGGGAAATAGAGCCCATGCGCCAAAAGCTCGGGTGGGGATTCGCTCAATCCTACATGATCGCGGGATTTCTCAACCAGCACCCGCGCGCGGCGATGGCGTACCAGGAAAAGACGCCCGACGCCGACATCCTCGAATTTTACGAGGCCTCAAAAGCGGCGAAAGACGCTGAAATTACGGCGCGCGGGCGAACCGCCGAACCCGCCCTTGCGAGATAGCGCGCCGCCCGCCGCAAAAAAAAGCCCCCTGCTCGGGGGGCTTTCAATCCGCGCTACTTCGCGCGCGGGCAGTTCTGCGGAGCCGCGGGGCACACCGCCGGGCACGCCTGTCCCGCGGGGCACGCTTTGCCGGCAGGGCAAACCGCCGCATTTTTACCCGCGGGGCACGGGCACGCCGCGGACTGCGCCGCAGGGCACGCGGGAGCTCCGCGCGGGCATCCGCGCCCGCACCAGTTTGAACAGCACGCCGTAAGCCCTATAAGGGCCGCGGAAAATAACGCCGCCGTCAGTATCTTTTTCATGTATTGCCTTTGTTAAATCGGTTTTGGGAAGCGGCGCGCGGGCGAACCGCCGTCCGCGCGCATACCGCCTTCCTCAGAATCCTCTATTATAAACAACGGAATAATCCGGATAGTTTCAAGGAATTTTCCAAGCGGCGCGCGGATTTCCGCGCAACGCCCGCGAATACAGACCCTTCTTTGATATGTAGGCGGCTACCTCAGGGTCGATATCAGCCGGCGTTTTCCCCGCCCCCAAAGCCGCCCTTGCGGACGCTGACGACGCAGAGCTCGAAACGAACGGCACCTCCGCGACTTCCGCGCCCTTCGGGAGCAGCTCCAAACCCGAAACCGAATCCCCCGCCCTTTTGAAAAACGCGAAAGATGCGAGTTCGGAAAGCTTTTCTATATCCTTCCATCTATGAAGACCGGCGGCGCGGTCCGAGCCCATTATCCAGTACAGCCGCGCTCCGGAAAACTTTTCCGCCAGAACCCGCGCCGCGTCCGCCGCGTAGAAAACGCCCTCGGCGCGCGCCTCGGCGTCGCAAATCTCGAACGGCCCCGGGAAATTCCGCAGGGCGATTTTCAGCATCTCGACCCTGTCCGCAAACGGCGCCGCGTGCGAACCGAACTTTGGGGGCGACGAATCCGCAGGAAGAAATACGACGATATCGAGCCCGAGAAACTCGCGGGCCCTCTCCGCAATCGCCACATGGAACATGTGGGGCGGGTCGAAGCCCCCGCCCATCACGCCTACCCTGCCGGCTCCCACGCCCGAACCCTATTTCGCCGCGGTTTTCGACAGGAGGATTTTGAGGCATTCGGCGGGGGTTTTGGCGTCCCTGCAAGCCTCCTCCATCGGGCACATTCCGTCGCCGGCCCTGTTCTTTATATGCGGGACGACTTTGCCGTAGGATACCTCTATGCGCAGGGCGTCGAGCATTTCGAGCGCGGGGCGGGTTATTATTTCCGCGTAGAGCTCCGCGACGCCCGCCATTGCGAGAACGGACGCAGCCGCCTTGCCGACCGCCCTGTCCGCGACGAGCGCGCCCTTGAGCAGCGGGCGGCGGTTTTGGTAAAGGTCGAGCAAGTCTTCTATGCCCGGGCGCGAAAATGTGTAAACCTCTCCGTTGCCGACGACGCACGAATATCCGCCCTCGGCGAATTTCTTTTTCACGTCGCCCATCAGGGCCGCCTGGCGCTTCAAGTTTTGGACGTACTTGTCGATGCGCCTGAGCTCCTTCGGAATGTCTATGCGCTGCGGGCAGTGCGGCACGCACTGTTCGCAGCCCGTGCACAGGCTCGCCTGGCGGAGCTTGGGGACGGAGCGGTCGTAGCCCACGAGGTACGCCCGCCGAGCGCGCGCGTATCCGGGCTCGAGCCTGCTTTCGGGAACCATGCGCTCGTTCAGGCACTTGTTGTAGTGCAAGAGGATCGCCGGTATGTCGAGCGAATACGGGCACGGCATACAATATTTGCAGTCGTTGCACGGAATCGTGTTAAACTCCATCATGCGCTCGGCCGCCTCTTCGAGAAATGCGAATTCCTCGCGCGTGAGCTCTTTGAGGGGCGAATAGGTGCGGAGGTTGTCCTCGAGGTGCTCCATTTTCACCATTCCGCTCAAAACCGTCAGCACCCGCGGGAAGCTGCCCGCGAACCTGAACGCCCACGACGCCACGCTCATCTCGGGCTCTCGCCGCTTGAACTCGGGAACGAGCGTGTGCGGTATGTTGGAGAGCCTGCCTCCCAAAAGCGGCTCCATTATCACGGCGGGTATTCCGCGCTTGTCGAGCTCCCCGTAAAGGTATTCGGCGTCGGTATTGCGGTCGTTTATCTGCTTGGCGTGCTTCCAGTCGAGATAGTTGAGCTGGATCTGCACGAAGTCCCACTTGTAGACGTCGTGTTTGGAGAGCAGGTAGTCGAAAACCCTTATGTCGCCGTGGTACGAGAACCCGAGGTTGCGTATGCGCCCTGCCTTGCGCTCGGCGAGCAGAAATTCGAGGATTCCGTTGTCGATGTAGCGCGCCCTGAACTCCTCCATTCCGCCGCCCATGCCGACGCCGTGCAGGAGCATGTAGTCGATATAGTCCGTCCGCAGCTCTTTGAGGGAGTTGCGGTATATGCCTATCGACGCTTCCCTAGTCCAGCTGGCGGGGGCAAAATTGGAGAGCTTTGTCGCGATGAAATACTTTTCGCGCGGGTGGCGGCTGAGGGCGATGCCCGTGGCGCGCTCGCTCTTGCCGCGGCAGTACGCGGGAGAGGTGTCGAAATAGTTGACGCCGCCGGCTATCGCGCGGTCAACGAGCTCGTTGACCGCGTTCTGGTCGATTTCCCCGACGCCCTCGCGCGCGCTTCTGCCGTCGAGCGACGGCCAGCGCATGCAGCCGAACCCGAGCAGCGAAACCTTCTCGCCCGTCTTCGGATTTTCGCGCATGGTCATTTCGCCCGCCGGCGCGGAAGCCCCGCTCCCGCCCTTCGAGCACCCGAAAGCGGGAACCGCCGCCGCGCCGATGGCCGCGTTTTTCAAAAATCCCCTGCGCCCCAAAATGTTCTTACGGCAATTTTCCATAAATTTTTCCTCCGTTTATATGCGGTTGTGGCTCGGATTGCCCTCCACGCAAATCGCGGCGACCGGCCGCGCGGGGCATAGGTTTTCGCACGCGCCGCAACCGATGCACCGCGCCACGTCCACCGTCGGTATCTTCAGCGATTTCGGATCCTTCGGGTCTTTGGCGACCATCTGTATGGCGCCCGTCGGGCACTGGCGGAAACAGTTGTCGCACTGCATTCCGTCGGCGTTGACAATGCACCGCGAGGCCGTCCAAACGGCGCGCCCGATTTGCGTTGAAGCCTTTTCCTCCGGAGAAATCGGCAGTATCGCCCCCGCGGGACACACTTTGGAGCACTCCACGCACTCTATCCTGCAATATCCGTTTTCGTAGGTCATCTCCGGCTGCATGAAGCCCGAGAGCGAGCGCGACGGGACGAGAACGCGCGACGGGCACGCCGAAACGCAGAGCTGGCACGCCGTGCACTTATCGGCGATATTCGCAATCCCTCCGGAGCCGGGGGGCGATATTTTAAACGCGCGCTCCGGCCTGCGCCTCGCCCGTATGGGGGCGAGCCCCCCGTCCACTTTCATCGTCTCGGCGGCGTCCGCGGCGGCTCCCCCCGCGAGCATAAAAAGCGTCGAGAAAAATCCCCTGCGCCCCTTTCGGAAAACCGCCGGCGGTTCTTTCTTCGCCGCGGAAAATTCCGCGCGCGCGCCCTCCGGACGCGCCGCCCTTTCCGCTTCCGCGCGTTTTGCGGCGGCCTTTTTTGCGAATGCGGGCGAATAGGAAATAGCGGATTTCCTGCAAACGCCCACGCAGTCGAAACAGGCGACGCACCTGGAATAGTCTATCGAGTGGTTCTTGTAGTCTATGCACTTGGATTTGCAATTCCGCGAACACAGGCTGCACGAATTGCACTTAGAGGCGTCTATCACGGGTTTGAAGAGGGAGTATTTCGCAAAAAATCCGAGAACGGTTCCGACGGGGCATACGGTATTGCAATACGTCCTGCCGCCCTTCCACGCGAGAACTCCGACCACGGCGAGCGTCGCCGCGGCCGCGAGAAAAACCCCCGCCCCCTTGAACCATATTTCGGCGGGATAAAAGGCGTAGCCGCCCGCAGCCTCCGAAAGAGCGGCGAGGGCGTTGTTGCCGAGCGCCCACACCGGCGCCAAAAAGTTCGAGGCTATTCTGCCGTACGCGCTGTAAGGCGCGACGAGCGAGGCGACGGACAAAAGCCCGAGCGCCGCGAGCGCGACGAACGCGGCGAGAAACCCCGCCCTGACAAGCGTCATCGCGGGAGCGTAGGCGAACCTGTTGCGCTTCCGCCTCCCCGCGGCGTGCGAAAATACGTCCTGCAACACGCCGAGCGGGCATATCACGGAACAGTAGATTCTGCCGAACAGGAGGGTCAGCAAAACGAGCCCCGCCACGACCGCGAAATTCGCCGCCAAAAGGGACGGCAAAAACTGGATCTTAGCCGTCCAGCCGAACCATTCCGCGGCGGTTCCCGTGAAGTCGAGGAACAAAAGCGTCACCGCCGAAAAAAACAGCACCGCCAACGCTATTCTTATTTTGCGCAACATAAAAAAGCCTTTCCGATGGATTCGCGCCGCAAACGCGCGTTTATATGTCGTACCTTATGCCCGAAAGCCACTTCACCGTCGCGGGGTCGCGGTGGTCGAGAAAGCAGCTCTTTCCGGTGTCGAGAGCGGCGATTGCCGACATGTCCGAATCGTCGAGCGAGAACGAGAACACGTCGAAATTTTCGGCGATCCTCTCCTTCCTGACCGACTTGGGAATCGCCACAACCCCCCTCTGTACGAGCCACCTCAGGACGACCTGCGCCACGCTCCTGCCGTATTTTTCGGCTATGCCCGAAAGCGCGGGATTTGAAAACAGCCCGTTCTTCCCCTCCGCAAACGGAGCCCACGATTCGATCTGCACGCCCCATTCGCGCATCAGTTTCTGGTAGGAAACCTGCTGGCAAAACGGGTTGGTCTCAACCTGGTTTACGGCGGGCGCGACATCGTTGTGGGCGATCAAATCGGCGAGTCGGTCGGGCTGGAAATTGCTGACGCCTATCGCGCGGATTTTGCCCTCCGCGCATAGCTCCTCCATAGCGCGCCACGACCCGTAGACGTCCCCGAAGGGCTGGTGGATGAGGTACAAGTCCAAATAGTCGAGCCCGAGGCGGTCGAGCGACTTTTGGAACGCCGCCTTCGCCTTTTCGTAGCCGGCGTCCTGGATCCAAAGCTTGGTGGTGACAAAAAGCTCATTGCGGGGAACGCCGCTTCGGGCGATCGCCCTGCCGACCGCTTCCTCGTTCACATAGGCGGCCGCCGTGTCTATCGAGCGGTAGCCTATTTCGAGCGCGTCGGAAACCGCGCCCTCGCACGTTTTCGCGTCCTCCATCTGATAGACCCCGAACCCCAGAACGGGCATTTCAACCCCGTTGCTAAGCCTGACAGTTTTCTCTTCGCTTTTCATGTCAATATCGTTGCGTTTTTATCGTTCAAAGCGGACAAGCCGCATTTTCGGAAAATATTATAAGCGAAAATCTCCCATTCGGTAAATATACAATTCAGCCTAAAATCTGCCCAATCCTGCCGCAAAAAAACGGCAGCGCGCCTGCGGGGGAAAGGGCGCGCGCATTGCGGAAACCGCCTTCGCAATACGCCTATACGCTCCGCATATGCAAAAAAAAACGAACCTCCCCGGGAGGTTCGTTGCGAAATACAAAATGTTCGTTCTGAAAGAAAATCTAACGCTTCCTCGGCGCGATAGCGCGGCAGCAGGCAATCCCCAGCGCAAAAGCGCCGAACAGCGCGGCAACCGCCGCGGGTTCGGGAACCTGGCTTATTGCGTAGGAGCTAAACCTGTCCACGATGAAGCTGGCAATGCCGTCTTTGTATTCGATTTCCACGTCGTACAATTCCCACTGCCCGCCGTCTTCCCTGTGCCATGCGAGGAGATTGGCGACTTCCGCCTCTCCGATGTATGCGCTAAACACAACGCTCAGCTGGCCGTCGTAGTCGGCGTCGATCGAGTAGGTGGCTTTCACCTCGCCGTCTATTCCGGAAATGTCCGAGACCTCGCTTATGGAATTTACGACGACCTCCCGCTCGCCCATGCCGGCTATGTTGAAGTCGAGCGAGAGGTTTTTATTCCCGCCCGCGGAGAAGCGAACAGAGCTTACGTCGGAATCTCCTGTGCCGACCGTCACGGGGCCGGAAGATATGTCGGCGCTTTTGCCCGCGGTGAAAACGCCGTCGGAGAACACTCCGCCGAACGCCCGAACCGCTCCCGCGCCGGAATATCCCGCCAACGCGGCCGACGCCCCGTCGGCGAGAGACCCGCGCTTGAATTCGAGCCGTCCTCCGTTAGAAACCGTAGTAGCGGAGAGCTGGGAAGCGTCCGCGCCGAGGGTGACCGAAAGGAAGCCGTTTTGCGCTATCGTTATAAGAGTGCCCGCCGACGACTGGGTGTATTCGGTAAATTTCGCCGAACCGTTGTTTACGTTGATGTGCGAAAAGTCCGCGACTTTAAGGGCGCCGCCCGAAAACGCGGAATCGGCGGAGCCGATATTGAGGGTCTTGGCGCCCTCGACGGTCGCGCCGTTTGCGCCGCCGCCGTGCACCGTGCCCAGAACCGAAGCCGCCCCGTTGAGCGTCACCGTGGCGCCGCCTTTGACGACGGAATCGGCGCCGTAGCCGCCCCCGTAGATGTCGCCCGATATCTCCGCGCCGGCAACCGTTATGTTCGCATTGCCGTTTACGGAAGTCGAAATCGAAAGCGAGGGTTCGCCCGTCACCCTTTCGGTCATTCCGCCGCCGTAGATGTTGGCGACTTTCCCGCCGGTGACAATTATATTGGCGTCGCCCATGACTTCGCCCTTTGCGCTGCCGTAGCCGTATAATTCGTTGACGTACATGCCGCCGAAAACGTTGTCCACCTCGCCGCCGCTTATCTCGACATTGGTATTTCCGTATACGTTGGAAATGGACGCCTCATCGGCGCTGTGTTCGTCAACTCATTTTCCCTACGATTTTAAGGAAACTATCTTACACATATTTTGCGCTCCGGTTCTCCTTTATTTGCAATAAAAATGGTTGACCTATTCCCCCATTCTGCGATAACGCGAAATATAAACCGTTTTCCAATCCAATGAAAAAATATTTGCCCCTCGCCTCCCTCCCCGCCCTTTTTCTGGCGGCCTCTTTCGCCGGCGCCGACACGCTATATTGGGTAGACGCCACCTCGTATTTCGACGCCGCCCCCTCAGGGCAGATAGACGGTAGAAACATTTGGGATATCGAAAGAGATTTTTCCGGCACGGAGAAATCCCCGTACTCCGACAATTACAACTGGGCCACCGGCTACACTTTACAGGACGTCACAGTCGGAGACGTCACATATCAAGTTCCCGTCTACGAATACGCGACTCCTGGCGCGGTTCCAAACGAAAATACCGACGTGTATTTCGATTTCAGCGAATTTTCGAATGGCAACAGCACCGACGGATACAGGCATAAAATAGGCGGAAGCCCGCAATTGTCATCCGACGTCACCGTCAAAAGCATAACCATCTCCGGCACCCGGGACAACTGGCTGATGATAAAAACAAACGGATATGACCTGACGGTAAAAGAAGATCTGATATGGACCGACACAAACGTCGTGACATATATCGGGGAGAGCAGCAAATCCAACCTGACAGTCGGAGGAACAATATATCTGCGAACCGGTTCCACCAGCATCTGGAATTGCCTGAGGTTCGGCTATAACGGCGTAGGCTCCATAGACGCAGGCGCAATAAAATTCGAGCAGCAGTCGCGCATACAGCTCGCCACCTCGGGCGCGGCGACGACGTTTGAAAATCCGCAGGCTATAGTCCGCGGGTTGGTTGATTTCTCCGGATACGACGGGCGCCTCGACTTGGGCCGCAAGGGAAATTCCGCCGAACAGTTCTACTCCGTGGGCGGGCTCAGCGGCAGCAACAGCGCGGCAACAGTATCAACCGGCGCGGAAGACACTTCCACGGGAATCAACTCTACTCTTGTGCTCGCCAATTCCGCCGACGCGACTTTCACCGGCAAGGTGACCAACGCGCTCGTCTCAACCGACCAAAATTCGATTGCTATCGACAACACCGTAAACGTGGTGATGAACGGCTCCGCGACGCAGACGCTCTCCGGCGACAACGATTTCAGGGGATATGTCACAATTCAAAGCGGAACGCTGCTTTTGCGCACGGCGAGCGGAGCCTCGCACGGCAAGCTCACTCTAAACGGCGGTAAATTCGGCGCAATCGGCAACGCCGCATTCTCATCCGCCGAATGGAACGGCGGCGCAATCGGCTTCTTCAACACCGACGAGGCAATCGCCGTGATGACTCCCGAAACGATAACGATAAACGGCGAATTCGCCAAAACCGGAGCCGGCAAAATAACCGTTGACTTCAACAATATCGATACTTACGACCTCATCGACAACGGAGAGTGGTACGACCTCATAGTTGCCGACATGATGGGCGGGCTATTTTCCGACGACGCCAACGACGATTTCATTGCCGCCAACCTTTCGAGCGGATATGCCGACTTCCAGTGGATTGATTTCGACGGAGGAAAAATCTTGCAAGTCAGCTTCTCGAGCGTTCCCGAACCCGCGGCGGTAGCGGCAATTCTCGGCGCCCTCGCCCTCGCCGCCGCATACCGCAAAAGGCGGTAGTTCATAAACATTTCAAACTGCGAAAAAAAGATAAAAAAACGCCCCGCTCTCCGCGGGGCGTTTTTTTTGCGCCTTTTCCCAAACAAAAGCCGGATTTTGCGCGACAACTTTCAGCGCATTTCGGAATTTTAGAATTTGCCGAAAAACTTTCAAAATGGAAAGGACGCCCTCCTATTCAGGAATGTGCGCCCGATTGAAAAACGAAATCTCCGGAATATATCCGCCTATTTCAATACTATTCCCCAAACCGGCTCGTCGCCGAGCTTGACTTTCTTGAAAATTCCGCTGTACGACTTGGTATTTTTGGAATTTGCGCTCAGCTTTGGCGCGAAATTAAAAAACTTTTGCGCCGACTTCTGGGGGACGATGAAATATATCTTGCCGGAAGCCGTATATGCTTCGTAGGCGACGTAGCCGTCGGGGGCGACTTTGTTCGACTGTTCCACGCCCGTCACAAACACCTTGATATTTTTGCCCTCGTATCTGGCGGAGTTTTGCACGTAATAGTCCGCCGTGCCCCGCGCGGGAGCGGCATACAGGCCGCAAGCCAATACTGCGGACAAAAGAAATATTCCGAATAATTTTTTCATAACGTAGCCTATCTTAATAAAAAAACCGAAACCGGCGCAAACAAAATCTGCAAAGAAAAAACGCCCTTCCCCATGAAAATGCCATTCGAACAACGCGCCCGCAGCTCCGCAAAAACGGACAAACCGCAGATTATGTTTCCGGAAAAACCGCCGCTTTAAACGAATTTAAAGCAGATATACCGCATTCGTAAGCGAATTTTCGGGACTTTCAAAGGCTTTGCGCCAAACCGGAACGGGGTTTGAGTTCGAAAACACGCGGATTTGAATTTGAAAGCGTTTTCGCGCAACCCAAAATGAACCGACATTCGGAAGGATTCGCGGGCGGAAAAATTATCGGGCAACCGCGCGTTTCCGGCATATCGCAAAAATTTCCTGCGCCGCTCGCAAAAGCGGGATTTGCGCAACGCAAACCGCCAAGACACGGACGCCGGCAAACGGAATGGCGGGCCGGCAGACGGAAATTTTCGCAAAAAAAGCGGGGCCCGCACAGCGCGAACCCCGCAAATTTTACGCTTTCCGCCTATTAGCTGAGGCGTTCGAGAAGCGCTTCGCGCTCGACTTTGAGCGAGTGCGGGAGCATCTCGTAGAGCTCTTCGGAAAGCGGCTGGGCCGATACCGTGGCGGGATCGTAGGTCATGAGCTCCTCAAAAGTCTCCTTGGAGTATTCGAGGCCGTCCCAATCGATGTCTTCATAGGTCGGGACGAAGCCGATGGCGGTTTCGCGGGCCTTGGCGCAGCCGTTCTGGCGGTTGACTATCCACGCGAGCACGCGGGCGTTCGCGCCGAATCCGGGCCACATGAAGTTGCCGTCGGCGTCGCGGCGGAACCAGTTGACGTGGTAGAAGCGCGGAGTCTGCTTGAGGTTCTTGCCCATCTTGACGAGGTGCCCGAGGTAGTCGGCCATGTTGTAGCCGGCGAACGGAAGCATTGCCATCGGGTCAGAGCGGAGCTCGCCCGCCTTGCCTTCCGCGGCTGCGGTGCGCTCGGAACCCATCATCGCGCCGAGATACACGCCGTGCGTCCAGTTGAAGGATTCGAACACGAGCGGAATGCCCTTCGGCCTGCGGCCGCCGATGACGATCGCCGAAATCGGAACGCCCTCGAGCCTGTCGGCGTTTTCGTCGAGGCACGGGCAGTTTGCCAGGGGAGCCGTGAAGCGGCTGTTGGGATGCGCCGCGGGAGTCCCGCTCTCGGGAGTCCAGTCGTTGCCGTGCCAATCCTTGAGGTGCGCCGGCGGCTCCTTGGTCATGCCTTCCCACCACACGTCGCCGTCGTCCGTGAGGGCCACGTTGGTGAAGATGGAATCCTTGGAGCAGGAAATCATCGCGTTGGGGTTGGTCTTCATGCTGGTGCCCGGAGCGACGCCGAAGAAGCCGTTTTCGGGGTTGATGGCGTAGTGCCTGCCGTCGGCGGCGGGCTTTATCCAGGCGATGTCGTCGCCCACGCAGGTGATCTTCCAGCCCTTTTCCTGAAGTTCCTTCGGGGCGATGAGCATGGCGAAGTTGGTCTTGCCGCACGCGCTCGGGAACGCGCCCGTCACGTAGGTCTTTCTGCCCTGCGGGTCGGTGACGCCGAGAATGAGCATGTGCTCGGCCATCCAGCCCTCGTCCCTGCCCATTGCGGAGGCGATGCGCAGGCTCAGGCACTTCTTGCCCAGCAGCGCGTTGCCGCCGTATCCGGAGCCGATGCTGATGATTTCGCGGGTTTCGGGGAAGTGCGTGATGTAGGTGTTTTCAGGATTGCAGGGCCAGAGGACGTCGTCTTCGGGCGAGTTGATCGGCTTGCCGACAGAGTGCACGCAGGGAACGAACTTGCCGTCGGCTCCGAGGATGTCGAGAACCTTGGGGGAGACGCGCGCCATTATGCGCATGTTGACGACGACATAGGGAGAGTCCGTGATTTCAACGCCGATCTGCGAGATGGGGCCTCCAATGGGGCCCATGCTGAAAGGAATCACGTACATCGTGCGGCCCTTCATGCAGCCCTTGAAAAGCTCGTTGAGCTTTTCCTTCATTTCGACGGGATCCATCCAGTTGTTGGTCGGGCCCGCGTCCGCCTTGGTCTTGGAGCATATGAAGAGCCAGCAGCGGCCGGAGCGTTTCTGGTCGGTAATGCCCTTCGTGGCTACCCTGTCGGAAAAATGAGTATCT
>ENA-UEQL01000214-UEQL01000214.1-human-gut-metagenome-genome-assembly--contig:-NODE-214-length-37736-cov-10.766271_pt1 | contig 37736 bp, 52 predicted proteins | sample MGYA00242905_ERZ507926 | MGnify/ENA primary metagenome ERZ507926 (study PRJEB26167, sample SAMN06115531) | human gut metagenome | host: Homo sapiens | place: China:Henan | collected 2015-09-09...
TACCATAGTCCTGTCGGGAAACCTGATTGACATACTCATAGATAGACATTCCCGCCGGTACATCGTCTACATCCTGCCCGAAGAAGGTGGTCAGCAGGGTACCATCATAGGAGATCATAAGGTCGCAGGTGTGATTGCTACCGACCATGGCTTTGAAATTATTCACCTGAGACATCTGGTCACCGATGTTGACTGAGAGGCCTGTTTGCTCCTCCACCAGCATTTTGACCATGTGGTGCATAAGCTGTGTTTCAGAATAGTCCCCATCATAAAGAGAGAGATCACCGACAGAAGTCCTTCCGTAAGGCAGCAGAAGCAGAAAGCACACCAGCAAGAGCCTGCCGCTCCAACCACCCCAAAAGTGAATCCGCCAGAACTGCAATGATCATCAGGCAGCCGGTGCCTGTAAGAATCAGGCGCATATCCTGAATGCGGATACCGCGATTGATGATGCCGCCAAGGCCTCCGCCACCCACAAAAGCCGCGAATACCGCAGTGCCGATGGCATTGACAACAGCGATGCGAACACCTGTGAACACGGTCGGGATCGCCAATGGGAACTCGACCATCAGGATGCGGTATGGTTTGCTCATGCCCATGCCGCGAGCGGCTTCCTTTACACCGGGATCGACCTGCTGCAGTCCCAGGCAGGTATTGCGGACGATGGGCAGAAGAGAGTAAAGTGTGATGCCTATGATCACGGTGATTTTTCCAGCTCCGAGAAAGACCATAATGATGCCAAGCATGGCCAGTGAAGGTATGGTCTGAAGCAAATCAACGACCCGCAGAATTACAGGGCGAGTTTTCGAGGAGACATAGGCCCAGATGCCAAGAGAGACTCCGACAAGAATAGACAGCAGACTGGCGGCAAGGACAATAAAGAGGTGTTCCAGCACAAGGTTCCAGCTCATCAGTTCCCCTCCTTTCGAAGCCCCTTCGGTGTCACTCTTTTCTGCAGAAGGTCTACAAAAGCTCCAATTACGACAGCCAACAGCGCAGACGGGATCGCACCAAGCAGGATCAGCGTATTGTTATTGGACGATGTTCCCTGATAGACAAAGCCTCCCAACCCACCAAGCCCGATCATTGCCGCAAGCACCGCCCAGGATACCGTGTAGATAGCAGACATGCGAAGCCCTGCGATAATGCTTGGCATTGCCAAAGGAAGCTCAACTCGCAGCAGGGACTGAAGTTGAGACATGCCGCAGCCTTTGGCGGCCTCCAGATATTTTTTCTCCACACCCAAAAGGCCGGTGTAGGTGTTTTTCAGCACCGGGAACATGGCGTAGATAGACAGCGCAATGATGACAGTCATTGGCACCATACCCAGCCAGAGAAATAACACGCCGATAAATACGAGCCCGGGGATCGTCTGTAAAACAGAGATGACAGGCAGCACGATACCGGATATCCGGGGCGTTCGGGAAAGGGCAACGCCAAGCAACAGGCCCAGAAAAAATCCGACGGTCACGCAAATCAGGACATAGCCAGTATGAACCAGGATGGCATGCCCCAACATGGCACCGTATGTATCGAAGAGAGCTCTCATTTCTCATCACCCCACAGTGTCTCTGCAACGGCGCGGGCCACACTGGTTTTGGTGACGATGCCGGCTACAGTATCGTCCTCGTTGAGGACGATCACATAGGAGGCGCCGGATTCCAGCAGATAGTCAAAGGACTCCTTTGCATCATCTCCGATTCGAACCGTCCGTGCAGCCTGGCGGATGATGGGATCGATGGTCTTCAATTCCTTACCCCATGCGCGGATATCCCCGATGGAAACTGTTCCGGCATAACGGTTGCATTCGTCCACCACCAGCAGGGTGTCCACGCTGTGGCGTGCCATCCGCTCGGCACATTCCAGAATACCGCGATCCCGTTGGACGGACTGCACATTGGTGCGCATGAATTGTTCCACCTTAGAAGGCGGCTGCGTACCAGAAGCATGCTTACCCAAGAAACTTCGGACTCTTTCGGTGGCGGGGTTTTCCAGCATCTCCTCAGGAGAGGCCATCTGCACAACTTCTCCGCCATCCATGAAGATGATGATATCGGCCAGCTTCAGTGCCTCATCCATGTCATGGGTGACAAAAATGATGGTCTTGCCAAGACGCTGCTGCAGGTTTTTCACCTCGTCCTGAAGAGCCTCTCGCGTTTGCGGATCCAATGCACCAAAGGGTTCGTCCATCAGTACAATAGGCGGAGAGGCCGCCAAAGCCCGTAGGACGCCAATGCGCTGCTGTTGACCGCCGGAAAGCTCGGAGGGATACTTTTCAGCATAGTCCTCCATATGAACCAGCTTCAGCATCTCCTGCACGATCTTAGCACAGCGGGTCTTGTCGTATTTGAGGAGTTTTGGGACAACGGAAATATTCTGGGCTACGGTCATATTTGGGAACAGGCCGATCTGTTGAATCACATAGCCGATATGGCGGCGCAGCTCCACCTTGTCCTGCAAGCGGATGTCCTTCCCATTGATGGAGATGATGCCGGAGTCCGGTTCCAAGAGTCGGTTGATGAGTTTCATGGTGGTGGTCTTACCACACCCGGATGGGCCAATCAGTATCACGAACTGTCCATCCGGAATCGTGAAATTCAAATCTTTCAGGATGATGGCTGTACCATAGCTTTTGGTGACATGCTCAAATTGAATCATAGGGCCTCCTTTCGGGGTGGCTGCGCAACTTCGCAAATCTTGAATATCCACCTTCTAATCTGAAAATGAGTATGAATATATAATTTTATATTATCGTATTTTCGGATAAAAGTAAAGTTAGGTTCCTATCAAGAGGATGCTTTTCCCTGTGGCTTTCTTATTTTCCGGCAACGCCACAGTAAAAGCTATAGACAAGCTTCCGTTGTTCAAACAGGGGGGCACAACCTAAAATCCACACCCGGTGTTGGCAAGGGATTCTTCGCTGATTGCCGCTCCAGTCTGACCTCAGCCCCTTTGCGCTGAGCTTTGGCCGGCGCCTTAGAGCAGCGCTCAAGTACCTCTCTTGGTTTGACCGTGATCAGATAACTTGTAAGAAATACTGTTTTACCTCCTGACGGTGTCTGTGATCGATGCGGACGACGGAAGTGTTACGGCCAGAGCACTGCCATTGTCATTGCTTTCCTCCACCCAGACGCGGCCGCCGTGGAGCCGCGCAATCTCCCACACCAGCGGAAGGCCGAGCCCCGCTCCGCCAAGCTCGCGGCTGAGTGACTTGTCCACGCGGAAAAAGGGCTGAAAGATGCTCTGCCAGAATTCCTGTGGGATGCCGCGGCCAGTGTCCGCTACATGGATGACCGCCTGTCTGTCCCGCTGCTGAACATCTACCTTCACCATACCGCCGGGATGGTTGTATTTGACGGCATTCTCCACCAGGTTGGAAAACATACGGCAAAGCAGCATATCGCTGCCGACAACAGTAATATTCTCCCCTTCACGCGAGAGGGAAATCCCGTTGCGCTCGGCCAGCGGGGCGAGGTCGGCAAAGACCTCGTCGATCATGGGCGAGAGCAGAATGACATCGTTGCGCGGAACGGACTGAAGATCGCTCATGTCCAGCAGCGCATGCGTAAGCCGACTGAGCCGCTGGACTTCGTCCTGCAGGGCGGCGAGGAACGCCGCGCTTTCCGGCGGAATATCCGGATGCTCATCGGGGAAAAGCTCCAGTTGTGTTTGCAGCAGCGTCAGCGGCGTGCGCAGTTCATGGGCGGCGTTGCCGACGAACTGCCGCTGAGCGTCAAAGCCGCGGCTCAAGCGCTCCAGCATTTCATTGAGGGCGTGGGTGAGGGAGCGAAGCTCCGGCAGGGTCTCTTCGTCGAGCCGGATCTCGGAAAGGTTGCTTGTCTCCACCTGTTCGGCCTGTTGCGCAAAACGGCACAGCGGACGCAACGCATGACCGCTGACGAAATAACATCGTCTGATGGTATTGCCGCCGAAATGCTCTGATTAAGTGCTGTGAGGGTAATCTCTGTGAATAGAAGAAGCCAGATATGCTGGCTTTTGAACAATGCCACACAGAGGGCAGTGTGGGGAGACAGGATATTTGAGAAATGCGGGATAAGGCGGGATGAGGGGGGAGATGGCGGGAAAACCCTTGAAATACGCGGGAAACGGCGACTTTCGGCGCGGGACGGCGGCGCGAATTATCAACAATCTTGAGATGAGGATGCGTCGGCGGCGGTCGGCGCTTTTTTCACGCCCACGAGGCCGCACAACGGCGGCGGCGCGGCGAGGCGCACACATACGCAGAATACGAAAAAGCCCCGGAAACGCCCGTATAACGGCATTTCTGAGGCTTTTAGATGGTATGAGCCGCTCGGCCCCGTCCCGGAAGTCACAGCAGCAGACCAAGAGGACGAGAGCTTCGCGGCTCATGCTGCTATTGTAGCAGACGCGGCGGCGGATTGCAAGAGGGGCAAGCGTGCTAACGGAGCGTTAGAGCGTGCGAATTTTCGGGAAAACGGGGCTTTTCGGCGCGGATCGGCGGGGATTAGGGCGTGCGCTGGCCGTGCGAGGCGTGCGCGGCGGGGCGGCGAACCGGGCCAAAACAGGCGGCGAGCAATGTGACATTTTTTCAAATCGGCGTCACCTATGTCACATTGCCTATTTTCAAGGATTTTCGGGCGTTTTCGGGCGGCTGGCACTCAAAAAGCAAAGTGACAGAAAACAGATTTACAACTAAATCAAAACAGTACGAAAAATCAAGCGGTTCCACCTTGGGCTTCAGCGTCCTCGGCGGGGCCGCTTTTTGTTGCGGAGCTGCCGTTGTGATACGTCCAGTAAATAGACTCTTTTTTCCGTTCGACGTGCTTTCGATATTTGAGATGAACGAGGTCAAAAATGTCCTCCTGTTGCTCCTCTGGCAAGAGGCGATACATGGCAACCAGATCGGCCTCCTCGTCCTCCAACGGCGAACCGTCGCAGGTCAGACCTTGTTCTTGCTTGAGGTGCTCGAAAGCCGCATTGCGGTCATTCTCCTGTGCAGTCTCCGAACAGCTACGCCCAAAGACGAGATAGTCCAGAGAGATTTGTAGATATTCGGAGACAAGGACGAGCTTGTCGAGGCGGGGGCTCTGTTCACCCCACCGCTTTATAGTACCATTTCCGAGACCACACTCACGCTCGACGCGCTTGAAATTGCTGCCCTTTTCCTTTATGGCCTGTTCAATTCTATCAACTAATTCGGACATAAAATGCCTCCCGTCAAAAAGTAGATTTTCAGAGACTTTCCGCTTGACAAGTAGCCAAACGGAGACTATAATAGGGGTGTAATCTGATTTAAGTATAAAGCAAGTAAATCATAGCACACCCCGACCGAAAATGAAATAGCAAATCGGCGAACGGTAGAGCAAAAGCGAGCGGCGGAGGCGTTTTTCAGAAGGAGAACGACACCATGAAGAACGACATCGCAGACATCCTGTTCAAGTACACCACTGGCGAGGCCACACTGGAAGAGACGAACGACGCCTTGAAGGAGGCGGAGGCGGGTTTCAACTTGGAACCGGGCCGCAACGAGATCACCCCTGACGAGATGGCCCTCACCACTGTCGGAGATACCCCGGAGGAGGCCAACGGCTTCGGCCTGTTGGACACCGGCACCGGCAGCATGGAGAAAGTCCACGTCACCAACGGCAAGCTGGACGAGGCGATCAATCAGGTCAACCATGACGGCACGACCAATATGCTGGCCTTCGTCATCATCGGCCCCAATCGTTACGAGGTCAAGGGCGACACCCTGGCGGGCTGCTAAAGCCCACCAACACCTAAGCGACTCTTAGATTTAATTCCGCCGACCGCCGTTCGCTTTTGCTCTACCACAAACGCCGAGAAAAGGAAAGGAGGCAGATCATGAGACGCGGCAAGAAGCCCACCCGCAAGCAGAAGATCCGGCTCGGGCAAGCGGGCCTCGCCCCGGAGAACTGGCTGGTCGTGAAGCAGAAAGCAAACGGCGAGCTGATCATTCTGAACAAGTACCACGACACGATCCGCGTCATCCCGCCACTGGCTGGATGAGCTTTGCAGGAAGGAGCAGCAGCATGAAGGAGCAACCGCGCATCTGCCCGCTGTGTGGGCGAGCATACGACGAGCCGCCCGCGCTGTCGCGAGCGGACAACCAGACGGACATCTGCCCGAGATGCGGCATGATGGAGGCACTGGCAGCCATGCCGAGGCGGGAAACGCCACAGGAGCGGACGCGACGGGCCGTGTACGCCACGGGCAACCGCTGGGCGATCGAGAACTTTGAAGCGACCCACCACTAAGCCGAAACGCCCGGAAGGGCGTCACCGGGAACTGCCCCACCCGGTCTGAAGATGGCAGGGCAGAAAGGAATGACGGCAGCATGAGAAAGATCAAGAAGATCAACGGCTTCCTCGTGGTCAAGTTCAACGACCGCGAGAAGCGCGAGTACGAGGGCACGGCCCTCGGAGAGTACGGCGTGATCGACGCGGAGGTCTACACGGGCAATCTGGACATCGACCGGGGCGCGATGGAGTACGACGATGCGGACACGCTGGAGGTGGCCGTGGAGCTGGCACGGGGGCTGGAGTCCGAGGAGGATATCACGGGCGAGCCGCCCACTTACACCGCCGCCGTGGAAACGAATGAGAGCTATACCGAGGAGACAGTGGAGCCCGCCGCCCTGATCGAGGGCTGGACGCGCCGCCTTGCCACGCAGGTCAAGAGCAAGCACTACCCCGACACCGACCCGCGCACCGCCGCGCACGAGCTTTATGGCTTCAAGATGGCGCTGCATCAGATCGGCTTCCTGCCGGAGAGCGAGGTCATCACCGACCCGGACACCTTCGGCGCGGGACGGTTGGACGGCCCCATGCCGCGCAACCCCGAAGAGCTGCTGGCGTTCGTGTGCGACGAACGGTGCAAGAACCGGGCCGGACACACGCAGGAGGAGCTGGACGCCATTTGCGCGAAGTGCCCGCTGGGACAGCTCTACGAGGATGCGGAGGCACAAGACCTGCGCATCCGGGAGCGGAGCGTGCGAGCGCTGCGGGAGCACATCGAGGGCGTGAGGCACGCTGAGGACACCGTGACCGCCCTGCTTGGCGGGCATGAGGCGCTGGCCTACCTTGCGGCGCTGCGGGACGGACAGATCCTGCAGGAGAACGAGTGCGAGCACTATGCGGCGCAGATCGCCGAGGTGGGTGCGGATCGGTTGGCGCTGAAGCTACCCGCAGACTTCAAGATCGAGAGCGTCCAACATCTCCGGCAACTGCTTCAAGAGGTGGATGATGACGCCAAGAACAGCGGCGAGCCGTTTAACGGCTTCCGGCACGAGACAGAGCGCATCCCGGCGCATCGGCTGGAGGAGCTCCACCAGCTCGGGACGGCGCTTCTCGGCGAGTGCCCGGAGAACGACTGCACGATCTACCGCAACGTGTTCCGCATGGCGGTCGACGTCGACGGGCAGATGGGCAAGCTGACGGGCCACGCGAGGGAGACGATGCAGCGGGAGTATGAGCGGCTGCTCCGAGAGTTGAACCACCTCTACACCATGAACCACGCGGTGAAGAAGTACCGGGAGGCGCAGCATGACAGGACTTGAACTACTCAAGGCCCCGGAGGCCACGGCGGGCGAGATCGCGGACATCATCTCCGCACCGTGCCCGCCCATCATCCCCGCCCACTGCGACGGCGTGAGCTGCCGCGCGTGTTGGCTGTCATGGCTGACGGGCGAGCCAATCAAAGAGAAAGAGCCGCCCGACAAGCGGACGGCTCCGGATGATGCTCCCGCCTACTACCATCCTCCAGTGAAAGCAATCCGAGAGGCGGCGGAGAGGATCAGGGAGGGGCGCATGGAGTACGCAGCAGAAGCGCTCACTCGCCGATCCGATCCAGAAGAGCCTCGACGGCCTTGAAGGCGTAGGCCCTTGCGACTACTGACGTCGCATAATAAGTTTCCCGGCAGACGGCAACAATCGCCGCTTTCTGAGCCTCGGTGAAACCAGCGTCAACGTGCTCGCCAGAGTCGAGAATGGCAGAGCGAAGACGCTCGCCGAGAATAGTCCAGTCAACATCGCGGCTCTCGTCGACTTCGTCGAGTACACGCTCGACGACATCAAGGGTAGCATCAGCCATAGACAACACCCCCTCCCCGGGCAGTGGCCCAGCTCAATTATACACGAGCAGGAGGGCAAAGGAAAGGAGCAGCAGAATGTTCAGCACAGAAGACCTCAAGACCGCGATCGGCGCGACCGTCACCGCACGGCGGAACGCGGCAGCGCGGCTGCGGGAGGCGGGCAACCCCCGCGACCCGTTCCGGGCGCTGCCGGGGATGGAGCAGCAATTCTTTGAAGCGGCGCAGAGCGTGCGCAGCTACGACCTCGTTCTCAACTTACTTGAGAGAGAAGTGAAGCGGGAGGCGCGAAAGCGTGCGGGGCGCACGGCGCAAAGCGCGGCGGTGTTCCTCATCACGGCGGGACTCATCATCCTCGCGACGCTGGGCTTCGCGGCGGCGCTGCTGCTGATGCGCTGCCCCGTCCCCGCCGTGAGCGTCACCGCGTTTATAGGTGTGGCAGTCTCGCTGGGCTGGGCGGTCATTCGGAAGTAAGTCTAAGAACGATGGGAAAGGAGGGCAAGCGATGAGAGGCCCGAAGAAACGGCTGACGCCGTTCGGGAAGATGGTGGTGAAGGCGCTGGCTGACCGGGACATGAGTCGGGCGGAGCTGGCGGCCACGGTGGGCACAAGCCCACAGTATATGAGCTACATCCTGAACGGGACACGCTCGGGTGAGAAGTACCTCCCGGCGATCATCGCCGCCCTCGCGCTCGACCCGAAGAAAGCGGAGCGGGCGATCGCGGCATGACGCACGGAAGGGAGGGAACGGAGTGCCGGACGTATTCATCACGCTGGAGGAGGCAGCAACCTTTGAAGGCATCAAGTACAACACGCTCGTCCAAAGGATGAAGCGGAATCCTGAACAATATCGGACGCAAGCACAAGCCCAAGAGGGCGGAGGTAAAGACAGGACGCTAATCTCCACGAGTTCCCTCTCGGCAAAGGCGCGGAAGGCATGGCGAGCCGCGCAGAAGGTGGAAGGGAGTGAGGTCATCATAGACAAGAGAGCACAGGAGGCCGTGCCGTGGTACGTCACCGCCGACCTGAACCAGTACACGGAGGCGAACAAGAAGCGCTTCTATGAGGCGGTAGAGCTGGCGGCGCGGGTGCAGGACTTCATCGACTATGACGGCCCTGACCGCACGGGCTATGCCGAGAGGTATGCGCTGGGGTTGGGCATCAGCCCGCAGAGCCTGTACCGATACATGAAGAACGTGCTGGAGGCGAACGCATGGGCGCTGAAGCTGGAGAAGGAGGATGGAAAGAGCCGGGACTACTTCCGGGCGCTGGCGCTGTGCCGGAAGCCAAAGGAGACGGGTACGTTCCCGAGCTTGACGGACGAGCAGAAAGCAATCATTGAGAACATCTGGTTCGACAAGCGGTTCGCGGCGAACCTCGGCACGATCGAGATGCTCTATGAACGGTTTGAGCTGGAGGCGGAGCGGCGGGAGTGGGAGGAGTATCCCTCCATCAAGACCGTCGCCCGGTACATCAAGTTCCTCATGGGACAGCGGGGTGCGGAGTCTGCCCGGTTCCTCGCCGCCAATGGGACACGGGAGTGGAAGAACAAGCGGATGATGAAGGGCAAGCGCGACGCGACGAGCCTTCAAGTCATGGAGTATGTTGTTGGCGACGAGCACACCTTCGACTTTTGGGTGCAGTGGACGGCCCCGAACGGCAAGATCAAGGCCGTGCGCCCGAAGCTGGTTGCGTGGCTGGATATGCGCTCCCGTACTATCATCGGCGATGTAGCGTGCGTCAACGCCAATTCGCAGACGCTGAAGGAGTCGCTGGTCAAAATGATCTACAGCAATCCGGGCGGCGTTCCCCACATCCTGCACGTCGACAACGGCAAGGATTATACTGCCAAGGCCATGACCGGACAGAACCGCAAGCACCGCAAAATCGACCTTGACTTCGCGTTTGACTCGGAAACGGTCGGCTTCTATCAGAGCATCGGCATCCAAGAGGTCGGACGCTCGCTGCCGTATCAGCCTTGGGACAAACCGATCGAACGCTTCTTCTCCACGGTCTGCTCGAAATTCTCCAAGTGGTTTGAGAGCTACACGGGCACGCTGACAGGCTCGAAGACCTACGCCAAGCGGCAGAAGGACATCGACCAGATGCTGGAGCGCGGGGAGCTGCTGACGATGGAGGAGTTCTTCGAAGTCTGGACGGAGTGGAAGAACACCAAGTATCACACCCGCAAGCATCGCGGCCTGAGCGACGCGGGCGAGAAATGGGTTACGCCGATCGAGATGTTCGAGAACGGCCCACGCTATGAAAAGGCAGCTCCACCCCGAGAGTACGCGGCGATGCTGCTGATGAAGGCGGCGACCGCCCGCGTCACAAACCAAGGCATCAACAAGTTCGGCACACTCTACACGGACACGGAGCTCGCCTACTACGTCAATCAGAAAGTCAACATCAAGTGGGACATCGACGATGTCACCAAGCTCTATGTGTACGACATGGACGGCAAGAAGATCTGTGAGGCGGTGTCCGCCGAGCTGCTCGCCTTCGGCCCGCATTGTTCTCAGGCGGCGCTGGAGAAGCATCTGCGAGATCAGAAACGAAACGAGCGAGAGGTCAGGGAGTATCTGGAGGAGCGAGTCCGCCCCTACGAGCTGCGGCTCGAGGACGGCGCAAGACCCTCGGATGCAGTGGGCATGATCGACCTGACCATCAAGGCCACGCCGAGCCAGAAGCTGGTCTCCCTGCCCAAGGACAGAATGTTCCGATCGGAACAGGCAAGCAAGGCGAGCCGGAAGAAGGTCACGGACGACACCTTCCTCAACGCCAAAGGCGACAAGGCGCTCTCCCTTTTGAGAGCGATGAACGAATAATAACGGAGGTACATCATGGAAGTTACAGCAGCAGAGCGCACCACAATCTACACCAACATCAGCCCCCTCGCGCAGCGCGTGAACAACTACATCCAGACGCAGCACTCAAGCATCGCGGCGGTCGCCAAGGACATCGGCTACAGCCGCACCACCGTCTCCCGGTATCTCACGGGCAAATATGACAGCAACCCGAACGACCTTGAGAGCAAGCTGACGGACTTCCTCACCCGGCAGACGGGCGAGGCGGTCGACCTGACGACGCCGTTGGCGGAGTCGGAGGGCAAGACGTGGCAGACGCCCGTATTCTTTGAGAGCCGGGACGCGAAGGCCGTGCTCGGTGTATGCCAGAGCTGTCAGGAGTACATTGGCCTCGGCATCGTAGTCGCCCGCAGCGGCTACGGCAAGACCTACGCCCTGCGGCAGTACGCGAAGCTCTCCCGCGTGGCCTACATCGAGTGCGACGACACCATGAGCAGCCGCGACCTTGTGGAGGCGATTGAACGGAGCATCGGGCTCCCAAACGGCTACGGCACGATCTGGCGCAGGGTGAACGGCATCCGGGAGTTCTTCAACACGAACAAGGGATACCTGCTGATCATCGACGAGGCGGACAAGCTGGTGAGCAAGTACACACAGAAGAAAATGGAGATCCTGCGGGCGGTGTTCGATCAGAGCGACGTGGGTCTTGTGATCGCGGGCGAGCCGAAACTGGAGGCACAGATCAAGACCTATCTCGTGCGTATGGCGAACCGGGTGGACTTCTACGCCTCGCTGCGGGGCCTCTCCCCCTCGGAGGTGGAGGGCTATCTCACGGACTTCCGGATCGAGCCGGAGGCGCTGGTGGAGTTGAAAGCGCGGGCGTGCAATATGCAGACCGGGTGCTTCCGACTGCTCGACCGCACGCTCTCTAACGTCCGACGCATCCTCAAGGAGACGGGCGAGGAAACGGTGACGGTGAAGACCATAGCACAGGCATCGTCCATGATGATGCTTTGAGGAGGGACAGCAAATATGAGAAAAGAACGCATCAGCGGAGCGATCCTCATCCTGCTCTCCGGCGTGCTGCTCCTGATGGCAGCCTACGGCGGGACGCCGGAGGATCGGGACGCGACAGCGATCCTCCTGACGCTGCCGATGGGTCTTGTGGCACTGTTCACCGAGATCCCGGAGCGCGGCAAGCGCACCAAGCGAGACTACCGGGCGTAAAGCCCGCAACATTAACAAATTGAAAGGAGCCGCAAACATGGCAAGGAAACGAGTAGTCGAGGCCCCGAGCCTCCATTCATGGGAGGACGTGAACGACGCCCTCCGTCAGATCGCCGAGGCGCAGATCGCGCTGGGCGAGATCCAGAGCGATATGCAGAAGCAAATCTTAGGGGCGCAGAAGGTCGCCGAGGAGCAGAGCAAGCCGCTCAACGACAATGTGGCCAAGCTGGAGCGCGAGATCAAGAGCTTCGTCACCGACCACAGGGACGAGATGGGCAAGACGAAGTCGATGGTGCTGACGTTCGGCGAGGTAGGCTTCCGGCTCTCCACATCCGTCTCGCTGCCCCGGGCGAAGGAGAAGCTGGAGGAGATCATCCGCCGTCTCAAGTCCCGCCAGATGACGGACTGCATCGTGGTGGAAGAGAAGGTCAGCAAGGAGGCTCTGAAGAAGTACGGTGAGGACACGGTGAACGCCGTGGGCGCAACGTGGAAACAGAGCGACGTGTTCGGCTATGAGGTGAACATCGCCAAGCTGGAGCAGATCAAGGCGGGCAACTGAGGAAGGGGGCTCACGGAATGACAGCAGCAAGGACTGGGCGCAAACAGCCCTCCATCCGCACGCTGTGGGCGATCGCGAAGTCGCCGGAGCTGCACCTCACGGACGAAGACCTGCACGCGGTTGTCTACCGCGAGACAGGCAAGGAGTCCATGAAGATGCTGACGCAGGGCGAGGTCAACACTGTTGCCCGCGTGCTGCAGAACATGAAGGACAGTGTGAGTCGGAGTGTGCGGGATAAGCGCACGGACACGGGCGGCGACATCCGCACCACCGCGCAGCGCCGGAAGATCTACGCGCTGTGCGAGGCGCTGGGCTGGAATGACGACCCGCGCCGCATTCAAGGCTTTGTCAAGCGTGTGGCCCATGTCGACCGCATCGAATGGCTGAACATGGCGCAATGCGAGAAGGTCATCGAAGGGCTCAAGGCAATCCTCGCACGGCAGCGCCGGAAGGAGGCGGAGCTGTGATAGAGGAACGAGCGATCCTCACGGCGCTGGAACGCATAGCGCGGATGCAGGACAGCATCCGCAGCGGCATGGACATCTGCAGGGACACGGGGCTTGTGTTCCTGCGGGTCTACTATGAACAACTCCCTCCCAACGTTGCCCACCGCCTGACAGAGCTACACGCAGAGGACATGGCGGAGATCCCTCGCGCAACCTCCACGGAGGGTACGGCGCAGGATCGGCAGCGTCTTGGCGAGAAGCTGGCGAGCGACGCAGCCACCGCACAGGTCATGCGGGCGATGAATGTCTACCGCGCAAGGCTCGGATACGGCCCACAGGAGGGCGGAGACGGCACGGAAGCAGCGGGAGGTGATATGTAATGCCAAAGGGGAAGAAACGCCTCACGCAGCGGGAGAAGGCCGAGCGTGCGGCGATCAAGAAGCAGCTCCAAGCGGACGGCGTTCTCCCACCTGATAAGCCCCGGCTCAACCGCAAGAAGTTCGCCCGGGAGGTGTGGGATGAGTTCAGCGAGATGGATGTCTACACCGCAGATTTCTACCTCCGCAAGGCGATCATGGCAACGGTGGGGCCGGAGCTGCACGAAGTGACATCGGAGCAGGTTGGCATCCTGAAGCTGATGAAGCTGGCGGTGGAGACCGATCGGTTCATGCAGCAACTCAAAACAGAGGGGCGCGAGCAATACAGCATCGGGGAGTATGTCGAGAAGGTCTACAACCCGGTCATGAATTTATAGGAGGATTCACATCATGGCAAAATTGACACCAGACGCGACGAGGACGGAGCATGGCCTCGTCATCAACGAGAAGATCATCCCGTGGGGCGCGGTTTGGCCCAAGGACTCCGGCGCGTACAAGAAGGGCGCACAGTACAAGGCCGACCGTCTGCTCTCGGGCGGCACGGGCAAGGTCAAGGGCGTGACCATCCACAACACCAACGACCTGAAGAACGTGGAGGAGGACGCCGAGCAGTACACCCGTGCGACGTGGCCAAACGCCAACATGAACGACGCCCGCGTCCACTACTACGTCGACGACATCAACGCATGGCAGAACCTGAGAGAGGACGAGGTGGGCTGGCACGCGGGCGATGGCCGGAAGGCCACGGGCGGCAACGAGACGACGCTCTCCATCGAGATCATCATGGACGGCTCGGGCAGCAAGGAAGACCTCAAGGCAGAGGAGAACGGCGTGCTGCTGGCGGCACTGCTGCTGAAGAAGCACGGCTTGAGCGTGAACGAGCTGTACACGCACAACCACTGGATGGGCCACCCGGACTCCATCGTGCAGGGCGCGAGGAAGAACTGCCCGCTGTACATCCTGCCCCATTGGGCGCAGTTCAAGCAGAAGGTCGCCGCAAAGCTCACGGAGCTGAACGGCGGCGCGACCACCACGGAGGCGGGCAAGACGGAGATCATGGGCAAGGCCAAGGCGAGCGCACAGCAGATGGCGCTGTTCGCCCGATCCAAGAACGCGGAGCCGCAGCTCCCGGCGTGCTCGCTGGAGCAGCTGGCGCAGTTCTTCCTCGAAGAGGGCGAGGCCGAGGGCGTGCGCGGCGACGTCGCCTTTGCGCAGAGCCTCCACGAGACGGGCTTTTTCAAGTACGGCGGCATCGTGCTCCCCACGCAGAACAACTACGCAGGCATCGGGGCGCTGAACGGCAACGCCAAAGGACAGGCGGCGACCTTCCCTGACCCGCGCACGGGTGTCCGGGCGCAGATCCAGCACCTAAAGGCATACGCCTCCAAGGAGGCGCTCGTGAACGGGTGCGTCGACCCGCGCTTCTCCCTCGTCACACGCGGCTCGGCGCAGTATGTGGAATGGCTGGGCGCAAGCGACAACCCCAACGGCAAGGGCTGGGCCGTACCGGGCAAGGGCTACGGCAGCAAGATTATCGCCCTGTTAGGTCAGATCATGGCGTTCGAGGTGCCGCAGACGTCCGCGCCGAGCGAGCCGGAGGAGCAGGAGCCTGAGTTCCCGGCGTATCAGTTGGAGGGGCTTGAAACGCTCGTGGAGGCTGGCGTCATCAACTCCCCCGAGTTCTGGCGGCAGAAGTTCAGCGAGCAGGTGACGGTCGGCGAGGTGTTCGGTATCTTGGGAAAGCTCTTCACAAAAGCGACCGAGTAAGGACACGGAGGGCGGGACATGGAAGACCTCGTAAAGGAACTGACGATCGACATGGTTCCTGACGGCGACAACCGCATCATCGCAGAGACGATCGGCGTCGAGAACTACTACAAGCTGTGCTCGGTCGTCGGCGGCTCGACCATCTACCTCCAGAAGCCGGAGAGTGTCCTTCGCCCTGTCCGAGACGCTCACATCAAAGCGGAGTTCAACGGCTACAACCACCCCGAGCTCGCCCGCAAGTACGGCGTGACGGAGCGGTGGGTACGGCAGCTCTGCGGCGAGGGGAAGCTGGAGGGACAGATGAGCCTTCTCGACTACGGCGACGAGCCGGAAAACACTACGTTCTAAGACAACATTTCTAAGAAGCAGTACATATATAAGGTTCCTGAAAGGGACGGTAAAATAAGACTATGAGCTATGCTCATAGTCTTATTTTTATACTCAAAGGAGGACACCAAACATGAACATGGACATCATCCAGAGTGCGGCGTTTGAGATGCTGGTCAACGTCGCGCTCGCTGTGCTGGCCCTCGCCGGAGCCTACGCAGTTTACTACATCCGGCTCGGCGCATCCAAGCTGAAAGCGCAGACCGCGCAGATCGAGGACGCATCCACTCGCAAGGTGCTGGACGACGCCTTGAAGGATGTTGAGAACCTCGCCACGCTGTCGGTGAGCGCGATGGAGCAGACCACGGCAAAGGCACTGCGCGAGGCAGTCAAGGGTGGCAAGGCGAGCCGCGATGAGTTGGTCGCGCTGGGCAAACAGGTCTTTGATGAGGTCAAGGCGTCGATCGCGCCGGAGGCGCAGCGGGTCATCACGAAGAACCTCGGCAGCTTCGACGAGTATCTGACGAAGTATATCGAGGCCACTGTGCTGGAGATTAAGCAGAACGAGCCGTACATCACCCTTCCGGAGAGTGCGCTCATCGAAGGCGAAGCGGAACGGTAAGGAGGGCGGCACATGGACGTCTCTCAGATCACCGCCCTCATCGGCGCGGCGGCGTCGCTGCTGTGCACCGTCGTCGTCGGGGCGCTCACCTTCTTTATGAAGAAGACGCTCGCCAGTCTTGAAGAGGCGGACAAGCGGAACGCCGAGGACATCAAGACGCTGGACAAGAACCTCAACGACCTGAAGGCAGACCTCCCCCTGATCTATGTGACGCGGGAGGACTACATTCGGGTCATGAACAGGGTCGAGGACAAGCTCGATCAGATCCTCTACGGAGGCAAAGTCAAAGGAAAGGAGGAGTGACCTCATGGCAATCCTTGACGAGCTGACCGAGCAGGAGGTCAGCAAGAACAAAGCAATCCGGGGCTACATCGTCCGAGCCCTCGCAAAAGGCAGTCAGAACGCCTTGCTCGTCCGTCAGATCACAAACGCCCTCGTCGCTGACGGCCTGATCTACTCGCCGGATATTTCAAAGCCGATCGAGTATCTGCAGGAGGCGGGTTATGTGACCTTCACCGACCGATCGGTGAACGCCTACAACGCCTACCGCAAGGACTCCATCATCAAGCTCACCCGCAAGGGCGTCGATCTCGTCGAGGGCACGATCAACGACCCGGGCATCGATGTCTAAGGCGGAGCGACGGAGGACGCGGGTCAGCTCGACGATCGACAAGCTCCCGGACGATATTAAAGGGCAACTCGACGTCCGGCTTGCGGACACCTCCAACACCTATGAAGAACTGGCGGCATGGCTCAAGGCTGAAGGCTACGAGATCAGTAAGTCAGCGATCGGGCGCTATGCGATCCGCACCACACAGGCGGCGCAGCGCGTAGCGCAGACCATCCAGCGCACTCAGGCGATCGCTCAAGCGGTGGAGGCCCACCCCGACCTCGACTACACGAAGGCGGCGTCGATGGTGCTCATGGACGGGCTCATGCAGCGAGTCAGCACCGCTGAGGACGACTTTCAGGAAATGCCGCTGGATAAGGCGGGGCGACTCATCGCAAGCCTCGCCCGGAACGCCACCTACGAAAAGCGCGTCCGGCAGGACATGAAGAAAAAAGCTGAGCTTGCCTTCGAGCAGATGGAGACGGAGCTCATGGCGGCAATCAAGCAGCACCCTGAGCTTGCTGGCGAGCTTCATGACGTGCTGGAGCGTGCAAGAGAGAAGGTGCTGGCAGATGGCGAAGATTGACCTGAACGACTACCTCGAAAAGCTCACAGAGCCGGAAGACCGGGAAACGGTCGCAAACCGTGCGTATCAGCGGGAGCTGTTCGAGCAGTACGTCACAAAGGACGGCAACTTTCCCGAGCAGCGGGCGCAGCTCCTTGAGGACTTCAGGGCCGGAAAGGAACTGACCGGGCCGAAGGGACTGCGCCGGAAGCTCGGAGCCTTCGATCTTGAATACTTCGGGCGGGCCTATCTCGCGCACTACTTCGTCCGCCCGTCGCCCAAGTTCCACGGCGAGCTGGACAGGATATGGCGGGAGGGCGTGCTGAAGGGGATGAACCCGGAGGTGGACGCCAAGCGGATCAGCCGCGCGGATGGGTGCCGCCGTGCGATCGAAGCGCCTCGTGGCCACGCCAAGAGCACGACCTTCACTTTCAAGGATGACCTGCACGCCGCCGTCTACGGCTACAAGCACTACATCATCATCCTCTCTGACAGCTCGGAACAGGCCGAGGGCTTCCTCGTCGACATCAAGACGGAACTGGAGGAGAACGCTGCCCTGAAGGAAGACTTCGGCGAGCTGGAAGGCAAGGTCTGGAAGTCCTCTGTCATCCTGCTGGCCAACGGCGTCAAGATTGAGGCAATCGGCTCGGGCAAGAAGATCCGTGGCCGACGTCACAAGCAGTGGCGTCCCGACCTTATCGTCTGCGACGATCTGGAGAACGACGAGAACGTCAACACGCCGGAGCAACGCAAGAAGCTCCGCGACTGGTTCTATAAGGCGGTCTCCAAGGCGGGCGACACCTACACCGACATCGTTTACATCGGCACGCTGCTCCACTTCGATGCGCTGCTGGCCAACGTAGCGAAGAACCCGAGCTATAAGTCGGTGCGCTATCAGGGCGTCATCAGCTTCGCCACCAACGGCGAGCTGTGGGACGCATGGGAATCCATCTTCACCGATCTCTCCAACGACAACCGACAGGAGGACGCACTGGAGTTCTTCCAAGCGAACCGCGAGGCGATGCTGGAGGGCACGGCGGTCTTATGGGAGGAGAAGCTCTCCTACTACGACCTCATGGTCATCCGCATCTCCGAGGGTGAGGCGTCCTTCAACAGCGAGATCCAGAATGACCCCATCGACCCGGAGAACTGCACTTTCCAAGAAGAGTGGTTTGACTTTTGGGACGACGAGGGCAAGGCGCAGCCAGACTTCTCCGACCCGAAGTTTCTCTTCATCGGCGCGAACGACCCATCGCTGGGCAAGAACAAGAAGTCGGACACCAGCTCCATCATCGCACTGGCGAAGGACACGCAGACGGGCTACCTCTATGTCGTGATCGCGGACATTGCCAAGCGCAAGCCGGATCAGATCATTGAGGACGCCCTCGACGCGAGCCGACGCCTCCAGCGGGAGTACAAGCGGCCCTACTACAAGTTCGGCGTGGAGACGGTGCAGTTCCAGTATTACTTCGCTGAGATCATGCGGCAGCGTGCGGCAGCGGTCGGCGAGTATCTCCCTATCGAGGAGATCAACAGCACGCAGAACAAGGATGCACGCATCCAGTCCCTGCAGCCGTTCGTGAAGAATGGCTACATCAAATTCAGCAAGAAACACAAGACACTGCTAAAGCAGATGACCGAGTACCCGATGGGCAAGAACGACGATGCGCCGGACGGCCTCCAGATGGCGGTCAAGCTGGCGCTTGACGTCAAGATCGGGCGCAGGGTCGACTACAGAAGCGTCATCGCCCGCGCCCTCGACTTCCGGCGCGGAGCCTACTAAGGAGGTGAGGCGCATGATTATCCAAGAGAACACAATCATCCACGGCGACAGCCTCACCGTGCTCCGTCAGATGGAGCCGGAGAGTGTCGACGCAATCATCACAGACCCGCCCTACGGCATCAACTATGTCTCTCAGACGGGGGCGTCCATCAAGAACGACAAGAGCCCCTTTATCTGGTTCCTCTACGACGCCTTCCGCGTACTCAAGTCCGGCGAGGCTGGACGCGGCGGCCTGATCTGCTTCACCCGTTGGGACGTGGAGCAGACCTTCATCGACGCGATGAAGATCGCGGGCTTCAACGTCAAGAGTGAGGTCATTTGGGATAAGGTCTACCACGGCATGGGTGACACCAAGGCGGCGTTTGCACCGTCGCATGAGAACATCGTCTTCGCGGTTAAGGGCAAATACAGTTTCCCCGGCAGCCGCCCAAAAGACCTCGTCACATTCCCGAAGATCAACAGCTCCAAGATGGTGCACCCCACCGAGAAGCCTGTTGGTCTGCTGGCTAATCTCATCTCCTCGGTCACGAAACCGGGCGACCTCATCCTCGACCCGTTCGCCGGAAGCGGCTCCACGCTGGTCGCGGCGAAGAAGACGGGGCGTCGTTTCGTTGGCATCGAGCTGGATGACGATTACTTCGTCACGGCCCAGCGGCGCATCGAGGAGGTGCGGGAATGAGCCGACTCAAGCAGCTCGTCACCCGGCTTAGACGCCCGGATATGCGGGAGGTCGCCGTGGCGCAGGTCACCGACAAGTACAGCGAGTATCCCAGCAATGGCCTGACGCCTGTCAAGCTGGCTGAGATCCTCCGAGAGGCCGACGCGGGCGATGTTCTTCGGCAGATGGAGCTCTTTGAGGAAATGGAGGAGAAAGACCCTCACCTATTCAGTCAGCTCCAGACGCGCAAGAACGCCGTCACGGGCCTTGACTTCGAGGTGATCCCCTTCGGCGACGAACCGCTGGACAAGGAGATCGCTGACTTCATCGAAGAGCAGCTCAACGGCATCGAGAGCTTCGAGGATGTGGAGAATGACCTGCTCGACGCAATCGGCAAGGGCTTCGCCGTATCCGAGATCCTGTGGGGCTATGACGAAGGGCACGTCGTGGTGCAGGACATCAAGACGCGACACCAGAAACGCTTCTTTTGGGACACGCTGGACGATTCGTTCAAGGTGCGAACGAAGGACGTGCCGGAGGGCATCCTGCTCCCGGCGAACAAGTTCATCGTTCACAGGTACAAGGCTCGCAGCGGTCACACCTCTCGGGCTGGCATCCTCCGAGTTGTGGCGTGGATGTACCTCTTCAAGAACTACGACCTGAAGGACTGGGTCAGCTTCGCTGAGATCTACGGTCTGCCGCTCCGGCTGGGCAAGTACGCGCCGGGAGCGAGCGACAGCGACAAGGCGGCGCTCATGCGAGCCCTCATCCAGATTGGCTCCGACGCGGCGGGCATCATCCCGGATGGCACGAGCATCGACTTCATTACCACGGAGAAGACCTCCAGCTCCGACCTCTATGAACGGCTGGCTCGTTACTGCGATGAACAGATCTCCAAGGCAATCCTCGGCCAGACGCTGACTTCCGACTCGGGCGGCGGCAGTTACGCACAGAGCAAGACGCACAACGATGTCCGGCACGATCTCACCGTCGCCGACTGCAAGGCGCTGGCGTCCACCCTCCGGCGCGACCTCATCCGCCCGCTGTGCATCTTCAACTTCGGCGAGGACAAGCGCATCCCCTACATCCGCTTCGACTGCGAAGAGTCCGAGGACTTGACACAGACGGCGACAATCCTCGGCACGCTCATCGAAAAGGTCGGGCTTCGGATACCCACGAGCTTCGTCTATAAGAAGTTCTCCATCCCCGAGCCGGAGGAAGGTGATGAGATTGCAAAGCCCACCTACGGAGGCGGCATGGGCGGCGTGCTGCCGTTCAAAAGCGATGCGCTACTCTCCCTCAAGGCGGGAGCTGACGCGCCGATCGGCACGCAGCAGCACATTGACAGGCTCGCCGCCGCCGCGCTCCACAAGGGCGTGGGCAGCTTCAAGCGCGCGTTCGAGCCGGTTCTCAAAATGATTGAGAACGCAGACAGTCTCGAACAGCTCCGCGAGCTGATGGAGGATGACACAGCCGTCGCCGAACTCTACGCCGCGATGGATGTCTCTGAGGTCGAGGAGCTGCTGCAGAAGGTTATGCTCTACGCCGATCTTGAGGGGCGGGTGGTTGAGGATGGATGAGTTCACCGCACTTTTCAGCCGCAAGGACATGACCTTTGAAGAAGCGGTCGCGTACTTCAAAGAGCGCGTCCCTGTAACCGCCTCGCGGTTCTATCAGATCGCCGCCGAGTACCGCGCCCTCGCCTTTACGGTCAGCGGCTACACGAAGGCGCAGGTGCTCAAGAAGTTCTACGACGAGCTGCTGGCCGCGCTGGAGGATGGTAACAGCCTTGCGGAGTTTCGCGAGAATATGAACGACTTCCTCGAAGCAGAGGGCTACGAGGGCATCACGCCCTACCAAGCCGAGAACATCTTCCGCACCAACATCCAGACGGCCTACAATGTGGGCCACTACAAGCGGATGACCGAACCGGGCGTCAAGGCGCTGCGGCCCTACTGGCAGTATGACGCCGTCAACGACTCAAAGACCCGCCCGAGCCACCTTGCGATGGATGGGCGCGTGTTCATGGCGGACGATCCCATTTGGGACACATGGTTCCCGCCCAACGGCTTCAAGTGCCGCTGCACGGTCAAGACGCTCTCCAAGCGCCAGATGGAGCAGCGGGGGCTGACGGTGGAGACCGAAGCACCGAGGGCGGCGCGGCTGGAGGATGGGCGCTTCGTCAACATCCTGCCCGACCCGCAGTTCGATACCAACCCCGCCAAGGTACGCTATCAGCCAGACCTCACAGGCTACCCCGAGCCACTCAAAAAGGCGTACCAAGAGCGCGAAAAGGGGAACACTCCGCCATAAGGCCACAGAGCCCCGCTGTGCGCGTTTTGCTCTCGGCAGGGTAATTTGACGGGTGCGGCAAATAAGGGGCGTGCGCACGCGCTCTAACGCCGTTTCCGGGCGGTTCGCGGCGACACCAAAGGAGGACAGATGCAAATGGATGGTTTTTTGACCCTAAAAGGCGGCAATGTGGAGCTCGTGGGAGCGCCGGAGACGATCTTCGTCCTCCCCATCGGCCACGTTGTCAGTTCGAAGGGCGAGTTTGATGTAGACGATGAGAGCTACAAGGCGATGAAGGCGCAGATCGCCAAGCGCGGCGTGGATCTCGTCGTTGACTACGAGCATCAGACGCTCAAAGGGTGCGAGGCACCCGCAGCCGGATGGGTGAAGGAGCTGAAGCTGGAGGACGGGCAAATCAAGGCCGTCGTCGAGTGGACGCCCCGAGGGGCGCAGTACCTTGAGAACAAGGAGTACCGCTACCTCTCCCCGGTCGTGAATGTCCGCAAGGCGGACAACAAGGCGATCGGGCTCCACTCGCTGGCACTTACCAACACTCCGGCGATCGAGGGGATGAACCCCATCGTCAATTCAGACAATTTTGAAGGAGGACAACATTCTATGGACATCAAGAAGCTGGCGGAGCTGCTCGGTTTGAGCGAGGACGCCACGGAGGAGCAGGTCGTGGAGGCGCTCAAGGCTTGCCTCGCCGAGAACCGCAGCCTCAAGGAAGCGGAGAAGCAGCCGCCCGAGAACGTCGTGGCGAACAAGGCGGTCTGCGAGCTGCTGGGTCTGAAGGCGGGCGCTGCCGCCGAGGACGTGACCGCAAAGATCATGGAGCTCAAGAGCGGCACGGTCGACGGCGTCAACCTCGCCGAGGAGCTGAAGGCGCTCAAGCAGCAGAATGCGGAGCGCGAGGCCAACGACGCTGTCATCCTCGCCCTGAAGGCGGGTAAGATCACCCCGGCGCAGAAAGAATGGGCTAAGAGCTACGCCCTGAGCGACCCGAAGGGCTTCGGCTCCTTCGTGGAGAAGGCCCCGCAAATCGTGCCGATGGACAAGATTGAGCTGGACGACGTCAAGGCTCTCAAGAGCGACGCGCTGGACGCCGACACGCTGCTGGTCTGCAAGCAGCTCGGAATCTCGCCCGACGACGTTAAGAAGTACGGTATGAAGGAGGACTAAGATCATGGCAAAACTGACTGATGTGAGAGATACCCCTGAGATCGCCAACGGCGCAAAGGTCATCGCGGTGCCTGTGAAGGGCGGTACCACCATTTATCAGGGCGCACTCGTCGCTCTGGACGCGAGCGGCTACGCAATCCCCGGCAAGAAGGCCGAGAGCCTGACCGCTGTGGGCCGCGCCGAGGAGACAGTGACAAATACGGGCGCAGACGGCGAGTTGGTCATCCGCGTCGCTCGCGGCGTATTCGTCTTTGACAACACCGCTACCGCTGCGAATAAGATCACCGCCGCCCATGTTCTCAAGCCCTGCTACATGGAAGACGACCACACCGTCACGGCGCTCGCCACGGGTGCGTCTGTGGCTGGCACCGTCATCCGCGTGGATGACGAGGGCGTCGCCGTCGAGTGCGGAGGCTACATTCCCGCTGCTGCCGCCGCAGGTGTGGGCGGCTAATCGAGTAAGGAGGTACATCCATTATGATCATCACCCCGCAGGCCCTTAGAGGCATCTATACCGCCTTCAACACGGTCTTTAACAAGGCGTTTGAAGGGCAGCATCCCACCTATGAAAAGGTCGCGACCGTCGTGCCCAGCACCAGCGAATCCGAGACCTACGCATGGCTCGGTGACATCCCCGGCATGAGGGAGTGGATCGGTGAGCGCGAGATCCAGAACCTCTCCGGCTCCGCCTACACCATCAAGAACAAGGACTTCGAGCTGACTGTCGGCGTAGACCGCAACGCGGTCGAGGACGACAAGATCGGCCTCTACAATCCTTCCATTCAGATGCTCGGCGAGTCCGCCGCGCTGCATCCCGACGAGCTGGTCTACGGTCTGCTGGCCAACGGCTTCACCGAGAAGTGCTACGACGGCAAGGCGTTCTTCGCTACCGACCACCCTGTCGGCAAGGACAAGGCAAGCAACAAGGGCACCGCGAAGCTGAGCATGGACGCCTACAAGACGGCGCGTACATCCATGATGAGCCTGAAGAACAGCAAGGGCCGCCCTCTGGCGCTGGTTCCCGATCTGCTGGTCGTGCCGCCCGCACTGGAAGCGGACGCCCGCGACATCCTCGTCGCCGACTTCATTAACGGCACGAAGAACACCATGCAGGGCACGGCGGAGATCCATGTGGAGCCTCGCCTCGCAAGCGACTCCGCTTGGTTCCTGCTCTGCACCAAGCGTCCCGTCAAGCCGCTGATCTACCAGCAGCGCAAGAAGGCGAAGTTCGTCTCCAAGACCAACGAGACCGACGACAACGTCTTCATGAGCAAGAAGTTCATCTACGGCGCAGACTCTCGCGGCAACGCGGGCTTCGGCTTCTGGCAGATGGCCTACGGCTCTGACGGCACCACCACCTAAACCGCCCGGGGCAGAAAGGAGGGCACGGCATGAGCTACAGCACACGCGCTGAAGTACGGGACATGGTCAAGGATGACGCGCTCAACGCGATCATCGGCGACACCTTCATTGAAGACCCCGCCGAGCGTGAAGAGCTGGTCTCCCCGATCATCGATGCGGCGATCGCCGACGCGGACGCAGAGATCGACGGCTACCTCGCCAAGAGGTACGCCGTCCCTCTGGCCCCGGCCCCGAGGGTCATCAACAAGTTCTCCAAGGACATCGCGGTCTACAATCTATTCTCCCGCATCGGCATCGACGAGGGGACGGATCAGAAGACCTACCTGAATCGCTACAACGCGGCGATCAAGTTCCTCACGCTGGTCGCGGAGGGCACGGTGTCCATCGGCACGGAGACGGAAGACCCGGCGAGCGCAGCGGCGGGTGGTTTTAAGGTCAAGTCCAACAGCCGCCTGTTTACCCGCGAGAAGATGAGGGGGATGTAGCGCATGGCCATGTACAGCATCCGGCTCGACGGCGACACGCGGGCGATGCTCCGCAGGATCAGGAGCTTCTCGGAGATCGACAAGCAGGGCATCAATGCGGCACTGGCTGAGGGCGCGCGCGAGTCGACGCTGGAACGGTTCAAGCAGAGCAAAGGCCCGGACGGGCGCAGATGGAAGACCTCCATCCGCGCCGCACAGGAGGGCGGCAAGACGCTCATCCAGTCCGCGCAGCTCCGCAACTCCATCCACGCCAAGTCGGACACCTCCGGCTTCGCGCTCGGCACGAACGTCAAGTATGCGGCGACGCATCAGTTCGGAGAATCGGGCCGCACCATCCGGGCGCGGAAGAAGAAAGCCCTCCGTTTTCAGGTGGGCGGCAAGTGGGTCACGAAGAAGCAAGTCCGCATCACCATCCCGGCCCGTCCCTTCCTCGGTCTCTCAGAGGACGATATGCAGGAGATGAAGGCGACGGTCGAAGAGTTCATCCAGAAGGAGGATTGATCTCTTGCTCTACACGGAAAGCAAGCAATATCTCATCGACAAGCTGAAAGCGGCGGGCATCAAGTCCAAGCCATTTACCACAGAGAAGGCTCTGGAGAAGAGCCAGGAGTCCCACATCGGCGCGGTCTTGTTCGAACGTGAGACTTTCACCCGAAACGGTTCCAAAAAGAGATACAGAGACGAAGAGGGAACGCTGCACAAAAGGCGGAAGATCATGGAACGGGCGACCACGTTCGGCGTGATCATCGGCGGCTATACCGATGATGAAGTCGAAGAGATATTCGACCGCTTTGTGGCGAGTCTTGACCGTGGCATCTACATCGACGGCAACTTCGTCCCCATTGAGATTGAGGGAGCGGATTGGGTCGACAAGGACGACTCACTCCTGAAAGCACAGGTCGCCGTGCAGGTGATGATCACCTTCAACGGCGGCGTTTACCGCGACACGGGCTTCGCACCTCTGACCGATGTCAGAGTGACGTCCGTGGAGAAGATCACATGAAAGGAGCCTACAGATGGCGACTAAAACACAGAAGCCGGAAGGCGCTGCCGCACCGGAGCTTGTGCCGATCGACAAGCTCCGTGAGCAGCACAAGGTTGGGCGTGCCACCTACGCGGGCGTATGCGCCGCGAATGGCTGGCGGCCCGGTAAGGCGATGACGGAGGACGAGTTCCTCGCCGCCGTCGCCAAGTTCAACAACAGCCCGATGAACGGGCGTAAGAGCAAGGAGGCGAGGAAGTAATGCTTAGAGATGTACGCAGCAACGTCACGGACGGACTGCTCGGCTTCGCCACGGCAACGGGCGACGGCCTGCACATCAAGATCGGCGTCTCCCCCTCTGTCACCGAAAAGCCCATCACCATCCTCGGCAGCATGGGCGCAAGCACCATCAAGTCCAAGCTGGGCCTGTCCCCGCTGGCCGATGCGGTCATGGACGCGGTGCAGGGCGGCGCGGCCCGCGTGTTCTGCATCCCCGTCGCCGCGAGCACCGCTGGCACGATCGGCGAGGTCACGAAGACGGGCGACGGCGGCGGCAGCGTGACCGTGCAGGGCTCGCCCAACAACGCCTACGCGCTCACCGTGCGCTTCACCGCGCAGGGCGGGCTCAACACCGCAGCCTTCGTCTACTCCATCGACGGCGACAACTTCTCGGAAGAGATCACCGTCCCCGTCACTGGCAGCTACGAGATCGAGGGCACGGGTCTGACGATCAAGTTCACCGAGGCGAGCTCGCCGGATCAGAAGCCCAGTTCCTTCCTCGTGCGCGACACCTACACCCTCAAGACCACTGCACCGAGCATGACGAACGGCGATGTGCTGGGCGCGATTGAGAAGATCAAGAGCTTCAGCGAGGAGTTCGAGTTCGTCCACATAGTCGGCGGGAGCACGGTGGAGCTGTGGGAGGCGGTCAGTGAAGCACAGAAGGAGCTGATGACGGTCTGCCACAAGCCCTGCTTCTTCCTCATGGAGGCCGCCTATCCCGCCGACGAGGCGGATGGTGACCTGAGCGATTGGGCGCTGCAGATGGAGGCAGACCGTAAGCGGATCAAGAACTCCGACATTCAGGTCTGCGCCGCATGGGGTCGCCTTGTGCGGCTGGACGGCACCACGCAGATTGTCAACCTCGCGGGCCTCGCCTCCGGGCGCTACGCCATGACGAAGGTGAGCGTGTCCATCGGCAAGACCAAGGACGAGGACGCGCTGGGCTTCCCCAAGACGAAGCTGCTGGAGCTGGTTCCCATCGGCTACGACAGCACCGTCATTGAACTGCTGGACGTCGCAGGCTACATGACCTTCCGCGAGTACGACGGCCTTGACGACATCTTTGTCTATCACACGAAGATGATGTGCAAGGACGGCAGCGACTTCCGCTATGCCGAGGATGTGCGTGTGAAGAACAAGATCATCCGCGAGACACGCAAGAAGGCGCTGCAGTTCAAGAACGACGACATCGACCTTGAGGACATTCAGGGCGAGCTGGACGCGCGGGCGAAGTTCATCAGCGTGCCGCTTGACCGCATGGTGGAGGACAAGGAGATCAGCTCCTATGAGACCACCGTGGACGAGAGCTGCTACGATACCTTCCTCGAAGATGAGACCATGAGCGTCATCATCCGCTACCTCTCCAGAGGCTATATCCGCGAGGTCGTTATCGACATCGGGCGCTCGGCTCTGAGCAGCAACTAAGGGAGGAGGACAGGCAATGCTGAAGGTAAACGGAAAAGCCTATGATTGGGGCGACGTGGATCTGAAAATCCCCGGCCTGAACATTCAGGTGCAGGAGATCAGCTATGACGACGAGCTGGAGATGGAGGAAGTCTACGGCTCCGGCTCCAAGCCGCGCGGCTACGGCACAGGCAACTATAAGGCGTCCGGCAAGCTCTCCATGCTCCGCGACGACTACGACGATCTGCTGGCCTACTGCAAGCAGAAGGGCGTTCCCTTCTACAAGATGGAGCTGCCCTCCATCATCGTCTCCTACGCCAACGAGGGCGCACGCACGAAGATCGACGAGCTGAAGAAGGTCAAGTTCTCCAAGCGCAGCAACAAGGCAGCGCAGGGCGACAAGAGCCTCACCGTCGACGTCGACATGATGATCGTCGGCGGCGTGTATCAGGACGGCGTCGCACCCGTCTAAGGACAACATTTTTGAGAATAACAAGGAGGAAGTCACACTATGGAAAACACCAACAACCAGACCCCCGCCCGCAGCAGCGAGGAACAGCTCAAGACCAAGTACGGCGGCAAGCTCTACCGCGTCGGTATCACCGTCCCTGTGGACGATGAGAGCGAGAAAGAGTTCTCCTACTACTTTAAGCGCCCCACCGTCCCCAGCTATGACCGCTACATCAAGACCGCTGCGCAGGGCATCACCAAGGCAAGCAAGGCGTTCATGCTGGACGCGGTCATCGACGAGGACGCCGAGCGTCTGACGAAGGACATGGAGGAGAACCCCGGCATCGCGATCTCCATCGGCAATAAGCTGACGGAGATCCTCGGCCTGACGGGTACGGCAAATTTGAAGAAGCTCTAAGAGAACGGGTCGCGGAGGTACGGGAGAGCTTCGTGGAGCGCGGGCTCCTTGAGATCTATCGTTTTGTGCCTCCGCCTCTCTTAGAGACCTTTGACCCCGAAACGATTGACGACGTCGACGAGTTCCTCGGATGGGTCGCAAAGGCCCGCTTCATGCAGGAGCTTGAGGAGGGCATCGTCACCCGGGCGATCGTGCGAGCGTTCCCCGAGTGACGGCCTCCCGTCGCCGATCGTTTTCCGCCTCTATCTCAAACTGGAGGTGAAAGCAGAAAATGAGTTTAGAGTCCGTATTTAAGCTGTCGCTCATTATGAACATGATCGACAACCTCTCCGGGCCGATGGCGGGCGTGGCGTCCAAGGTCGGCGCAAACGTCTCCAAGCTGGACGCCGCAAGCCAGACCTTCGGCGGCATGGCAAAGGCGGGCGCGGCGATGCAGGAGACGGGCTCACAGATCGTAAACGCTGTGCTCGCCCCGGTAGAGGCGACCTTTGAAACGCGGCGTGCGCTGGGTGAGCTGGCCTCGCTGGGCGTGCAAGACCTTGAAGCGGTCGAAAACGCCGCACGCAGCTTCTCCGATCAGTGGGCGGGCACGTCAAAGGCGGACTTCATCAGCGCGGCCTACGACATCAAGAGCGGCATCGCCTCCCTCTCTGATGAGGGCGTCGCAGAGTTCACAAGCCTCGCGGCCCTGACCGCAAAGGCGACGAAGTCCACGGCGGGCGAGATGACCTCGCTGTTTGCCACAGGCTACGGCATTTATAAAGACTACTACAGCGACCTGAGCGACATGGAGTTCGGCGAGATGTTCTCGGCTGGCATCTCCGACGCCGTCCGAGCGTTCAAGACCTCCGGCTCCGGCATGGCACAGGCAATCCAGAACCTCGGCGCATCGGCGACCACGGCGCAGGTGCCGCTGGAAGAGCAGCTCTCCGTCTTGGGTATGCTGCAAGCAACGATGGGCGGCGCGGAAGCGGGCACGAAATACAAAGCCTTCCTCCGCAGCGCCACCAAGGGCGGCGAGGCGCTGGGGCTCAAGTTCACAGACGCCAACAACCAGCTCCTGAGTATGCCGGAGATCCTCGACATCCTGCGGGGCAAGTTCGGCGAGACAATGGACGCCGCCGAAAAGATGGAGCTGCAGAAAGCCTTCGGCGACACCGAGGCCGTAGCGCTCATCGACCTGATGTATAACAAGGTCGGCGACCTGCAGGACAACATCGTCAATATGTACGGCTCGCTCGGAAAGGGCGTGTCGGTCACGGAGCAGATGGCCTCCGCCATTCAGGAGACGGAGCCGGAACGCTTCGAGCGACTCAAGCAGCGCATCCACAACGTCACTGAGAGCATCGGCAACTCCCTGCTCCCCACGGTCAACGACCTGATGAGCAAGGGCGAGGGCGTGCTGACGAAGGTCGGCTCGTGGATCGAGAAGAACCAAGAGCTCGTCAAGGTCATCATGCTCATCGTTCTTGCGGTGGGCGGTTTCCTCGCCGTAGGCGGCACGCTGATTGCCCTGATCTCCGGCGTCGGCCTCGTCGTGACAAAGGCGGTCAGCGCGTTCAAGATACTCAAGGGCGGCTTCGCACTGGCGCGAGGGGCGCTCACACCGCTCATATCCTCGGTGTGGAGCTTCACGGCGGCGCTGCTGGCCAACCCCGTCACATGGGTCGTCATTGGCATTGTGGCCCTCATTGCGGCGCTGGTGCTACTCTACAACAAGTGTGAGTGGTTCCGCAATGCGGTCAACTCCGTCATCAACTTCTTTAAGGAAAAGCTGACGGCGGTGGGCTCGGTCGCGAAGTCGGTGTTTGAAGGCATCGGGAACGTGATCGGCTCCGTCATGGACGCGGCAAAGGCGACCGTGTCCGAGAAGCTGTCCAACATCAAGACGGCCTACGAGGAACACGGCGGCGGCATTTCCGGCGTCGCAGCGGCGGCGATGGAGGCGGTCAAGGGCTGGTACACAGCGGGCTACACCTTCATCGACAACCTCACGGGCGGCAAGCTCTCGGAGATCCGTGGGAAGTTCTCGACGGCCATGAGCAACATCGTCCAAGGCATCTCACAGAAGTTCACCGACGCACGCACCGCCTTCTCCAACGGCCTGAACAACATCAAGAACGCCGTCTCTGGCGCGGTCACGTGGTTCTTCGAGTCCGGCAAACGGATCGTGTCCACCTTTGCAAACGGCATCAAATCCGCCTTCAGCAGCGCGGTCGAGGCCGTAAAGGGCGGCTTGCAGAAAATCCGCAACCTCCTCCCGTTCTCTGACGCGAAGGAGGGGCCGCTGTCCACGCTGACCCTGTCCGGCCAACGCACCATGACTACTTACGCTCACGGCCTGACGCTGGCGGGCGACGCCCCGGCAGAGGCGATGAACAAGAGCCTCCAGCAGGTGCAGGGCGCTCTTGACCGCAAGCCGGAGAAGAAGGTCGACCTCGGCGGCGGGAAGAAGGACAAGGACGAGAGCAGCGATGAGGGCGGCTCCGGTAAGGGCAAGCAGGTCATCATCCACAAGCTGCTCGTCCCGGTCGACCTCAAGAAAATCAAAGACCTGCAGCAGCTCCTCGCTCTTTTGCAGGAGGTCGAGGACTACGCAGCGGCCAACGAGGACGGCGAACCCGGCGACGACGAGGACGCCGTCCCGGCCCCGGCATAAGGAAGGAGGACGCTATGATCTATGTAGAAGACGAGCTGATCAAGCTCAACGGCGTCGTCCTCCCCGGTCTCGTCAAAAGCATCGAGGTCATTGAGACCGCGAAGGTGGACGAGCAGGAGGTCGAGGGCAGCGCCACTAAGCCGAAACAGGCAACGGGCTACGAGGACGCCAAGGTCAACATCGAGCTGATCATCGACGACACGCCCTCGCAGACCAAGTACCAGCGATACGCAACGCTCCGGGCGATCTTCCGATCGCCCGGGCAGAGCGTGCCGCAGCCCATCCCCATCATCAGCGAGGACACCGCCGCCCACGGCGTGGAGAAGGTCATCTTCAAAAAGCTGTCCCACAAGGGCGAAAACAAGCGCGGGCAGCTTACGGCTACGCTGGAGCTGTGGGAGTACATCCCGCAGACCATCACGGCAAAGTCCGGCTCCAGTTCCGGCTCCGGCAAGTCCGGCTCCGGCAAGTCCGGCGGCGGCGCGGCGAGCAATCTGAAGGCGGGCTACAAGAGCTACCTGAGCAACGGACGGGGCAAGTCCCCCGCACGGGATGACGCAGACGCCACGGCGGCGATGAACAAAGTGACCGCCATGCCGTACTAAGGAGGCCACAGTGGAAACGAAAGAACTGTACTACCCGCAGATCTCGGCACAGGCCGGTTCCTACACCTTCGAGGAAGGCGTGGAGCTTGAGATCTATTCCTCGAAGTCCTCGTATTATGATTGGGCGAAGATCCGCTTCACGAGCCAGTTCCGCCCGAAGCTCTCGCTCAAGAAGAAAGACCCCGCCACCATCCAGCTCGGCTATGACGGCACGCTGGAGGACGTGTTCACGGGCTTCGTCTCCGGCAACTACGACGGCGGGACGTATGCCAACGAGGTCGCGCTGAAGGATGAGATGCTGCTCATGGAGGAGACGATCATCAACGACACCTTCCTCGACACCACGCCGCAGGAGCTGATCTCGTACTTCCTTGCACAGGCGGGCCTGTCCAAGATGAAGCTCTCCAGCAAGACCTACCCGACGCGCAAAATGCTCCCCATTCGGAGGCAGACCGCCGTCCAAGCGATCAACGCCGTCAATGCGGCGTGGGGGCTTCGTGTTCCGTTCTTCTTCTCGGGCGGCGTCTTCTATTGGGACGAGAAGCCGGAACAGAAGAAGGTCTACACCTTCGAGCGCGGCGTGAACATCCTAAACCTGCGCCGCGCGGGCGGCGTATGGGAGCTGGAGACGGTCTCCGCGCCATTCATCAAGCACTCCCACAAAATAAACCTCATCCATCCGCAGGTGAGCGGTGAGGTCGAGGTCTCCAAGGTGGTCAGCAAGACCAACGACTCCGGCTTCATCCGCACCTACATCTATTTCTGACCCCGAAAGGAGGAAACCGACGTGCTCGAAGAAATGGTCGCGTCCGTTATGAAGAAGACGCTGGCGCAGGACTTCCCGCATTTGAAGCTCCCCGCCGCCGTATTCGCCACCATCGACTCGGCGGCAAAGAGCGACGCCTTTGACATTGAGGAACTGATCGTCCACAACGAAGTGACGGGCGAGGTGTTCAAGGCGCACATCACCTCCTACTGGTACGAGTACAAACTCACCGTCATCGACCGCTTCGGCAACCCCGACGCCAACTATCCCGCGCTTCCGGGAATTAAGTCTAAGAAACAGTTCAAGGCCGGGGCGGTCGTGGCCGTCGCGCTTCCCTACGGCGACCTCACCCCGGCGATCATCGGGGAGGTGGAGCTATGACGGGCTTGAACGATACGGACATCCGGCTCAACAGCGAGTGGCAGCTCACACAGGCCACAGACGGCGACGCGCCGCTCTGCTCGGGGCTGGAGTGTCTGTATCAGAACATCGTCCTTGAGGCGCTCACGCAGCCGGGAGACGTCTTCTATGACGCCGAGTTCGGCTGGGGCCTGTATGACTTCATCCAGTCCGAGGACACGGAGCTGACCCGTCTGGAGATCACCCAGCGGGTGCGGCTCAAGCTGCAGAAGCGGGAGGTCATCCTCCCGGAAAGCATTGAGATCAGTATTGCGTTCGAGGATGACGCGGTCGTGCTGCACTGCTCCTTCCGCTTCGCGGAGGAGGACGAGCGGCACGAGCTGGACGTCATCATCGGCGCGGTGAGCGTGGAGGTGATATCAGAATGATCGACAAGGAAATACTGGACGCCGTGCTCCCTCTGCCTACGCTGGACGAGCTGAAGGAGCAGAAGGTCGAGGAACTGAAAGACGAGGGCTTCGTCATCAGCAACTTCCATTCGGGCGGCGTGTTCTACACGATGCTCATGATCGTGCTGCGCATCAAGGTCGAGGTCATTGAATTGCTCCGCGTCGTGCTGAACAATATGTTCGTCTCCCACGCGGGCGGTGCGTGGCTCGACCTGAAGATGGCGGACTACTCCAAAAAGCGCAAGAAGGCGCAGAAGACGCAGGGCTTCATCACCGTCAGACGCGCCGACATGACGGGCGAGGCGGTCAAAATCCCCAAGGGCCACGTCTTCAAGAGCATCCTCGACATCAACGGCGAGGAGCTGCGCTTCTTCGTACTGGAGGCGGCGACGCTGCAAAAGGGCGCGTCCTCCGTGGACGTGCTGGTGGAGGCCGAGACAGAGGGCAGCCGCTACAACGTCCCCGCAGGGCAGATCGTGCGCACGCTGACCTACCTCGGCGACGTCACATTCAGCAACGCCGAGGACTGGATCGTGCGGGAAGGCAGCGACACCGAGGACGACGAGAGCGCGAGGGCGCGGACACTCCGCTCGTGGTCGGAGCTGGCGCAGCGGGCGACGGAGGACACCTTCATTGACGCGGCGGAGTCCGTCCCCGGCGTACTGTTCGCACAGGCCGACTGCAACCACCCGCGCGGGCAGGGCACGGTGGACGTCATCGTAACAGGCACGGCGGGCGAGGCAACGGAGGGACTGCTTGCGGCAGTAAGAGAAGCCGTTGACAAGATCGCTGGCCCGTATGATAATATTCTCGTGAAGTCCTCTGTGACCGTATCGCAGAATATCTCCGTCACGGTCACGACCGACACGGCGGACACGGACGAGGCTGTGGAGAACCGGGTCAAGGCGATCCTCACCGAACTGCTGGCCGTGCGCCGCAGCCGCAAGCTCAACGAGCTGACCCTGTCCGACATCAACCACGCGATCCGCAGCGGCTACAGTGGGGCCACCAACGCGGCGGTCTCCGAGCCGGAGGCGGATGTGAAGCTGGGTAAGGACAAGGTCATCACCCTCGGCGACGTCTCCGTGACGGTCGAAAGGGAGTGAGCGGATGAAGCAGTTTGAAACCTTCGGGGAATATATGTTTGATCTGCTCTTCGCTCCCTTGAAGAAGGGCCGGAAGACGGTCAACCAGCTCTGCATCTTCTTCAAGGTCATGGGGCGCGAGTTCGACGACCTGAAGGCGGCGATCTTCCGCGTGCGCAGCGAGGCGAACGTAGCAAGCTGCTCAGAGGTCATGCTCCCCGTGCATGGGCAAGACCGGGATATGCCGCGACTGGAGGGCGAGGACGCCGAAGCCTATCGGACGCGCCTGTCCATGAAGGGGATCATCTCACAGTGGAGCGGCACGCGGCGCGGCGTTCTCTACGCGCTGACCGCGCTCGGCTACGACCGCAGCCGGATTGAACTGTTCGCCGATCAGGATGCGGAGCGCTGGGCTGAGTTCATCATCTTCCTGAACAGTTCCAAGCCCAGCGGCGTCACAAATCTCTCGGTCATCGACGGGCAAGTCCGCAAGGTCAAGGAGGGCAGCAGTAAGCCCGCCTACGGTATGGAGACCATCGGCGGGCTCATTATTCAATCCCGGCTTCAGACAGGCTTCTCACGCTATCCAAGGTGCGGAGAGATCGTGTGCGGCGTGTGGCCGTATATCGTCAGTGAAGGACATCTCGTGGCCTCGACGGTCATGGCGCAAGGCGGCGCATCGGGCGGCGGCAATCCCTTCCCGAGAGTCGGCACATTTGCAGCCTCCGAGGAGTTCTATCACTTCGGCGCGTACACCATTTATCAGGGCTTCGCCTCGGACATTGAGGTGGGCTCGAAGGCGGCGCAGGGTGCAAAGGTCTACCTGAGATGCTCCACCTCTACGCGCTGCTCTACCAACGCGAAAGGAGGCGCAGCAGAATGAAAACATTGACTTCTATCGGTATCCAGAAGATCGGGCAGCGGTTCGTTGACTCGGTCGATCATGCGGACTACACGCTCAACGGCGTGCCACAGACAGCGGAGCCCTTCCGCCGCTTCGTGCAGGGCGCAAGCGCAAGGGTCTACATTTACTTCGACGATACCGTGATCGGTGACGTCGCCGAGGTGCAGCTCGTGGACAAAGACGGCGACATCATCGCGTCAGCGGGCGAACGGGTCTTCACAAAAACACCGGGCAAGGGGCTTTATATAGCCTTCAAATATAATATCTTAGAAGTGGAGGTCGAAAGCAGCAATGAAAGCCTATGAAAAAATCGGGTGGCTCGATCACGTCCAAGACATTGAGACGGGAGAGGTCATTCAGGAAGGAACGCCTGTGAGTCAGGTGAATATGAACCACATGGACGAAGGCATTTTCACAAACCGTGAAGCGGTCATTCTCCATGAGGCTCAGATTGCCGACGCGCAGAAAGAGATTAAGGTGTTGAAGGATGCGACGCTGAACAACATGGTCAACAATGTCTTTCTCATCAACTTCAACACCGTGACCTCGGTCGCGATCACGTCAGGGATTTATGACCCTGTGGCGCGAAAAATCTATGTATAAGGTCGCTTGCAGCCGCAAGGAAGCAAGCTGCATCATCGGGAGCTTGCTCGTGGAGCTGGCCCCGGTATGCGAGAAGTGCGGCGGGTTGCCGGATGGCGTGCTGAACCTGCAGACGGAGGCGGGGCTGTCCCTCACAGGGGACGCCGACGTCCTCATCACAGGGCACATTGCGGCGGGAGTGGTGCTTTCCGCCGTGGGCTGCGTCACGGAAGCGAAGGTGCGGGACGCCAGCGGCGTGAACATCCAGTCCATCGGGGAGCACTGCGAGATCGTCAGTCTGAATGGCACCGTCAGCGAGCAGCGGTGTCATCTGCACATCGCCCTGTCCAGAGAAGACCTTTCCACATTGGGCGGTCATCTCTGCCCCGGCTGCATCGTCAACACCACCTGTGAGCTGGTGATCGCAGAGCTTCCCGGCGTCCGCTTCGGCGTGGAGCAGGACGGAGAAACCGGGTATGACGAACTGATCTTTGAAGCTATCTGACTACATGGGCGGCCATAATGAGCTGCACCCCGTTATATAAGAAATGGAGCGTATCTGTACCGATACGCTCCATTCACTGTTTTACAACCACCCATCAGACCGTTGGGCGCTTTCCTTCCGGAAGCGCCTACGGCGCGGAGGGCTGTCAACTTGTTTACATTTCCTTTGTCAGTCTGCGGCAGGCCGATGCCAGCTCCCGCAGGGTGCTGCACGATACCATGGGGCAGATGGACGCCATGGTCTGAACGCTTCTGATATACTGCCACTTTCCCTCCGGGATAGGGTTCAGGAAGATCACCCGTCCCGCCTGACGCTTTGCCTCCCGCACCGCCGCGACCGCCCGGGGCTGGTCAATGGTTTTGGTGTCGGAGAGGATGAGCAGCGTCGCGGACGCCCCCAGCACGGGCGGCCGCATGGCACACAGGGTCTCCAGCGCCGCCCCCAGATCCGTACCCCGTCCGTAAATCCCGGAATCCTTCACATAACTGCGGAACAAATCCATATTTTGCAGCCGGAAGGCGTCCGCTTCCACCGCCGTCTCGGAGAACAGGAACACCCGGGAGCTTTCCGAGACCTGGTTCAGGCTCTGGATGAACCGCAGGGCAAATTCCGAAAACTGCACCATGGAGCCGGACACATCGCACAGCAGCACCAGACGCTTCCGCTTGGCGCGCTTCTTCCGATAGCGCAGGCGGTAAAAGCTGCCGCCGGTTTCCAGTCCCTTCCGGATGGTTCGCCGGAAATCCAGCTTCCCCGTATGGCCTCCGGCGCGCCTTTTGGCGGAAAGCTCTCCGTTGATCTGCCGAGCCACACTCTGAATCAGATCGATGGCTTTGGGAATCTCCGTGTCCTTAAACTGGGAAATGTCCCGGTAGAGAATGCCAATTTCCGGATCCAAGGCCTGGGCTCCCGCTCCGGCGTTTTCCAGAAGCATCTGCTGCTCCATCAGGGTTTTGGCAAAGACCGAGTGAATGAACTCACTGTAAAGCTGGGGGTTCCGCTCGGCGGTGCCCCGGTACTTTTCCATGAAATTCCGCAGCCGCTGCCTGGCCGATTGCTTTTGCACATTCGTAAGCGAGGTTTATGTCCCATGAGCTGCCGTAAACGACAAGAGAGGGGAAACAAGT
>ENA-UEQL01000218-UEQL01000218.1-human-gut-metagenome-genome-assembly--contig:-NODE-218-length-37624-cov-11.178044_pt1 | contig 37624 bp, 24 predicted proteins | sample MGYA00242905_ERZ507926 | MGnify/ENA primary metagenome ERZ507926 (study PRJEB26167, sample SAMN06115531) | human gut metagenome | host: Homo sapiens | place: China:Henan | collected 2015-09-09...
AGGCTCCGGACGGTTCGTTTACTCCATCTTCGGTGGCTGCGGACGTGGCGGCGCATCGATATCCCGAGAGATTCGACAGGTTCCCTATCCCGCAGAGTGAGACTAAGAATAATACAAAGGCTCGTCAAAACAGTGATTGGTAGTGGATATGAAAAAGATAGCATTATTTATGACGGTGGCTTTCGCGCTGTTTTCCTGCGTGAAGCCGGACGAGAGGGTGCGTGATGCCTCTACGGAATTACGTTCGCTGAAGGCTTTCGTATATTACGACGAATCGAACCTCTCGAAATACGAAGAAGTGGATTTGTTAAGTGGTATGTATATAGAGGAAAAAGGTCTTGCTAGCTACACTTTTCCCGATGATGCAGAAAAATTTAACGAAAATTCATTAAAAAAATGCCGAGTGGAAGCTAGTCTCCCATCGGCGGCAAGACTCGTTCTTACCGACGAAAACGGTAAAGAAAAGAGTTGTGGATTAGAAGGTTGGCATAATTTATATAATACCTCGCTTTATTTTAATATAGTGGCGGATAACGGAGATACTAAAAATTTTAAAATACAAACCCGTTGTCAAAACTAAAAATTATTTTTATATTTGTTTCCGCATTATGAAAATTTTTAAATTATTTCCTATTGCTGCCATACTTTTTGCAGCGGTAGCGTGTAACACTAAAAACAATGACCCGGTAAAACCTGAGGTTAGTTTTTCGTTATCTGATAATAATATAGTATTGGCCGGATTAGAGCACGAAAGCGTGGTTTCCGTGGATAACAAGGCTAAGACTGTATCGATTTTCGTGGATTATGCCGATAAAGAGAACATAAAGGCTCTCGAGGTCGATTTCAAAGGTCTTGAGGAAGGTGTGGAAGTTAAGTATGCTAAGACATTTAACTATGCACAAGGTCCTCAGCAGATTACTTTCGTGAAGAGTGAGACTGAATTCGTCTACACATTCTCGGTGGAGGTGGGTCAGCCGACCATCAAATTCACTTCTTTCACCGTAGCCGGCGTAGATGCCACATCGGGAGAGTTCAAGATATCTTCCGCTATGGATCTTACTTCGCTCGTAGTCGAGTTCGTCGTTTCTCCTTCCGACACTAAAGTCTTCGTGGGAGACAAGGAGATCGCCTCAGGCGATTCTTTCGACTTTTCGGACAAGCTTAACGGCGTTACTTTCGTAGCGCGCGTGGGCTCCGTAGAAAAGACTCTTAATGTAAAGGCCGTAACTACCGGCATTTCCGAAATCAGTCGCGTATGGGGTGTATACTATAAGCCAGTAACCGAGGGGGTGGATGCGAAGTGGTTCGGCTCACAGGTATCAGGAGAGCCTAACATCATCCGTACGGTCGCCATGAACGACGAGTACGTCTTCCTTTCTAAGGATAAGGATAGCGTTAATCCTCTCGGAGGAGTTTATGCCGTAAGCATTTCGGATCCTAATTCAGTTAGAATCCTTTCTCAGAACGGACTTCCTGAAGGCACACGCTTTTTCGGCATTACTACGCTTGAGAATGCCGTAATCGCTGCCGGCTTCACTATGGGTAATGGCGCATCCTTTAAGGTATATGCGTGGGATTCCGTTACATCTGACCCTAAGACCATCATTGAATACACTACTACTTCCGATATGCGCCTGGGAGACAAGATTACTGCGGAAGGTACTTGGAACGACGGAAAGATCTGGTGCTACGATTCCAAATCCGGAAATGTGATGCTTTGCTTCACGGTTTCCGGCGGTAAGGTAAATGCTAAACCTAAGGTGATAGATCTTGAAAGCAAGATGGGTAATTACGGAACGTTCTATCCTTATAAGGATAACCAATACGTATGGGGTGGCGGCGCAGGCGTAGCCAGCACGCTCTTTACCGTGGATGGCACTATGGCTAAGGCGGAATATACTTTTCCTACCGCGACCATCGCTTCTCCTACCCACGGCATCAGGTTCTTCACCTTTAACGAAGAGAACTATATGGCTTATGTAGTTCTGCGTAATAATTATAGTGACGGGCAGTTTAGGGTATCTCCTCTTACTCGTGAAACTCTTGCCGAAAGCATCGACGCCCTCGAGAAGTCATATGCCTTCTATCTGGGTGACCCTAATGCTAAGGAAGACGGTGTTTATATAAAGAATGCTAACGGAAGTGGCGAGGGAGCACTGCGAATGATAAACGGAAAGCTTTATTATGCTGCCTTCGTTACCGGAACGGGATTATCATTGTTTGAAATTAAATAAAATTTTTATACGTACTTATTAATAACATTATTTCTATGAAAAAGAGTCTATTATTGATTCTCGGTGCAGCGATGCTGTTTGCAGGATGCGCCAAAGATTTGACCAGTGATCTGGACAATCTTACAAGTAGGGTCGACCAGATCGAAAAGCAGGTCGAGTCTAACAAGAAGGCTATTGAAGCCCTTCAGAAAGCTAATTTCATCTCTAAGGTAGAACAGACCGCTACAGGTTGGTCAGTTACTTTGAGCGATGGTTCTGTTCTTGCTCTTTATAACGGTGCAGCAGGTGCTGACGGAAAGCCGGGCGCAGATGGTAAGGACGGTGATGCTTTCTTCAAGTCAGTAGAGGTTAAGGATGGTATGGTCATCTTCACTCTTACTGATGGAACTACTTTTGAGGTTCCTCTTATGCAGGAGTTTGCCATCTCTTTCGATTCGAGAGAAATTGCTGTCGAACCGGATACGGAGGTTAAGATTCCTTTTACTATCGTAGGTAAGACCGCCGAGACCGAAGTTTATGTTCTTGCAAGTGGCGCTTATGAGGCCAGGATTAAAGGTGACGCAGTAATCGTTAAGATTCCTTCAGTGATTACTAACGATGCCGTTCTTCTCGCAGCTGATAATGGTCACGGTAAGACTTCCATCAAGTCCCTTAATTTCGAGAAGCACGCATTTGAAGTAGGTGAATATAATGGTGTTGCTTACTTCTGGGGAAGCGAGGCTAAGTTCAAGGTGACTTCAAACGTAGCTTATTCAGTTACTACAAGCGTTCCTTGGATAGAGGTAGTCAGCACTAAGGCAGTAGTTGATAATACTGTTACCGTTAAAGTTCTTCCTTCTCCTTGTGCTTATACACGTACCGGTGAGGTTTATGTAAGGGATGCTTTCGATAACGTAGTTCAAACCGTCAAGATAGCTCAGGGTGGAACATCTCCTGTAATGGTATTCAATACCGGTTACAAGACTATCGCAGAAGCTATCGCAGGCGTGGCTGATAACGCAGACGTAAAGACCAATGGTTATGTAGATATCGCCATTTCAGAAGCTCAGGCTCCTATCGAAGAGATAATCGCCATTCCTGAAAGCGATATGAAATGGGTTGTCCGTGTTCGCTCTATCGGTGGTGGTAAGGCTGAAAACTGTGTCGTTCGTGGTATCGACGTTCGTAATACCGAACTTGAGGTTAAGGACATTACTATCGAACCTGCAGTGGCATTCAAGGGCAATCGTCCTCTTGCAAAGGAAGGCGATAAATATGGTATAGGCTATTTTTCAAATGCATATGGTCTGTGTGTCGAGCAGGATGCAAGTAAGCCTATTAACGTTAAGAACGTTATCTTTAAGGTCAGCGACGAATTGGTAGCATATGGTGCAGCTACGCTTCTTTATGTTTGTCCTTCTACCGGACTCGTAACTCTCGACGGATGTCAGATCGACGGACGTGGCTCACGTATCTCTCAGATCTACGGAGGTAATGTCAAGTTCAATGCTTGCCGTATCGCTAATGGCTATTCAAGCTATGCCGTACGTGTCGGCGATGCTAACGCTCATCTGTTGATGACGAACAATACCATAGACACTCCTAAGGTTGTCGATATTTATAAGACTATTGCTGCTACGTCTACCATTACTCTCGGTGAGAATGGCGTAGACAATAACCGTTACTCAGAGAAGGTGACCGTAAAGGCAGTGGATCCTCAGAAAGAAGGTGTTACCGTTACTATCGGTAAAGCTGCAGAGGCTGGTACAGTAGCCCTTAACGGAGTTTTCACATACGCGACGGTTCAGGAAGCTATCGATGCTGCTAAGGCAGGTGATGTCATCACTATCGGCGAGCAGGAATACGCTGAAAACGTTAAGATTAATAAGAATGTAACTATCCAGGGTAAGAACCGCGAGACCTCAATCATCGCAGGTAATATGGAGATCGCTTCAGGCGTTACCGTTAAGAATCTTACCGTTAAGGAGAAAGCAGGTGTGACTAATGCGGATCTTAAATATGCCGGCGGTAGTTATGCTTGGGGACACAAGTTCCTCTTCCGTGTAGAGAATGGTGCATCTGGTGTTCTTCTCGAGAATGCTAACGTTATCGCCGATGATAACGATGCTACGGCAGATTTTATGAACTCAGTTTCTACCATTTGGATTTCACAGGCTTGGGATGTGACTATCAGAAATTGTAAGATCGTAACTACTGCAGATGGTGCATACTGCCCTAATCAGACTTACGATTCCAGAAATGTCGTATTTGAAGGAAATGAGTTCGTAGGTGGCGGTCAGAAGGAATGGTCTATTCGCGTAGCTGCTGCTTCTGATGTTATCATTCGTAACAATACCTTCCATTCTAAATATGCTATCGACGTGCTTAATACATTCAAGGGTGTTCTCACTTTGGGTGATGGTAAGACCGATAATAACATCTATGCTTCTGAAGTAGAGGTAGCTCTTAACGGAGACAAAGAAGCCAGACTTGAAGCAGGTGCCATGTTCTTCCCTACAGAGGTCGTTTTCGGAAAGAAGGAAACTGTAGTTATCGAGCCGGTTTGGGAGAAACTCTGGTCAGCTAATATCGATGCACTCGGTATCAACGACTCTCGTGGTTTCGCTATGTGGAACGGTGAGGTTCTTTGTGGTGTAGCTGCAGGTGACAAGGGTGAAGGCTCTCCAGCTCCGTATGTAAGCTCATATCCTATGGTTACCGTTGCCAATGGTGCTGTTTCCAAGACACTTGCCACTCTTACCGAAGGTGCAGGATTTACCGGTTGGGTAACTGGCGTAACAGTAGTGGAGAACGCCGGAAAGCAGGATCTTATCGCTTGCGGCGTGGTAGCTACAGGTAATAAGTGGGCAGCTACTAACTACGATTTCTATGTATATCATTTCACAAGTCCTGATGAATACGAAATAGCTCTTAAGTGGACTATGCCTGAGGCTGAGGCAGAGCGTGTCGGAGATTACCTTTCATTCCGCGGAACTTGGCAGGATGGTGAGATCCTCGTCTGTGCTGCTAACAATACCGGTAAGAATGTTTACTCATTCGCAGTTAAGGATGGCGTAGTAGCTAAGGAGCCTGTCAAGATAGCTCTTGATGCTGATATTATGAGTAAGAAGAACGGTACAGCCGGTATCTATCATTACAAGGGAGATCAGTACATCATCACTTCAGAAGGCTTGGCTCCTGTCGTAGTAAAGCGCGAGGCAGACAAATTCTCTTATGTAGCTACAATGGATATGACTAACTTCGTAGCTGAGGATAAGGCTACTAAGGTTATTCGTACTCCACAGTTCGTAACCATTCGTGGTAAGGAGTATATGATATTCTTGCACACTAACTATGCAAGCTCTAGCTCCAATGGTGGTTGGGTATGCGTTCTTCCTGTTAAGAATGAGAACCTCGCTGAGAGCCTTCAGAAAGTCGAGGCTTCAGACATCAAGATGATGCGGATTCCTATCTCTGCAACTGCTGCAGGTAATGGATTTGCCGGACTTGGCGTAGAAAAGGACGGATATGGATGTAATATCGGTTATGGTCTTCGTCATGGTGAAATCGGTGTCATCAAGTTCATTCCATAATGAGAAATCATAAGTTGTAAGTTGATTATTTGGGGTCGGCCGCAGGGTCGACTCCTTTTTTGTGCTGATTATTTTTATTATTTTTGTCTCTTTCAAAAGTCACTTATGATAGCACGCTTTATGATACCTTTGCTTCTCTCTTCAGCGGTAGCCATTTCGCTATTCTCCTGCACGCCTACATCTGTCTCTCCGGATACTCCTGACCCGGAAAAGCCTATCCCAGATGCGGTGGAGCCGAAGATAGTGTCCGCTCGACTCTCAGAATACCCTAAGGCCGTGCTGACCATAGACGAAAAGACGTCCGCCGTAGATGCCGAGCTTCCTTTCGGCTCTATCTTAGGAAGCGCCACTTTAGAGATGGACCTCGCAGAGGGCTGTAAGAGCGATCCCGTATCGGGCTCGTCGGTAGACCTCAGAAAGACTTTCCCCATTTTCGTCACCGCTTCTAACGGAGCATCTCGCAAGTATACCTTCTCGGCGCGCGTAGCCGCTTCGGATATAGTGAAAATCAAATGGTTTGAACTGAAAGACTATTATATAAGAGCTGAGCTCGACGGCTCGGACTATCTTTTTACCCTGCCTTACGGTGCCGATTTGAAAAATCTCAAGATAGATCTCGCTACGGACTATAAGCTTACTACGGAGCCTGACATCGCTTCCGGAATAGATCTCAGCGAACCTCGTGAAATAAAGGTATATGCCGAAGACGGAAAGACCTTTAAGGTCTATACGCTGAAAGCGCGTCATTTCGCTAAGGATGTGGGCGTGAGGGGCGTGTATCTGCCTTCGCCGTCACACACGTCGTCATTCAGCAACTACGCTAACCTCTGCGAGTCTATGGATTTGCTCCAGGAGCTTAACTTCAATTGCCTGTATGTATGCGCGTGGGCTGCTACGAAAACCGCTTGGCCGAGCGAAGTGTTGCTCGCTAACTCCACCTACTCCGATGTGACTTCTCTTAATATGTATCGCTCCTATACCGGAGGAAGCGGAGATGCCATCGCCGATATGATAAGCGAAGGTCATAAGCGCGGCATAAAGGTAGTGCTGTGGTTTGAGTACGGATTCATGCATAAGGTGGGCTCGGTCGATATGAACGACCCGCTGCTTGCCAAGCATCCGGACTGGATAGGACTTAATAGCGGAGGAGGATATTGTAACTATAACGGGACCGATTTCTATCTAAACTCTTTTAGCTCCGAAGTGCAGAAGTTTATGATAGACCTCGTCGTGGAGGCCGTAAGACGCTATCCTGAACTCGACGGCATACAGGGCGACGACCGCCTACCGGCTTCTCCTATAAATGCAGGCTATAATAAGGAAACCGTTGATGCCTATATGACGCAGACCGGAAAACCTTATCCGTCAGATAATAAGAATAAGGATTGGCAGGCGTGGAAATTGGCAAGTCTTAATCGCTTCGCCCTGGATTTGCACGATGCCGTGAAGGCCGAAAGGCAGAGTTGTATGGTGTTTTTCGCACCGAACAAATACCCGTGGGCTTGCAATAATCTAAGCCAGGATTGGCCATCGTGGGTGAAGAGCGGGGCTTGCGAGTTCCTGACCGTCCAGTGCTATGTCACGGCCAATTATGAACGTGACGTGGATTCTCAGATCGCCTATATGAAGGCGAACACTTCTAAGAATATCTTCCAGCCGGCGATGATTTTGAAGAACGGGGCTAATCTTATGAGTCCTCAGATGCTTTCCGAGCAGCTTTGCCACAATCGTAAGGCGGGCACTATGTGCGAGGCGCAGTTCTGGTTCGATGGCTTGTGGAATGAGGACATCCGGAAGATGTTCAAGCTGTTTTATTCTTATCCTGTGGAATTTCCCGAATTATAATTAACAAAACTATATTTTTTATGAAGAAAACATTATTTGGTATTTTCCTCGTTGTAATGGGGCTCGTTTCGTGTAATAAAAACACGTACGACGTTCTTATCGTAGGCGGTGGTGCTTCCGGTACTATGGCAGGCCTTCAGGCTGCCCGTATGGGAAGTAAGGTTATGATCGCCGAGGAGACAGTGTGGATAGGCGGTATGCTTACATCTGCCGGAGTAAGCGCCATAGACGGTAACTATCGACTTCGCGGAGGACTTTTCGGCGAGTTTACAGATGCTCTGGCAGAGCATTATGGTGGCTATGAGGCTCTTAAGACAGCCTGGGTAAGTAACATCATGTTCGAGCCGTCAGTAGGTGAGGCTATCTTCGAGCAGAAGGTCGCTGCCGAAAAGAATATCACGCTTTGTAAGGAGTGGCGTTTCGAAAGCGCTCAGAAGACGAAAAAGGGATGGACAGTCATTTTCTCTACTCCGGAAGGAAAGAAATCCATCGACACTCGTATTCTCATCGACGGAACCGAGCTCGGCGACGTGGCTAAGGCTTGTGGCATCAAGTACCATATAGGATTCGACCCTAAGTCCTATACAGGTGAGAAGATGGCTTTCGAGGATGCCAGAAATATAGTTCAGGACCTTACTATGGTAATGACTCTCAAGGACTACGGCCCGGGAGCCGATATGACTATCGAAAAGCCTGAAGGATACGACATCAATAACTACGTAAACTGCTGTATCAACCCTCTCAACACTTATTTCGAGAAGAACCAGAGGCAGTGGTCGCCGGAGATGATGCTTTCTTATGGTCAGCTTCAGAACGGCAAGATAATGATAAATTGGCCTACCGAAGGAAATGACTTCTATGCTAATGTCATCGAGATGAATCGCGAGCAGAGAGATTCGGTCATCGCTCAGGCGAAGCTCCGCACTCTCGGATTCCTGTATTTCATACAGACCGAATTGGGCTACAAGAATCTGGGCCTCGCAGATGACGAGTATCCTACGGAGGACAAATTGGCATTCTTCCCATATCACAGGGAGAGTCGCCGCACCGAGGGTGAATATCTGTTCACTGTCGACGAGGTGGAGAACAGGTACGATTTTAAGGGCTACAGGACCGGTGTGGCAGTGGGCGATTACCCTGTAGACCATCACCACTATGCCTGCCCTGAGTGGAAGACTTATGCTCACTTGTGGTTCGCTCCGGTTCCTTCATTCACGCTGCCTGTAGGTACTCTCGTGCCGCTTGGCGTGGAGGATTTCATAGTGGCTGAGAAGTCCATCAGCGTGTCTAACTTGGTAAATGGTACTACACGTCTTCAGCCTGTGGTTTGCGAAATAGGTCAGGCGGCAGGTACCATCGCGGCTCTTGCAGTGAAGAATGGCTGTGCAGTTCGCGACGTCAAGGTTAGGGATATTCAGAAAGCCCTTCTCGATGCTGGTGCTTATCTGCAGCCATATCTCGACTTAAGTAAGGATGATCCGGATTTCAAGATGCTTCAAAGAATAGGATGTACGGGCATTTTGCACGCCATAGGCAAGAATGTGGATTGGGCTAACCAATCGTGGATGCGCATAGGCGACACCCTTATTTGGGACGACCTCTACCTCGATGAGTATTATGGGGTAGCTCATAGCGATTCGAAGGAAGCTGTAAAGACAAGCGAGTTTGTAATCTTGCTTTCCGCCCTGTCGCGAAAGATGCCTGAAGACGTGACGGCGATAACCGGCATAGAGCCTTCCGAGGAGCAGACTCTGTCGCGACTCGATGCGGCGCGCGCCATTGACACTCTCCTCCATCCGTTTGATCGCGATGTGGATTTCAAGGGCAATTTGAAATAATGTGGTTTTATGGGCTGGGCACTGCGCTCGGCCCTTTATTTTACGAGATATGTCATTTATAGAAGATAAAATTGTCTGTCAGGCACTTACTTTCGATGATGTGCTGCTCGTGCCTTCCTATTCGGAGGTGTTGCCTCGGGATGTTTCCTTGAAGACGAGGTTTTCCCGTCACATAGAATTGGCGGCTCCTTTAGTGTCTGCGGCTATGGACACCGTTACGGAAAGTCCTATGGCCATAGCTATGGCCGAATGCGGAGGAATCGGTGTCATTCATAAGAATATGTCTGTGGAATGTCAGTCCGAGAATGTCTCTAGGGTAAAGGCCCGTAATCTGCAGGTGGCTGCCGGCGTAGGTATTACCGATAATGTTCTGGAACGCGTTCATGCGCTTGTGGACGCAGGAGTCGACGCCGTGGTGCTGGATTCGGCTCACGGTGATTCCCAGGGTGTGGTGAATGCCTTGAAGAAGATAAAGGGCGTATTTCCTCAACTTGACGTGGTGGTGGGTAACATCGCCACGGCTTCCGCTGCCGTAAGGCTCATAAATGCCGGCGCAGATGCGTTGAAGGTGGGAATTGGCCCGGGCTCCATATGTACGACCAGAGTGGTTTCCGGAGTGGGAGTTCCGCAGATTACTGCCATTTATGAAGTCGCTCAGGCAGCACGCTGGTCGGGAGTTCCTGTCATTGCAGACGGTGGCATGCGCTATTCCGGCGATGTGGTGAAGGCACTTGCGGCCGGTGCCGATTGCGTGATGCTGGGCTCAATGTTCGCAGGAACGGACGAGGCTCCGGGCGAGATTTTCGAGGAAAACGGATGTAAGTACAAGTCTTATAGGGGTATGGGCTCACTTGGTGCTATGCGTGCCGGGTCAAGCGATCGCTATTTCCAGAGCGGGGCCAAGAAGCTGGTTCCGGAAGGCGTGGCAGCGAGAGTTCCATATAAGGGAAGTGTTTCCGACATTGTATTTCAGATAATTGGCGGTATTCGTTCCGGTATGGGGTATTGCGGTGCAGAGAACATTGCGGCCCTGCAACAGGCGCGTTTCGTGCAGATAACCGCGGGCGGGTTGGCCGAAAACCATCCGCACGACGTAACGATTACAGAAAAGGCACCAAATTATAATAAGTAGATGGAAAAGATATTGATAATAGATTTCGGGTCGCAGTACACTCAGCTTATCGCCCGCAGAATCAGGGAGATGCAGGTGTATTGCGAGATAGTTCCCTTTAATAAGTATAGTCCCGGGCTGCTCGCAGGCGACGTTAGGGGAGTGGTGTTGAGCGGAAGCCCTTGCTCCGTAGCCTCTCCGGATGCTCCTCGCATCGACTTGAGCGGGATAAGGGGCGTCCTGCCTCTGCTCGGCATTTGCTATGGCGCGCAGTATTTGGCCAATCTGGGCGGTGGCATGGTCGAAAAGTCCCCGACTCGCGAGTATGGACGTGCGGAATTGGTCTCCTTGAAACAGGACGATTCGCTTCTTGCCGGCCTTAAGCGGGGCTCTGTCGTCTGGATGTCGCACGGAGACACCATTACTTCAGTCCCGGACGAATTTGAGACAATAGCTTCTACGGCCGACGTGCCTGTGGCGGCGTTCCATATCGTCGGTGAGAATACTTGGGGCATTCAGTTTCATCCCGAAGTGCATCACAGCGAACAAGGAGCATTGCTCTTGAAAAACTTCGTTATGGGAGTGTGCGGATGCCGGGCAGAGTGGACGAGTGAGTGTTTCGTAAGCCAAACGGTTCGCCTTCTTAAGGAGCAAATAGGTGAAGATGAGGTGGTTATGGCGCTTTCCGGCGGAGTGGATTCCACGGTGGCAGCGGTTCTTCTGAATCGTGCTATAGGCGACAGGCTTCACTGTATCTTTGTGGATTCGGGTCTTATGCGAAAGAATGAGGCTGCCGAAGTGCTTGCTTCGTATAAGGGTATGGGACTTAATGTCCGTGGAGTGGATGCTTCTCAGAAGTTCTTGGAAGATTTGGCCGGAGTGACCGACCCTGAGCAGAAGCGTAAGATTATAGGACGTGATTTCGTGGAGGTGTTTACCGAGGCGGCGTCCGAATTGAAGGGTGTGAAGTGGTTAGGACAGGGGACCATCTATCCCGATGTGGTGGAGTCCGCTAAGGTAAATGGCACTGCGGTGGTGATCAAGTCGCACCATAACGTGGGTGGCCTTCCGGAGAATATGTCCCTGAAGGTAGTGGAGCCGCTGCGTCTTCTTTTTAAGGACGAGGTGAGAAAGGTAGGACTGGAATTGGGCATAAGTCCTTCACACATAGGCAGACATCCTTTCCCTGGACCTGGACTTGGCATTAGAATAGTAGGAGAGGTGACTCCTGAACGGGTTCGTATCCTTCAGGAAGTGGACAGTATCTACATAAATATCCTTCGTGAAGAAGGACTGTACGATAAGGTGTGGCAGGCCGGAGCGATATTGCTTCCTATAAATAGCGTCGGGGTGATGGGCGACGAGCGTACCTATGAAAGCTGCGTAGCACTTCGCGCCGTGACTTCAGTCGATGGTATGACGGCCGATTGGGCTCGTCTGCCTTACGAGGTCCTCGCACGGCTTTCGAACGAGATTATAAACAAAGTTCGTGGCGTTAACCGCGTAGTCTACGACATCTCTTCCAAACCGCCTGCAACTATCGAGTGGGAATAAAAAATTAGGTCGACCGTAATGGTCGACCTAATTTTTAGCGTTTCATATATTTCTTAAGGTATGGCGTTATCCAGTCGGCGTAGCGCATCATCCCCAAGTCGGTGAAGTGGATGTTCTCCACGAAAGCTTCCGCGTCGTGTCCTACCATGTCGTCGGACTTGAGGAAATAGATCCGTTTTTCGCCCTGTTTTTTAAGCTTTTCGAAAAGCTCCCTTTGAGCGGCGTTCTTTTTGTCCACCTCTGTCTTCGCGTGAGAGTCCCACTCGTAGTGAGCGAAGTAAGGGTCTTCCAAAAAGAGAATAGGCACGTCCGGATGGGCGTCGCGAACTATTCTGAAGAATTGCTCGCCTTTTTCGCGGATAAGGTAGTCGTATGCGTTAGGCACATAGTCGAAAACGAAGATGGCAGGGTCTTCCACCGAGGCCATAAGCTCGGCTATCTCCATATCCAGCAGGGCATTGCCGCTAAATCCGAGGTTAATGACCTCGCGGTCCAGCCTACGTGCGAGAATGTTCGTGTAGGCCATACCGGGACGATTGGCACATCCTCCCTGGAGTATGGAAGTTCCGTACATCACGATAGGTCTTTCCGTGCGAGGCGACTCCACTTTCGGATGCTCGATGCAGGCAGTGGAATCCACGCCTATCTCGAGGCTGCTGATTCCGTCGTAGAGAGGCAGGTAGAGCATATATTCCGTCGGCACTCCCTTCAAGTTTCCGACTACTTTCGTCTCGGTGGTCTTGTCGCTTGGGTTAGGCTTGGCAGCGGCGATGAATCTCCATTCACCCTTGTCGTTCAATCCGTAGAGGTCGAGTCCGCGTGTGCCGACAAGTGTCTGATGGTTCATCATATTGCCGAACTTGGCAGTCCAGCGGCACCAGATATTCTTCGAATCAGTGTTGAATCGGATGTAGAGGCCCGCGCTGTTTCGTCCCAAATACCACACCGCATCGCGGCTTCTTCCTTCGAATTCGGCCGGGAGACGCTCGTAACGCTCTTTCGTATCCTCGCGAGCCTTTCCGTAGAGGGGGAGTGAATCGGCGTTAACATAAACCTGTGCATAAGAAGATGCGGCGCTGCCGAGAAGTAGTGCCGCTATTAAGGTAAGTGATTTATTCATAAGGAGTAAATGGCATCTGCCAATCCATTATCGTAGCTATATATGGAGCCATTATGCTCGCTATCTTGCGATGTCCCTTGTAATTAGGGTGATAAGAAGCGCCCAGGTCGGTAGTGTTGTTGTGTGCCTGTGCATTGATTTCTGCGGCATAGACTCCGCTAAGCCCGCATCTTTCCACGGCCATCTTTACCCACGCGCCTACGGTCTCGTCATTCTTACAAGCTACGCAGAGGATAGGAACATCTCCGTGGAATTCCCTGACTTTCATGATGAGAGCCTTGTATCCTTCGCACCAACGCGAGAGCGATGGCTGCTTGCCGGTAGAAAAGTCGTTACCGCCCAGGTAGATGACTACTATGTCAGGAGTGTATGTCGGAGTCCACGGGGTCTCTGCGAATTGGTCGAAGGTCTGGCCGTAGAGCTTTACCATATTCTCGTGCTTGTTAAAATCGTCGTAGTTGCGGACTACACCCCTTCCGCTGTGACTGATGTGCACTGCTTCGGCATCGAAGTATCTGGCCAATATGTCCGCGTAGGTGAGTGAAGGATTCTCCTCTTCAGGAAGGAAAGGAGAGGTCTCTGCAGGAGCTTCCGTGCCGTAACCGCAAGTGTATGAATCGCCTATGAACTCGATGATTCTGCCCTTGCCCTTAGGTGCGTCGAGGAATTGGCCGTCGGTAATGAGCTCGTGGATGGTCAGGCAACCCTGCTCCGCTTCCGTTCTCTTCTGGAAAACTACCTCGTGAACGCCTTTCTTCCCTTTGAAAAGGGTAAGAGTGGTGTCTCCCTCTACGCAGAGAGTGGCATCCTGGTGGGCGCATTGAGCTTTGTCTACCCAGATGTTAAAGTAGTCCTTATGGCTGTCTGAACATTTGATTTTCAGAGTGCTGCCCTTGAAGCGGACTCTTAAGGTGGTGGCGCTCCAGTCGAAGCGAACCGTTCCTTCTTCCGTGTTAACTTCGGTACGGCCTATGTATGACACTTTCGCATCTGTGGCCTTAATGGTATGTGCGCTACAAATGGCGCACGAAAACAGCGCTATGGCTGCAAGTAGTAGTGTTTTTTTCATAATTACAAAGATACGAAATATATTGCTTCGATTTGCACCGACCACATAAAATGCGTAAATTAGAGGCTTAATTGAAAAACAGAATACTTAAATACTATATGAGCACTGAAATTAATTTTAAGGAGTTGGCTTCTCAATATGAGAAAGAGCTCCGCGAGAATTGTCTGCCTTTCTGGCTTAACCATTCCATTGACAAAGAGTTTGGCGGTTACTTCACCTGTCTGAATCGCGATGGAAGTGTTTACGACACCGACAAATTCATCTGGCTTCAGGGTCGCGAAGTGTGGCTTTTCGCTATGCTTTATAATAACCTCGAGAAGAACCAGGAGTGGCTTCAGACCGCTATCGACGGTGCTGAATTCCTAAAAAAGTATGGTCACGACGGAAATTATGATTTTTATTTTTCCGTAACCCGCGAGGGTAAACCTATCGTTCAGCCGTATAACATCTTCTCGAACACTTTCGCTTGTATGGCATTTGCCCAGCTCGCCAAGGCTACAGGCAGTGAAGAGTATGCAGAAATCGCCAAGAAGACCTTCGAGCGCATCCTCGCGCGCCGCTCCAATCCTAAGGGACAGTGGAACAAACTCTATCCGGGAACCCGTCCTATGAAGGATTTCGCCCTTCCTATGATTATCTGTAATATGGCTCTCGAAGTAGAGGATATCATTAACGATCCTGCTCTTATCGACAAGACCATCGACGAAAGCGTACACGAGATCGTGGACGTGTTCTATCAGCCGGAACTCGGTGTGATTATGGAGAACCTCGCACCGGACGGCTCGCTGATTGACTGCTTCGAAGGACGTAGGGTTAATCCTGGACACGACCTCGAGGCCATGTGGTTCCTTATGAACATCGGTATCCGTCGTAACGACCGGAAACTTATCGACAAGGCCGTGGAGATTTCACTCAGCGTAATCAAATATGGTTGGGACGAGAAATACGGCGGCATCTTCTACTTTATGGACCGCAAGGGCTATCCTACACAGGAACTCGAATGGGATCAGAAACTCTGGTGGGTTCACCTCGAGAGCACCATCGCTATGATCAAGGGCTATCAGCTTACAGGAAACGAAGAGTGCCTCGAGTGGTTCAAGAAGTTGAACGACTATATGTGGGCTCACTTCAAAGACCAGGAATATCCTGAATGGTATGGCTACTTGAACCGCCGCGGAGAGGTGCTCCTCCCTCTTAAGGGCGGTAAGTGGAAAGGCTGTTTCCATGTTCCAAGAGGCCTCTATCAGATTTGGCAAATTCTCGAAACTCTTAAATAAAAAAATATCATAACATCAACTTTCTTTTAAACAAAACTAATATTATGAAAAGAATCCAGACCGCCCTTTTCGCCTTATTGGCGACCTTATGTTTCGTAGGTTGCAAATCGGGCGAAAAAAGCTATCTGAATGACAAGTTATATGAAACTCCGGGAATGGGACAGGCCCTGCCTATCAGGGCCACTTTCCTGGATGAAGTCAGCTGGGACATTCCTCACCAGAACTGGGGCGTAAAAGAATGGGACAAAGACTTCCAGTGTATGAAGGATATGGGCATAAACACCGTGGTTATGATCCGCAGTGGCCTCGGAAGATGGCTCGCAGCTCCATTCGAGTCAGTCCTTAGCGCTAATCCGAACGCCATCTATCCACCTGTCGACTTGGTAGAGATGTTCCTCACATTGGCCGACAAATACGATATGGCATTCTTCTTCGGAACTTACGATTCGGGCCAATGGTGGCACGAGGGAGAGTACCAGAAGGAAATCGACGTGAATAACGCTCTCATCGACGAGGTTTGGGCCAAGTATGGCCACCACAAGAGCTTCCAGGGATGGTATCTTAGCCAGGAGGTTAGCCGCAGGACTAAGAACATCGCCAAGATTATGGCTGGTGTGGGCAAGCACGCTAAAGAAGTGTCAGGCGGTCTTCCTTGTATGATTTCTCCTTATATTCACGGAGTTAAGACAGATCAGGTTATGTGGGGCGACACTGCTACCAGCGTGGAGACTCACGAGCAGGAGTGGAATGAGATTCTCAGCGACGTTCAGGGTGCAGTGGACATCCTCGCATTTCAGGACGGGCAGGTAGAGCTTTGGGAACTGTACGACTATCTCTGTGTAAACAAGAAACTTGCAGACCGTTACGGCATGAAATGCTGGACTAACGTGGAGAGCTTCGACCGCGATATGCCGATTCGTTTCCTCCCACTCAAATGGGAAAAGCTTCTCTATAAGTTGGATGCAGCTCGTCGTGCAGGTATGGACGACGTGATTACATTTGAGTTCAGCCACTTTATGAGCCCTAACTCATCTTACACTCAGGCCGGTCACCTTTACGACCGTTACTGTGATCATCTAGGAATTAAGAACAAACACTATAGCAAATAATGCGTAAAACAGTTCTTTGGGCCATAGCGGCCATAGCATGCATCGCTTCGTGCACTTGCGACAAGGACGTAAAGTCCGCAAGTGCTTTGGCGAAGCGCATAATGGGACCTCAATCGAAATCGATAGTTTTCGAAAAGATAGACTCCGAAAAAGACGTGTACGAACTCGAATCCGTGAAGGGTAAGGTTCATATCCGCGCTAATAATGCCAATTCTATGGCTGTCGGACTCAATCGTTACCTCCAAGAGTTCTGCCTGGCGAGTGTCAGCTGGTATGACTATAATCCGGTAGAATTGCCGAAAAGCCTGCCTTCAGTCGAGGGTAAGGTCAGGGCCGAAGCGAACGTCGACGCACGTTTCTTCCTGAACTACTGCACCTACGGCTACACTATGCCGTGGTGGAAGTGGGAGCAGTGGGAGCGTTTCATCGACTGGATGGCACTGAACGGAGTGAATATGCCATTGGCCATTACGGGCCAAGAAGCCGTTTGGCAGAAAGTTTGGGAAAAGTTCGGCCTCTCGGACGAGCAGATTCGTTCTTTCTTCACCGGACCGGCGCATCTGCCTTGGCAGAGAATGTGTAATCTGGATTATTGGCAGGGACCGCTTCCGCAGAGCTGGATTGACGGCCAAGCCCGTCTCCAGAAGCAGATTGTGAAGCGCGAGCGCGAGTTGAATATGACCCCGGTGCTCCCGGCATTCGCAGGACACGTTCCGGCTGAATTGGCAGAAGTCATTCCTGAAAAGTTAGATACGTTCAGGGTGAGCTATTGGGGTGGATTCGCCGACAAGTATCGCTGCACCTTCCTCAGCCCTATGGACAAGCACTTCGCCGAGATTCAGAAGGCTTATCTCGAAGAGCAGACCAAGCTCTACGGTACGGACCATATCTATGGTGTCGATCCTTTTAACGAGGTGGACGCTCCTTTCTGGGACCCGGAGACACTCGCGAAGATCTCAAAGGGTATCTACGAGAGTATGACGGCAGTGGACCCGGAGGCTATCTGGCTGCAGATGGGTTGGCTTTTCTATGCTGACGAGACTCACTGGACCGACGAGAACATCAAGGCTTACCTTACTGCAGTGCCTAAGGGAAAGATGATTATTCTCGACTACTACTGCGACTTCACTCAGATATGGAAGCGCACTGAAAGCTTTTATGGTCAAGACTTTATCTGGAGTTACCTCGGTAATTTCGGAGGCATGACCGGCATCGAGGGCGACTTCCACCAGAACGATGAGTGGATGCAGGAGACTATGGATAATGCAGGTCCGGGATTCATTGGCCTGGGATGTACTCTCGAAGGCTTCGGCGTAAATGAGCCGGTCTACGAGGCAGTGCTCGCAAAGGCTTGGAATACAGGAAGAACTCTCGACGAATATATCGATAACATAGCCGACAGACACCTCGGCAGGGTAGATGCCGATTACAGGAACTTCTGGCATATCATAGCCGATAAAGTCAGTGTGTCTCACCCTGTTACGGGAAGTGCAAGTATGGTGAACGCCCATCCTAACCTCGAAAAGAGGTGGCACTGGACGACCGTCTTTGCGCGCGGATACGACACAGCCGAGCTGGACAAGGCTTGGGAACTGCTTCGCGGCATCGAGGGCGAGAGCTCGTATCTCGCTTACGATAAGGCCAATGTCCATCGTCAGGTGCTTTGTAACCGCACCGAGGCCGCACGCGACCGCTTCACCGCCGCCTATAAGGCCGGAAACCGCGAGGAGATGTTGGCTGCCAAGCAGGCATTCCTCGACTTGTGCGACGAGATAACCGCAGTGCTCAAGACGCGCCGCGAGTTCTCGCTCGATGATTGGATTTCGGACGCACGCAGTTGGGGCCACACCGAAGAGGAGAAGGCCTACTTCGAGATGAACGCCCGCACCTTGATTTCAGTTTGGGGCGATTCCTTCCACCTTTGGGATTATGCCAATCGTGACTGGGATGGTCTCGTAGATACTTATTACAAAGTGAGATGGGAGAGATTCTTCGATGCGGTAATCGCTGCATTCGATGCCGGAGAGCCATTCGTGAACTCTTGGAGTACCGGATATGTGAACAGCACGGCGTCGGGAACAGCAAGCGGAGTGGAAGGACGCGCTCTCCAGTTCGACAAGGATATTTGGAAATTTGCCTGCGAGTGGGCGCAAGTAAGAGAATAAAATGAAAAAGATAGTAGTATTATTATCGGGTGTTTTGGCATTGGCCGCTTGTGGAAGTCATTCCACAAGCGAGCCGGTGGCTACATCTCCCGACGGAAGGATTAAAGTAAGCGTACAGACGGAAGGCGGACAGCTCTCCTATAGCATCTCTCAGGATTCTGAGATCTTGATAGTGCCTTCGAAACTGGGTTTCGAACTTATGGGAGGAAACATCTTGGGCGACAATACCGAGATTTTGAGCGTTACGCATTCTTCTCATAAGGAGACTTGGGAAACCGTATGGGGAGAAAGTCGTCTGATAGAAGACAATCATAACTCCATGATAGTGCACACGGCCCATCTGGACGTGGAGTTCAGGGTCTTCAATGACGGTGTAGGATTCAGATACATCTTCCCGGACGATTTGGGAGAGTTCCGAATCAGGGAAGAACTCACCGAGTACAAATTTGCCCGTGCCGACCACAAGATATGGTGGATGCCACGCAGCGAACCTTACTATGAAGCCTACGGTAATCATACTACTTTCGACGAGATAGACTGTGCGTATACTCCGGTCACCATTACCGGAGCCGACGGCAGGTTCTATTCCATCCACGAGGCTGCTCTTTTGGATTTCGCGAAGGTTAACTTGGTGGGAAGCGATGCTTCTACCTTGAAGACATCCCTTACCAAATGGTCGGACGGAACAGGTGTGTATGTAACGGACACCCGCACCACTCCGTGGAGAACCATTATCATTACCGACAGGGCCGGAGGGCTCATCGAGAGCCACTTGATGCTTAATCTCAACGAGCCTTGCAAGATAGAAGACACTTCTTGGTGCAAGCCGGGAAAATATATCGGAATCTGGTGGGAACTTCACAAATATATGCGCACTTGGTATTACGGACCTCAGCACGGAGCCACTACCGAGCGCACTAAGGAATACATCGACTTTGCCGCCGCACATAACATCCAGGCTGTACTTGTAGAAGGCTGGAATAAGGGATGGGACGGTAATTGGATGAAAAACAGCACAGGCTTCAGCTTTACGGAAGCCTATCCGGACTACGACTTCGACGAGGTTATGAAATATGCCGCTTCGAAGGGAGTCCAGATGATAATTCATAACGAGACGGCGGCGAATACCGAGCATTATTTCTCACAGATAGACTCAGCTTACGCTCTCTATCAAAAATATGGTATGCATTACATAAAGACCGGCAATGTGAACTTGCTTATGGATGGCAAGGAAGAGCATGACGGCCAGTATGGCGTAAACCGTCTGCACGAAGTAGTAGAGAAAGCCGCTCAGTATCAAATCAATGTCGATGAACACGAGCCTTGCATCCCTACGGGACTTTGCCGCACTTGGCCTAACCTTATGACAGGTGAGGCTATCCGCGGACAGGAGCACGACGCGTGGGAGGAAGATGGCGGAAATAAGCCTGAACATCAGACGGTATGTCCTTTCATCAGGGGACTGGCCGGACCTATGGACTATACTTTCGGTACATTCGACTTTTCGAACCCGAATACTCCTACCAGCAGGGTCAAGACTACGATTAGTAAGCAATTGGCCCAGTATGTAGTGATTTATAGCCCTCTGCAGATGGCTTCGGATTTGTACGAGGCTTATGAGGGCGTGAAGGCATTCGATTTTATCAGCGATGTGCCTACGGATTGGGAACAGACTAAGGTATTGGACGCAGTGATAGGTGATTATATAGTCACGGCACGTCAGGAAAGGGGTGGAAGTGACTGGTATCTGGGTGCCATTACCGATGAGAATGCGCGCACGCTCGATGTCCCTCTTTCATTCCTGGAAAAGGGCAAGTGGATGGCGCAGATATACGAAGATACGCCTCAGACCAGCTACGAGACCAGTCCTGAGACCTATCAGTACAGGGAAGTGGAGGTTAGTGCGAAAGACGTGTTGAACATCAAGTTAGCGACTTCGGGTGGATGTGCAATTAGATTTATAATGAAGTAAATGAGAAAAAAGTTAGTTATAGCGGTCATAGCATTGCTCGGCATCGTGCTTTCTGCCGGAGCGAAGGATTTCAAGCTCGCTTCGCCTTCAGGTAACATCAAGGTGAAGGTGAGTGCCGGAGCGGATTTGTCCTGGAGCGTGGTGGCGGACGGGGAACAGATACTCGAGCCGAGCGTTATTCGTATGAGATTGTCCGACGGAACTGTTCTCGGAGAGAACCTGTCGAGACTGAAGGTTTTTCGCCATTCCGTAGATGAGACTCTTACGGCTCTGGTCCCTACCAAGTCCAGACTTGTGGAGGATAGGTATAATGAGATGAAACTGCGTAGCGGAAAGGACTGGGCCGTAGTTTTCCGCGCCTATGATAACGGCGTGGCCTATCGTTTCGAGACATACTACGACCACGACGTCGAGGTAAGGGACGAGACTTCGCAGTGGAATTTCGCTTCGGATGCGAAGTGCTACTGGGCTAACGAGAAGAATCCTTCCTATATCACGCATTGCGAGGCTGACTTTAAGGAATTGAAACTTAGCGAGGTGGACAGGCAGACTTATTCCTATCTCCCTCTAAGTATGAAAACCGAGGGAGGAAAGAGAGTGGTCATCACCGAGGCCGACCTCTTCGATTACCCTAACCTTATGCTAAGAGCCGCACAGGGCCGCTCCCTTAACGCTGAGTTCCCTCACGTAATCGATGCTTACGAAATGCGCACCGACAGGGACGTCACGGTGACTTCGCTTGCCGACGTGATAGCCCGCACCTCGGGGGAGAGGAACTATCCGTGGAGGCTTATGACCATAGGAAGCGACCGTGAACTATTGGAAAACTCGCTCGCTTGGCAGCTCTCTTCTTCGGAAGTGCCGGGAGATTATTCTTGGCTCAAGCCCGGAAAAATAAGCTGGGAGTGGTGGGCTATGCTCAATGTCTATGGCGTGGACTTCAAAGCCGGGGTAAATACCGAGACGTATAAATACTATGTCGATTTCGCAGCAGAATATGGACTTCCGTATATTCTTATGGATGAGGGCTGGAGCAAATCCACCCTTAACATAGTGGAGCCTAAGGAAGGACTCGACCTTCACGAAATCATCTCCTATGCCCGTTCTAAAGGGGTGGGCGTGGTACTCTGGACTCTATGGACTCCTTTCGTGAACGACGGTATAGCCGAGATTCTGGACGTATATCAGAAATGGGGCGTTTCAGGCATCAAGATAGACTTTATGCAGATGCAGGACCAGAATATGGTCAACTTCTACGAAGACATCGCGAGGGAGTGCTGCGAAAGACATCTTTTGGTAGATTATCACGGAGCATTCAAGCCGGCAGGGCTTCAGCGCAAATACCCTAACGCTATGACCTACGAGGGCGTCTACGGAATGGAACACGACAAGTGCTCTTACGACATCTCGCCCGACCATGACCTGAAACTTCCGTTTACCCGAATGGTCGCAGGCCCTATGGACTACACGCCGGGAGCAGTGAACAATGCTACCCGCGAAGATTTCGCCATTCGCTGGAATCATCCTATGAGCCAGGGCACGCGCAGTCATCAGGCCGCCATATTCGTGGTGTTCGAAAGTCCTCTTATGATGCTTTGCGACTCTCCTTCGAACTACTACAAGGTGCCGGATTTCACCCGATTCATCTCTGCGATTCCTACCGTATGGGAAAAGACCGTGGCACAGGACGCCGTGGCCGGAGAATACCTGCTGATGTCCAGAAAGACTACCGACGGAAGATGGTACAGTGCGGGTTTGAACAACTGGACCGCGCGAGTATTGACCCTTGACACATCCTTCCTCGAGCCCGGAAAATGGCGCGTGACCATCCATAAGGATGGTGTGAATGCCAATTCCTGGGCCGAAGACTATAAGATAGAGCACCTGACCATCGAAGCCGGACAGCCTCTCGAGGTAAATATGGCCAATGGTGGAGGCTGGGTGGCTGAATTTGTAAAAGAATAGGATTATGAAAAAGTGCGTTGTATTTCTATCTCTGCTGCTATGTTGCATCACTTTGAGTGCTCAGGAGATAAGGGTGAACGGAGTGGTGCGTGACGATAGCGGCCGTCCGGTGTCCGGGGTAAAGGTGACGGATGGTTTCGATTTCGTGCGTACCGATAACGACGGTAAATACGAGATCTACGCTCACGATAATTCGAAATTCGTGTATATAAGCATTCCTGCGGGATTCGAAGTGGCTACGCGAAACGGAGCCCCTCTTTTCTACAAGAGCCTAAAGAAAGACAAGTCCAAGCAGAAGATGGATTTCGACCTTATCCGCACCGGAAAGGACGAGACACATCATCAGTTTATGGTATGGGCCGACGTTCAGGTCTATAACGAAAGCGAGATAGAGCTGGTAAGCAAGGCTGCGGCAGATGCACGTGCCGTTGCGGCGCAGAGCGGAGTCCCTACATTCGGTGTGTCTTGTGGCGACATCGCCGGTATGTGGTCAAGTGGACTCTCGGAGAAAATACATAAGGCCACGGCTTCTGCCGGTTTCCCATTCTTCGCACTTATGGGAAATCACGACTATCAGGCAGCCGTAGGAACTAACGAGGAATCGAAAGGCGTCTACACCGAAATGTATGGCCCTACCTATTATTCCTTCGACAAAGGCCAGATGCACTATGTGGTGCTCGACGACGTGTTCTATTTCTATCGCCACTATATGGGCTACATAGAGGAGTCCCAGCTGGAATGGCTTAAAAAGGACCTCGAGAGCGTGCCTGCCGGTAACACGGTAGTTCTCTTTATGCACATTCCTTCTTATAGTAGGGAAGCACGTAAGGGACAGTGGAATAAGGAAGAATATAATAAGATCATCACGAACCGCAAGGCCCTTTACAAGATTCTGGAGCCATATAACGCACATCTTTGCTCGGCCCACGAGCACTATGCCGAAAACTTCATAATTCAAGACAATATCTTCGAACACGTGCATGCTCCTCTGAGCGGATTGTTCTGGCAGAGTCTCTATAGCTGTGACGGAGTTCCGTGGGGCTACTACGTCTATGACGTAAAGGGTAACGACATAGTGGACTGGTATTACAAGCCTGTGGGACACGACCGCGACACCCAGTTCTCCGCATACAGGGTGGGAGAAGACCCGATGAAGCGTAATTCGGTAGTGGCCAATGTCTGGAACTACGACCCTGCTTGGAAGGTGGAGTGGAGAGAGAACGGAGTGGACCAAGGCGCTATGACACAGTTCAGTGGCTGGGATCGCACTATCGTAGACGATGTGGAGAATCGTCGTGAGAAGGAATTTACTTGGAAATATATAGGCGCAGGTGAAACGGAGCACCTTTTCTATGCTACTCCGGCTTCCGTCGATTCCGAAGTGGAGATAGTAGTGACGGACCGTTTCGGAAGGGTGTACACTTGGAACAACTCTAAGGATGACATCTATTCTACGTCGTCATATAAGCTTACTTCCGAAAAGGTAATCGAAAATGGTAAGGAGTATGTCGCGCCACAGACTTTCGTAACGGACAAATACGGCCGTTTTCACGGCGCCGACAAGCAGGAGACCATGCTCTATGACATGGCGATTTCCGAAATGGTCAAGAATATTGAGGCCGACGGTACTTTCCGTACCGGCAAGCTTTGGGAAGGAGTGTGGACTCGCGATGTCTCATATAGCGCCATTCTCTCATTGGCACATCTGGAACCGGACTTGGTAAGGAATAGCCTTATGCGTAAGGTGGACAAGAAGGGACGAATAATCCAGGACACCGGAACAGGTGGCTCTTGGCCTTGCTCTACCGACAGGGTAGTGTGGACCATCGCTGCGTATGAAGTTTATTTGGAGACAGGCGATTTGGCTTGGCTCAAGCAGATTTATCCTATAGCCAAGCGCAGTATGGAGGCCGATTTGGCAGTGGCTTTCGATTCGAGTACGGGTTTGTTCCGGGGCGAAAGCAGTTTTATCGATTGGCGCGAACAGAGCTATCCTAAATGGATGCAGCCGGCTGACATAGCAGGTAGTGAGTGTCTGGGCACGAATGCCGTTTTCTATCGCGGATTGCAGGTGCTTTCGTCGATGGCATCCAAACTGGGCACCATCCGCGGGGCTGATTCGAAGAGATATGCGAAATTGGCAGCCGAGTTGAAATTGGCCATAAACGAGAATCTCTGGATGGAGGACAAGGGCTATTATGCTCAGTATCTGTATGGTAGGGATTACAAATATCTATCGCCACGAAGCGAGTCGCTGGGCGAGAGCCTTTGTATCCTGTGGGGAATCGCATCTTCCCAGCAGGCGGAGAGGATTCTGCATAGTATGCCGGTGTGTGATTTCGGACCTACCATCTTCTCGCCTCAAATTTCATCCGAAGGCAGTTACCATAATGACGCAGTGTGGCCGTTCGTTACATCGTACTACGGAATGGCTGCGGCGAAGGTAGGAAATCGCGCGGGCGTGATGCACGCATTGGCATCGAATATGCGGGCGGCTACGGTGTTCGGCTCGAATATGGAGAATATGGTGGCATCGGACGGCTCCAAGAAGACGGCTCTGAATTCCGAGCGTCAGTTGTGGAGTGTGGCAGGTTTCGAAGGCCTGTTCAAGAGAGCGCTTCTGGGTATCGAATACACCGAGGACGGAATTAAGCTGAGTCCTTGCGTGCCGTCATCGATGAAGGGCTACAGGGTAATCGAAGGCCTTAAGTATCGCAGGATGACTCTCGACGTGGAGGTTATAGGCGAGGGCTCCATCGTAAAGACTTGCCAGCTCGACGGAAAGGATTTGGTGTCGGCTTTCGTGCCTTCTTTCCTCGAAGGAAAGCATGTCGTAAAGATAACGATGACAAGCGATTACTATGCTCAACCGGATAGCGTGCCGATACGCCCTGTGGTGTGGGATTTGAATACGCCGAAGGTGAAGGCTGTCGGAAACGACCTGAGCTGGGACGGCATAAAGGGAGCGCAGTACTATCGAATCTACCGTAACGGCTCTTTCGAGGAGCAGGTAACGGCCAATTCGTTCACCACCACCTCGCCGGGAGAATATGCCGTAGTGGCGTTTAACGACGACAGTACCTCCTTCTCGTTCATAAGCGAGCCGGTAAGGGTGGGAATGAAACCGATAATCGCGGGATGTAACAATGCCCGTTTGGATAACAAGCTCGGCGTGCAGTTGAGAATAGACGTGGAAGTGCCGGAAGATGGAGAATATCTCCTTGAATTCGAGTATTCTAACGGTAACGGAGACATCACTACTAACAACAAGTGCGCAAACAGGAGTCTTTTCGTGGACAAGAAGGCCGCAGGCGTAGTGGTAATGCCTCAGAGAGGACCCGAGGACTGGACCTCTAAGGGATACACTCTTCCTATAAGGGTTTCCCTTACGGCCGGAAGGCACACTGTGGAACTCAAATACTTCGACGAGAACATTAATATGAACATAGATACGGATTCGGCGCTCGTTCGCAGTCTCCGAGTATACAAGACAAATTAGTTTTATAAAAGATATGAAAGTAATAATCAAACAAAACTCGAATGAGGGCTCTTTGTGGGCAGCTCATCACATCGCAGCGAAAATCAAGGAAAAGGCTGCACGCACTTCTGAGCCTTTTGTACTTGGACTTTGTACCGGCTCTACTCCTATCGAAACCTACCGCGAGCTCGCTCGTATGGTAAAGGACGGAGAACTCTCTTTCAAAAACGTAATCTCATTCAATATGGATGAGTATGTAGGTCTTCCTGAAAGTCATCCGGAGAGTTACCACTCATTTATGCACCATAATCTCTTCTCGCATATCGACGAACCTGCAGAGAACATCCACATCCTTAACGGAAATGCCGCCGACCTCGAGGCTGAATGTGCAGCATACGAAGAGGCTATCGTAGAGGCGGGTGGATTCGACCTCTTCCTCGGCGGTATCGGCGAAGACGGACACATCGCATTCAACGAGCCGTTCTCACCTCTTACCAGCCGCACACGCGTGGTTACTCTTACCGAGGATACTCGCATCGTGAACAGTCGTTTCTTCGACAACGACCCTTCAAAGGTTCCTGCACAGGCACTTTCAGTAGGTGTGGCTACGGTTACCGATTCTCGCGAGGTGGTCATATTGGCATTCGGCCCTAAGAAGGCTCGCGCCATCAAGGACGCTGTGGAGGGCCCATACAGCCATATGTGCACTGTTTCGGCTCTCCAGAACCACCAGAATGGCATCATCGTGGCAGATGAGGCTTCGGTAGGCGAGTTGAAGGTTAATTCATATAAATATTTCAAGGCAGTAGAAAAAGCAGAAAAATTATGAAAAAGTTAATTCTTTGCGCACTTGCTGCGATTTGCATCCTTCCGCTTAACGCGAAGGAAAAGCGTCAGGTAGCCATCGTGGCTCATAGAGGTTATTGGGCTTGCGAGGCAGGCGGAAATTCACATAACTCCATAGCTTCCCTCAAGGCGGCTCAGGATTTGGGTGTATGGGGAAGTGAGTTCGACGTAAATATGACTAAGGACGGCGAGCTTATGGTTTTCCACGACGATGCAGTGAACGGAATGAAATTCGCAGAGCACAATGCTTCGGAATTCGCAGGCATCACTCTTCCTAACGGAGAGAAAATCCCTACGCTCGACGAGTATCTTACACAGTTCGAGAAAAACAAGGATTGTCGTGTCGTGTTCGAGTTGAAATGGCACCAGGGATTGGCCAGAGAAATCCAGGCAGTCGACCTCAGTATCGAGAAGTTGAAAGCTCACGGTCTTTATAATCCTAAGCAGGTGATTTTCATATCATTCGACCTTCAGCAGTGTCTGCTTTTCGCAGAGAAATGTCCTGGATTCACAGTGCAGTATCTGGGCTCGGAAGACAATCGTAACCCTGATGCCCTCGCCGCTTTGGGAATCAATGGTATTGACACCAATTTCTGGAAATTCTATAGCGACCCTACTTGGTACACAAAGGCTCGCAACCATAAGATGAGCGTAAACGCTTGGACGGTAGACGAGAAGGAGCATATGCGCACCCTCATCCTTCTGGGCGTAGACTATATCACCACAAATCACCCTGAAATCTGTCGTGAACTGCTTCAGGAGATGGGTATTGAAGAATTGAAAGCAGGTAAAAATTTTAAATAATGAAACATTTTTCATTGCCAAAGGATGGCGGTCTAATTGAGAAAGGTCTTCCTAAAGACATTCTCCACAGCAGGGAAAAGGTTTATGCAGAAATCTGCGAGACTCCTTTCGAGGCGTGTCAAAAGGTATGCGACGAAATCATCGCTGAGATAAACGCGTTCAACGAGTTGCATCCAGGAGAGTTGTTCAAGCTCGGTCTTACCACCGGCTCCACCCCTGTCTCCTTGTATAAGGATTTGAGAAGGGCTTATAACGAGGGTAAGGTATCCTTCAAGAACGTAAGGATCAATACCATCGACGAATTCTATCCTGTATCGGCAGAAGCCAAGCACTCCCGTAATTTCATATTACGCGAGGAACTTCTCAACCATATAGACGTAGCTCCGGAGAATATCCTCATTCCGGACGCTACCATTTCGCTTGACGAGGTTTCCGATTATTGCTCCCGAATGGAAACAGAGCTTCGTGGGTTGGATCTGCTCGTAATGGGCGTAGGTGAGCAAGGCCAAGTCGGTTTCAACGAGGCCGGTTCTACTAACTTGACCCGTTCGAGACTCGTACATCTCCCATACAAATCACGCAAACGTCAGAGAGATTATTTCGGAGGCGACATCTCCAAGACTCCTAGTATGGCCCTCACTATGGGTGTAGGTACTATGCTTACTGCCCACAAGGTTATACTTATGGCTTGGGGTGAGAACAAAGCCGGAGTAGTGGCTCGCGTAGTCGAGGGAGAAATGGGTCCTGACTGCCCTGCATCTTACTTCCAGCTTCACGAGAATGCCAAATTCTACGTGGACGAGAACTCAGGATGCAACCTCACCCGAGTAGTGGCTCCGTGGTGCATAGGACCTTGCGAGTGGACTCCTAAGTTCCGTCGTAAGGCTGTCGTATGGCTTTGTGGCCAGGTTCACAAACCTATCCTGAAACTTTCATACCAGGACTATCTTCAGAATTCACTCGGCGGACTCATCGAGTCTTGCGGCGCTTATGACGCCATAAACATCCAGGTATTCAACGATTTGCAGCACACTATCACAGGATGGCCGGGAGGAAAGCCTAATGCAGACGATTCTACTCGTCCCGTTCCTTCCCTTCCTAATCCTAAGACCGTGCTCATCTTATCCCCACATCCTGACGACGACGTCATCTCTATGGGTGGTACCTTCATCAGACTCGCTCATCAGGGACATAATGTCCACGTGGCTTATGAGACGTCAGGTAACGTGGCAGTTCACGACGACGTAGTGCTCCAGCACATGGACGCCGCACGTGAAATCGGATTCGAAGACCGTTTCGACGAGGTGAAAGCTCTTATCGCAAGCAAGCGTCCGGGCGAGGCTGAACCACGCGAACTCCTTAATCTGAAGGGAGCTATCCGTCGTTCAGAGGCTAAGGGAGCCGTTCGCTCATTCGGTCTCGACGCCGATCATAACGCGCACTTCCTGAATCTGCCTTTCTATGAGTCGGGCGGCATTCAGAAATTGCCTCGTTCACAGGCCGATGTAGACATCATCAAGTCTTTGATGAATGAGCTCAAGCCGGATATGATATTTATGGCAGGAGACCTCGCAGACCCTCACGGAACACACCGCGTATGTACGGAATGTGCGCTTGAGGCTCTCGACCAGCTTCGCAGCGAAGGTGCAGAGTGGATTTCAAAGAGTCACGTATGGCTTTATCGCGGCGCGTGGATGGAGTGGGATCTCGGCAGTGTAGATATGGCCGTTCCACTTTCTCCTGACGAGGTGGTAGAGAAGCGTCACGCTATCTATCGTCACCTTTCACAGAAGGACATCGTGCCGTTCCCTGGCGAAGACCCACGTGAATTCTGGCAGAGGGCAGAGGAGCGTACGCAGAATACCGCTCGTCAGTACGATGCCCTCGGCATGGCAGAGTACCAGGCTATGGAGGTATTCCTAAAACTCTGGTAATGAACAAAAGTCTTTCAAATATCAAGCATGTTGCTCTGGATATGGATGGCACCATATACCTGAGCAACACGCTTTTTCCATTTACTCTCGATTTCCTGAACTCCTTGACGGAGATGGGAATCACATACTCTTTTTTGACTAACAATCCATCCAAGTCGCTCGCCGACTATATGGCCAAATTGGCCAAGATGGGCATCCCTGCCACCGAAGAGCAGATGTACACGACCACGATCGCGACCATCGATTACATTCGGGCCAATTATCCTTCGGCCAGAAAGCTCTTCCTGCTGGGTACGCCTTCTATGATAAGCCAATTCGAGCAGGCAGGTTTCATCTCCTGCGAGGATAGCGCCGAGGACGTGCCGGACATCATCGTGGCTTCGTTCGATATGACCCTTCGTTACGAAAGGCTCTGTCGCGCCGCGTGGTGGATTTCCCAGGGTGTGACTTATCTGGCTACTAACCCCGATAAGGTGTGCCCTACCGACCAGAAGACCGTTCTGGTGGATTGCGGCTCCATATGCGCTTGTCTTCAGAGCGCTACGGGTCGCGTTCCGGACCACACTTTGGGAAAGCCGGACCCATCTATGCTCGATGGCATAAGGGAAAGGCTGGGACTGGCGCCTGACCAGATAGCGATGGTGGGAGATCGTCTTTACACCGACATCGCCATGGCTCGAAATGCAGGCGCTTTCGGGGTGTTGGTCTTGAGCGGAGAATCTACACTTGATGATGTGGAAAAGGCTCCGGAAGGCTCGAAGCCCGATTTGGTGGTGGAGAACATAGCCGAACTGGGTAGGTTGTTAAAAGAAAGTAGATAATATGGACACATTCGGAAAACAATTCAGAGTAAGTGTTTTCGGTGAATCTCACGGAGTGGCGGTAGGGGCTCTTATAGATGGGGTCCCTGCGGGACTTCCGTTGTCGGAAAGCGATTTAGAGAAAGATATTTCACGTCGCGCTGCCCGTGGAGGATTCACTTCGGAACGTAAGGAGGTCGATACCCCTCATATCTTGAGCGGCGTTTTCGAAGGACACACCACAGGTGCGCCTCTATGTGTCGTTTTCCGAAATTCCGATGTCCATAGCTCGGACTATGATTTTCTTCCTTCCACTCCGCGTCCCGGTCACGCGGATTATCCTGCCCATATCAAGTTCGACGGGTTTGAGGATTATCGTGGAGGTGGCCATTTTTCCGGCAGGTTGACCTTGCCTATAGTCGCGGCAGGAGTTGTGGCGAAAAAGGTCATAGGCAGCGCAGTGGATATACGCGCCGAGGTATGCGAATTGGCAGGAAGCCGGGAACGGGAGAATTGGCAGAGGCTACTTGAGGCGGCTCGCGCCGAAGGGGATTCCCTGGGTGCCGTGGTGTCGTGCCATGTGGATGGATTGCCGATTGGCCTGGGTGAACCTTTCTGGGATGGTATGGAGAGCTTGCTTTCTCATGCTGTCTTTTCCATTCCGGGGGTAAGGGGCATCGAATTTGGCGACGGCTTCGAGGCTGCCCGAATGCGAGGCTCTCAGCATAATGATCCGATTGGCCCGGAAGGCCCGGTGAAAAACGGGTCAGGTGGCATAAACGGAGGTCTGACTAATGGGGCGAGTCTTTGTTTTAGGGTGGCGTTCAAGCCCACTTCGTCCATTTCGAAGCCGCAGACTACATTTAATTTCGAAAAGGAGTGCGAGCAGTCGCTGTCCGTGGGCGGAAGGCACGATGTGTGTTTTGCCTTGCGCGCTCCGGTCGTGGTAGAGGCTATGTGCGCTATAGTTCTGGCCGATTTGTTATAATTTCAACTCTTCGAAGAAGTCCGGGAAGGACTTGCTGACGCAGTTCTTGTCGTCTATTTCGATAGGCGAGTCGGCGGCCATCTGGGCTATCGAGAGCATCATCACCATCCTGTGGTCGTGGAAAGAAGAGTATTTTCCTCCTTTCAACAGCTTTCCTGTGGCAAATCTCCGGCTTACGCCCATTCCTTTCACTCTCAATTCGTCTCCTATGATTCGTGCGCTTACGCCCATTCGGGTGAGGGTGTCAAGTATCGCAGCCGCACGGTCACATTCCTTGTTTTGAAGCCTTTGGACGCCTGCTATGGTGCTTTCGCCAGGGCAGAACGCCGCTAATAGCGACGCTATGGGGATGAGGTCCGGAGCGTTGTTGAGGTCGTATTCGAAGGCCTGGAGTGGTGCACGTTTTACGCTCACTACGTCTTCGTCGTAGGCTACACATGCGCCAGCGTCCGAAAGTATGTCCAGGATGGTTATGTCGGCCTGAAGGGAGTTCGTGTTAAGCCCCTGTACTTCAGCCTCTCCGAAAAGCGCTCCGTATGTAAGGAAGCACGCGGCGGCGCTCCAGTCGCTTTCCAATTCTATGTCCGCTGCCTTGAAGTGCTGTTTTCCCTTTATGTGGAAATGGATGCCGTTACAGTAGCTCCAGTCTTGCTCTTCGAGCATCTTCTTGTCGCCTTCCAGCTCGCTTCCTATCTTGATTCCAAATCTGCCCAAAATGTCTTGTGTGATAAACATATAAGGGATGCTCTTAGGCTCACTTACGAATAGGTCGGAGTCTCTGTCGAAAAATGGCAGGGACATCAGCAGTCCGGATATGAGTTGTGAACCTCCTGCTCCGGGGAGCTCGGCTCTACCGGGGTAGAATTTACCTTTTACCCTAAGCGGGATATGGTTTTGCGAGTCGCGGTGCTCGCTTTCGTTCTTCAAGAGAATACCGAAGGCCGCCATAATGTCGCTCGCACCTTTAAGAGGTCTTTCCAGAAGCGTTCCGCGACCTTCTATAAGAGTGTCGCAGCTGCTAAGCGTGGCGCTGAGCGGTATGCATAGGCGAGCCAGAAGTCCGCTTTCTCCGACGTTAAGGCTTTCGATTTCCATACTTTCCGGGGTGCGCGCGCCTATTCCTTCGATTTTTATGTTTTCGCCGCGTCTCGTGACTTTGGCTCCTAACGCACGTGCCACTTCTATGGCGCTTAGGCTGTCTTCACACGGGGTGAACTTCGTCAGGTGCGAAGTGCCTTCGGAAAGCGCTGCTGCCATAATGGCCCTTTGTGCGAAACTCTTCGAGCAGGGCGCATTGAAGTCGCTCTTATGCACGCCGCGCCAGTCTTTGTATATGGCCTCGTGGACTTGCTCGTAGGATAATTGGCCTTCGGCAGTGGGAGTGTCGTAGAAGGCATAGGTAAACGGCGCGCCCTTCGCGATGCACTCCACGCGGGCTTTCTCTCCGAGCGGTCCCATCGAAATGAGCACCAGGTGATGTGCCTGTATGCTATGGTTGTTTTCCAGAAGGGTGTCGTAAATGCCCTGAAGGTTCGCCACGTCCTCGGCGCAATTGGCCTTACAAGCTATTTTCGCTATGTCTGCCCCGTAGCGGAAGCAGCGCAGGATGGTCTGCTGAAGCAGGGTGTTCGTCGGGGTGCCGTCGAAGTCGTGGAACGAGCGGATAAGACGCGTGCCGCTATGCTTGCAGAGCTTTTGGACGCTCTGGCTTACGTGTACCGGTGCATTTATGTCCAAATCCACGAAACTTATCCCGCTTTCTATCACGGAGTTGTATAATTCGAGCATCCTATTCCATTCGCGCGCCTTTTCCTCGCCGTGAAGTGACGGCTCTATATGAAAACTGAAAATCAGCGGTTTTTCGCACGTCTCCACTAATTCCACCCAATCCTTCTCGTCCAGCGGGTTTAAATCCGCCCTCACCTCGGCCATCTCCACGAATGGGTCGTCCATTATCCCGAGGATATCTTCCAAGTTCTTGCCCTGTAGGCTTGTACAAATCATAATCTAATCTTTTTTCTGAATGGCTTTCCGATTCTTTGTAAAAAGACGAAATCCACTGCGCCTTCCTCGGCCTTTTTATCGTTTTTCAGAGCTTCCTGCAATTCTTCGTCGCTGTACGGAAGCTCTACCGGCAGATTACACCTTTTGAAATCGTCCCTTACCCTATCTGCCAATCCCTTCTCGCTCCAGCCTTCCTTCTCGCTCATTCTCAGTGACTTGATGATGCCCATAGATACAGCCTCACCGTGCGATACGGCCTCGTGGCTTCTCCATTCGATGGCGTGCGCGAAAGTGTGCCCGAAATTCAGAATGTGCCTGCGCCCCCTGTCGAACAAATCCCTTTTCACCACCTTTCGCTTATATTTCGCCGCCTTTTCTGCCAATTCGGCCGCTTCCCCCAGCATCTCCTCCAGTTCGGCCTGCCCGTCCTGACCATTGTCTATCTTGGCCAATTCCGAAAAGACTCCCACTGCCCTGTTATAGAGTTTCTCGTCGAAAAGCAGGAAGGTTTTCAAAATTTCAGCGCTGCCGGACAGCACTTCCTTACGCGGGAGTGTGCGCAGTACTTCCTTGCGGATGTGGATTTTACGAGGCAGTTTGAACGTGCCTATCATATTTTTCACTCCATCCAGGTTTACGCCGTTTTTACCCCCAACCGAAGCATCAGCCATAGCCAGAAGCGTCGTAGGCACTATTTCGAAATCTATCCCTCGTTTGTAGAGGCTCGCTGCCAATCCGCACACGTCGCTGCACACCCCACCGCCTATCGCGATCAGCGTGCAATTCTTATCGGCGCCTGCGTTCATCAGTGCCCTGCAGATGTGCTCTACCTCGTTAAGGGTCTTGTGCGGCTCGTCGCATATTAAGGCCAATTCGCCCAAACTCCTCGCGCGAAGCTTGTTACAGAATTCACCTGCGAATTCCCGTACCGCCACATCGTAAACTACGAAAACTTCTTTCATATCAGTTTTGACATTTACCGCCTTGGTGTCAGTCGGCCCACAAAGATAGCAGAAAAAATTTGTGAAATCACAAAAATTCCATACCTTTGTAATCCGTCTGCGAATTAACGCACACGCCTATGCCCGAATGGCGGAATTGGTAGACGCGCTGGACTCAAAATCCAGTGTTCCTTAAAAACGTGCCGGTTCGAGCCCGGCTTTGGGCACCAAACTGCAAGAAACTGAGAGGTTTCTTGCAGTTTTTGTTTTTTTGTGATAGAAATAACAAACAGGAGCGCACATCTGCGCTCCTGCCCATACTAACTATTCTGATTTCAGTTTAAGAACTTCCTCTTCCGAAAGACCGGTCATCTGACATATAAAGTCTATCGAAGAATTTGCTTCCAGCATCTTCTTCGCGATTTCGAGAGACTTTTCTTCTTTACCCTCTTCTCTGCCTTCCGCAAGTCCTTCTTCCTTCGCGTAATAAAGCTGATTTATGACATCTTGCTCTTTCATAACACTTCTGTTGTATAATGTTCGCTTCGCCGGGCTGAATGCTGCTATCTCACACGCCGCGCTTAGCTGCTTTATCTCCGGAATGTCTTTCAGAACTTCAGGGATGCCGTTAACATCGTACTTCCATCCGTTCAGAAACCAGTAAAGCAAATAATCGCAAGGGCTTTCACACGCCTCCAGCGCCTTCGTGAAACGAGCGGTTTCCACGAAGTTAATAATAATTGTCGAAGGTGCAAACTCCTTAGTCCGAGTTTCGGTGAATTTATAATGAGAAATCAGATTGTTCTCATCCCACTCCGATTCATTCTGATGTGGAAAATTCTTTCCAAGAATACAGATGATGTAGAGAGGCTTTAACTCGGAATAGTAATCTCCGGAGCTAATCTGGTTACGATAAATATCACAACCATAATACATGCAACGTTCGAAAATCCACTTTTCTCCTTCTTGCTGCACTTCCACTGAAAAGACGCTTCCATCTTCACCTTGACAGACTAAGTCCAGATAAGTTCTTTTTCCACTTTCTACTTCCGGGTCCTGTTCCCTGTCGAGATAGGCTTTGATGTCTGAGACCTTTACGTCTTCCGGGAGAAAAAAGTTCAGCAATTCGATGAGAAGTTGCTTGTTGTCCTTGTCGGCATAGACAGCCTTGAATCCGCTGTCTCTCATTAAGTAATCATTAAAAAATGACTTGATAATCTTTGTGCGTCTTTTTGGTCTATATTCCTTTTCTCATCAGTCGTGTGCGTCCAGCACACTCCTTCTTCCAAAAGAAATCTATCCTCGAAAATCTATCACAAATCTTTATCAACTTATTTTTAATGCTTACTAAATTGACAAACGTACTACCTTGAGTACTTTGTCGCGAGTCATAGTTTGACATAATTATTTAAAAAATTTAGGTCAAAGGCTAGCCTTTGAAGTTTTAAAAATTTAAGTTCGCAGAGTCCCTGCTTAAAGACGAATATAGAAATAACAATCGAGAAAAACTTAAAAAATGAATGTTTCTTTATGAAAGAAAAATTCTTTCGTCCGGAAATTATGGACAAGAGCCTGACGCTGAACCCGAAAAACACCTTTTGAGTCAGGATGCCGTAGATACGCTTCTAGATGGTCCGGTGGCTAAAGGTGTACCTAAGTTTCGTACACCTTCAGGTTACACCCTTAGTAGAACGCTGTAGAATGCGGCAGGTGTTCAAAGGTGTTTTTCGGGTTGCGGAATAATGATGGCGGAACTCCGCGAGCAGGCAATACACCCTGAGGGCAAAGTAGCAAGTCAAAACAATAATTCTAGAGAAGCGAGAAACACATACCCGGGAGTTTGACAGTATAATTTTGTGATTTTTTTTGATAGAAAGGCCTGCGAGGCCTTTTTTTGTCAAATTAATTTTTTATATTTGCATTGCGTAAATATTCGCAATACACTACGTAAAATGTATAACAATGTATAAAAGAGTTGAATACCAGATAATTAAGGATCGTCTTGAAGAACCGAGAAAGTTCATTCAAGTCGTGATGGGTGCCCGTCAGATAGGGAAATCAACCGTTGTAAAGCAGGTTCTGAAAGACCTGGACTTACCATATCTGTTTTATTCGGCAGACAATGTTCCGGCATCAAACACTGCTTGGGTTTCAGACTGCTGGGAAGCTGTGCGAAGCCTTAAACGGAGCAACAACTGGGAAAGCGCAATCCTTGTAATCGACGAGATTCAAAAAATTTCGAACTGGAGCGAGGTTGTAAAGAAGGAATGGGACGACGACTCGTTCAATAACAGGAATATTAAGGTATTGCTTCTTGGAAGCAGCCGTGTACGGCTTGAGAAAGGTCTTTCCGAATCATTGGCAGGACGCTTTGAGGAGATAAGGATGAGCCATTGGAGTTATGCCGAAATGCGGGACTGCTTCGGCTGGTCCCTTGACCAGTTCATATTTTATGGAGGGTACCCTGGTGCAGCCCCTCTGCTTGGTGATGAAGACCGTTTCCAGCAGTATATTCAATCGGCCATAATTGACGCAACGATAAACAAGGACATCCTTATGGACACGCCCATCGGAAAACCTGCTCTTCTCCGTCAGACTTTCGAACTTGGTGCGGCTTATTCCGGAGAACTTCTGTCATTGAACAAGATGCTCGGCTCATTGCAGGATGCCGGAAACACATCTACTCTTTCCGGATATCTGAATCTTCTGGCGGAAAGCGGTTTGCTGTGCGGTCTTCAGAAATATAGCGTGGACATGGCGAGACGGAGAGCCAGCATTCCTAAACTTCAGGTCTATAACAATGCATTGAAGATGGTGTATAGCCCAATATCATTTAACCAGGCTGTCCTTGACAGAAAGTCGTGGGGACGCATATTTGAGTCCGGAGTCGGAGCCTATCTTGTCAGTCAGGCATTTGTCCACCGCTTCGATGTATTCTATTGGCGCGAGCGCAATGAAGAGGTGGATTTCATACTACGCAAGAAGAATTCATTGGTGG
>ENA-UEQL01000219-UEQL01000219.1-human-gut-metagenome-genome-assembly--contig:-NODE-219-length-37618-cov-8.144056_pt1 | contig 37618 bp, 28 predicted proteins | sample MGYA00242905_ERZ507926 | MGnify/ENA primary metagenome ERZ507926 (study PRJEB26167, sample SAMN06115531) | human gut metagenome | host: Homo sapiens | place: China:Henan | collected 2015-09-09 | study...
TTCGGGAGAAAAAGGTGCTGAGCGCAGCGAAGCGGATGAGGTGGAAAATCGAGCGGTTTTGGCATCTGGCGGCGGGCGCAAGCCTCCCTCTGACGAGGGAGGTGGATTTTTGCGCAGCAAAAAGACGGAGGGAGAGAGAAAATATCGCCCGACTTAAGTGTTGTCGTAACCTTATCTCTCCCTCAGTCTCGCTATCGCTCGACAGCTCCCTCGTCAGAGGGAGCCGGGCGAAGTTCCTGCCTTTCCCCACCACTTCTGCGTAGGGGGCGATGCCCACATCGCCCCGCAAGCAAACGCACTCCATTTACGGCGGGCGCATGGCCCCTTTGTGCAAAGGGGGCTGTCACGACCGTGGTCGTGACTGGGGGATTGTCGCCGTCCGTCGGACGGCGCTTGGGCAAATATCTTTGTGACAATCCCTCCGTCACAGCTGACGCTGTGCCACCTCCCTTTGCACAAGGGAGGCTTTGGCATATCCCTAGTTTGCGCAGATAATTATAGGTTTCTAACACCTCATCCGTGTGAAATTTCTGCTCATCCTGTCATTCTGAGCGCAGCAAAGACTCTTTTTCTTATCTTGACTTTCCGAGTGTGGAGAGAACGCCTTATTCTCTCATCAAAGCTAAAGTCATCTTCTTTATCATAAGATCATCAAATCATCCCAAAGGAGGTCGGACTATGCGATCCATCCATACCGCGATTATCGGCGGCGGCGCTGCCGGATTATGCGCGGCGGTGCAGCTGGCGCGCGCCGGGGTACAGCCGGTGGAGCTGTTTGAAAAAGCGCCCCGCGTCGGGCGCAAGCTACTCGCGACCGGCAACGGCACCTGCAACATCACCAACCGCGATCTGGCGCCGCGCCATTACCATGGCGGCGACCCGCATTTTTCCAAACCGGCGCTGGCCGCCTTTACCGACCGCGACACCGTCGCGTTTTTCGCCTCGATCGGGGTGGATTGCGTTGCCGAACCGGACGGACGGATGTATCCGCGCTCGCGTCAGGCGGGCAGCGTGCTGGATTGCCTGCGCATGGCGGCGCAGGAGGCGGGCGCGGTGCTGCACACCGATTGTCCGGTGACGGCGATACGCCCGCAAAAGCACGGCTTTGTGCTGGACACGCCGCAGGGCGCGGTGACGGCGCACTATGTGCTGGTGGCGGCGGGCGGTGCCGCTTCCCCCTCGCTGGGCGGCGGCAACGACGGCTATGCACTGCTGACCGCGTTGGGGCACACCCGCACCCCCCTGTTTCCCACCATTGTCCAGCTGCGCACCGACACCACCTTTGTCAAAGCGGTCAAGGGCATCCGCGTGGACGCCGGGGTAACGCTGACCGGCGGCGGTAAAACGGCGCGCTCCGCCGGCGAGGTGTTGTTCACCGAATACGGGCTGTCCGGTCCGGCGGTGATGGCGATCTCGCGGCTGGCGGGCGATTGGGAACGCCGCAAAAAAGGTGCACTCAGCGTATCGCTGGATCTGCTGCCGGATCTGCCACCCGACAAGGTGGCGGCGCTGGTGCAGCAGCGGCGGCGGTTTGCCGCGCGCGAGGCGGGCGATCTGCTGACCGGATTGCTGCACAAGCGGGTGGGGCAAACGCTGCTGCGCGCCGCCGGCATCTCGCTGTCCACCCCGGTGGGAGCGCTGACCGATGACGATGCCGCGCGGGTAGCGGCACTGATGAAACGCTGGACGCTGCCGGTCACCGGCACCCAAGGCTTGTCCGCCGCCCAAGCGACCGCGGGCGGCATCGACACCCGCGGCTTTGACCCCGCCACCCTGCAATCGCGGCTGGTGCCGGGGCTGTACGCGGCGGGCGAGGTGCTGGATGTGGACGGCGATTGCGGCGGGTACAATCTGCAATGGGCGTGGAGCTCCGCCACCGCGGCGGCGCGCCATATCGCCCGCACCCGCGGCTGACTTTTTGAACAATACGCAGGAGATGCATTATGATCCATATTTCAGGTATACAACTGAACTTGTCCTATCGCGACACTGACCTGCCCGCCATTGCAGCGCGGGAGCTGCGCTGCGCGCCTGCCCGCATCACCGGCTGCCGCCTGTTTCGGCGCAGTGTGGATGCGCGGCGCAAACCGCAGGTGCGGTTCACCGCCACGCTGGAGGTGACGGTCAGCGGCAACGAAGCGGCGCTGGTACAGCACAGTCGTAACCGCCGCGCCGCGGTGGTATCCCCCACCGTGTACACGGTGCCGACCGCTCCGGCGGCGACGCATCGCCCGGTGGTGGTGGGAGCCGGTCCCGCCGGGCTGTTTGCCGCGCTGATTCTGGCGCGGGCGGGACTGCGGCCGCTGCTGCTGGAACGCGGCAAGCCGGTGGACGAGCGACAGGCGGATGTGGAGCGGTTCCGTATGACCGGACAGCTAGACCCCTCCTCCAATGTGCTGTTCGGCGAGGGCGGTGCCGGCACTTTTTCGGACGGCAAGCTGCACACCGGCATCAAGGATCCGCGCTGTCGGATGGTGCTGGAGGAGCTGGCACACGCGGGTGCGGACGCTTCCATTCTCTGGCAGGCGCAGCCGCATGTCGGCACCGATTATCTGCGCCGCGCGGTCAAGGGGCTTCGCCACGCGATTGAACAGGCGGGCGGGCAGGTGCTGTTTGAACACCGCGTCACCGACCTGTGCCTGCGCGACGGCGCGCTGGTCGGGCTGACCGTTGCCACCCCGCAGGGCGAGCGCACCATCGACACCGACCGCGCAATTTTCGCCATCGGCCATTCGGCACGGGATACCGTTCAAACGCTATACGACCGTGCGCTGCCCATGCAGCCCAAGCCGTTCGCCATCGGTGTGCGGGTGGAACATCCCCGCGCAATGATCGACCGCAGCCAATACGGCGAAGCGGCGGGACATCCGGCGCTGGGGGCGGCAGCGTACAAGCTGGTGGCGCGTCCGGCGGGCGCGCGCGGGGTGTACACCTTTTGTATGTGCCCCGGCGGCGTGGTGGTAAACGCCTCCTCGGAAGAGGGCGGGTTGTGCGTCAATGGCATGAGCGAATTTGCCCGCGATGCGGACAATTCCAACAGCGCGCTGCTGGTGGGGGTGGACCCCGCCGACTTCGGCAGCGACCACCCGCTGGCGGGCATTGATTTTCAGCGAAAATGGGAACGCGCCGCCTTTGAACTGGGCAGCGGCGATTACCGCGCGCCCGCCCAACTGGTGGCGGACTTTTTGAAAAAGCAGCCCACCGTCGCTTTTGGCGCGGTGCAGCCCAGCTATCAGCCGGGCGTGACCCCCGCCGACTTGTGGAAATGCCTGCCCGCGTATGTGGCGGGATCGCTGGCAGCGGCGCTGCCGCTGTTGGGGCGGCAGCTGGCGGGGTTTGATCGTCCGGATGCGGTGTTGACCGGCATCGAAGCGCGCAGCTCCTCTCCGGTGCGGCTGCTGCGCGGCGAGGATGGTCAAAGCAGCATCGCCGGGGTGTTTCCCTGCGGCGAGGGGGCAGGCTACGCGGGCGGCATTACCTCCGCAGCGGCGGACGGCATCCGCGCTGCCGAGCAGCTGATCGCATCGCTTTAAGTAAGCTGGAAATAGGCGCGCATCCCGTTGTAGATGCCCCGCGCAAACAGCCCCGGATTGGTGGCGAGCAAGTCGGCATCGTTTATGTTGGTGAGATACCCCATCTCCACCAGCAGCGCGGGCATTTGGGTGCGGCGCAGCACATACAAGCCGGGGTTGATGCGCATACCGCGGTTGGGCAAGCCGGTGGCGTTTTGCAGCCCCACCAGAATCGCCTCGCCCAGCGGAAACGCGGGGCTTTCCTCGCTGTACACATACACCTCGCTGCCGCTGGCGTTGGTGTTGGGGCTGGAATTGCAATGCAGGCTGATGAAATAGTCCGCGCCCCAGCTGTTGGCGGCATTCACCCGCGCCGCCAGACTGGTGGCGACCGATGTGCCGAGCTGCTCGGTGGGGCTGTTGCGGGACAGGCGTACCTCGAAAAACGGATCGGCACGCAGCAGCGCTGCCAGCTCCACCCCGACAATATAGGTCACATCCTGTTCGCGCACGCCGTTGGCTTCGGCGCCTGCGTTGGGGTTTTGGGGGTTGTGCCCCTGGTCGATGAAAATTTTCAATACAGTCACCCTTTCCGGCGGGCTTGTGCCCGCCTTTTTTCTTCCCAGCCTATGCCGCGGCGCGCTCTCCGGTGCACCGCGCGGGCAAAAGACAAAGCGCCTGCCGGTGGATCTCCGGCAGGCGCTTTGTCAAAGAGAGAAGGGTGAAGAATGGACACACGGCGGTCCCCCGCCGTGACAAACAAGGGAATAGCCGGGAGGATGATCCGGCTTTATGCATGGTAGAATAAGCCTCCATATATGTTGGCAGTTTATTCACAGGAAAATTTCCACCCGTGGCGGCACAAGCCTTCTCCTTGAGGAGATTCCCCCGCGTGCGGGGAAAATGTCGGCGCAGCCGACAAAAGGGGCCCGTCTTCGGGAGAAAAAGGTGCTGAGCGTAGCGAAGCAGATGAGGTGTCGGAGAAACAATAGAATCGGCACAAATTTGTGGGAACCATTGCCTCCCTTGTGTAAAGGGAGGTGGCACAGCGTTAAGCTGTGACGGAGGGATTGTAACGAAAATGGCGCACCAAAATGCCGTCCAATGGACGGCAACAATCCCCCAGTCACGACTAAAGTCGTGACAGCCCCCTTTACTCAAAGGGGCCTTGCGTCCGCCACCAGATACGGAAAACTTACTACTTTTTCCACCTCATCCGTCGCGGCGTAAAGCCGCGCCACCTTCCCCTCCTAGGGGAAGGCTTGCGGAGTTTCTACGCTACTCCAAATAGGAGAATCACCTCCAAGGGGAAGGCTTGAGAAGTTTCTGCGTTTCCCTGCCATTTCTGCGTAGGAGGCGATGCCCACATCGTCCCGCAACAATGCGCTCAAGGGGTAGACTTAAGAAATCTCTGCGTTTCAAATGCTGTGCTATTTGGCAGCACACGGGCGCGGTCAATTCTGACCGTAGTAGGCGTTTTTGCCGTGTTTGCGCAGATAGTGTTTATCCAACAGCTCCTGCTGCATACGCTGCTGCGCGGCGTTGAGCTGCAGCGAGTGGAAATTCATAAACGCCACTTCCTCCAGCACCACCGCGTTGTGCACCGCTTCAAACGCGTTTTTGCCCCACGCAAACGGACCATGGCTATGCACCAGCACCGCAGGGATCGCCGCCGGGTCCTTGTCGCGGAAAGTTTCCACGATCACGTTGCCGGTTTCGCGCTCGTATTCGCCGGCGATCTCTGCGGGAGTCATCTCCCGCGTGCAGGGAATCTCGCCGTAAAAATAGTCGCCTTGGGTGGTGCCGAGCGGCGAAATGCCGACTCCCGCTTGGGCAAAGCTGGTCGCCCAGCGGCTGTGGGTGTGCACCACACCGCCGCATTCGGGGAACGCATTGTACAGCACCAGATGGGTCGCGGTGTCGCTGGAGGGTTTCCAATGCCCCTCCACCACGCGACCATCCAGATCCACCACCACCATATCGTCGGCGGTCATACCGTCATACTCCACGCCGGAGGGTTTGATAACCACCAGCCCTTTTTCGCGGTCAATACCGCTGACATTGCCCCAAGTAAAGGTGACCAGCCCGTGGCGAGGCAACATCAGATTCGCTTGCAGCACCTGTTGTTTCAGTATTTCCAGCATAGCGAACTCACCTCAATTTCCACGCGAGATCGCTCAGGAACAGGTCGTGTTCCAGCGATTCCACCGTTGTATCCTTTGTGATATGCACAAATTCAATATCCATCATGCGCGCCCAATCGCGCAGCTGTTCGGCGCTGACATCGTAGCTGAGCACCGTGTGGTGCGCGCCGCCCGCCGTGATCCAGCATTCCACACCGGTGGTGAGATCGGGCATGGCTTTCCACATGACCCGCGCCACCGGCAGATGCGGCATCGGCATAATGGGTTTGACCGCCTCGATATCCTGCACGATCAGCCGCAGCCGACCGCCCATATCGATCAGACTGACTACCACGGCGGCGCCTGCTTTGCCCTCGAACACCAGCCGCGCGGGGTCTTTTTCGTTCATACCAATCCCCAGCGGGTGGGTTTCGATGCGCGGGCGACCCGCCGCCACGCTGGGGCAAACCTCCAGCATATGCGCACCGAGCGAATATTCCTGTCCTTTGACCAGATGGTAGGTGTAGTCCTCCATAAACGCGGACGCACCGTTGCCGCCCTCGCCCATGGCTTTGAGGATCGCGGTCATCGCGCTGACTTTCCAGTCACCCTCGCCGCCGTAGCCGTAGCCTTGCGCCATCAGATGCTGTGATGCCAGCCCCGGCAGCTGCTCCATGCCGTACAAATCCTGGAAGGTGTTGGAAAACGCCCGGCAGCCCTCGCGCTGCATCATTCGGCGCATCGCGATCTCCTCGCGCGCCTGGTACCGGATCGCGTCGATGTCGTCGGTCGCGATATCATACTGCGTGCGATATTCCGCCATCAGCTCGTCGATCTCGGCATCGGTGACGGCGTGCATTTCCTGCACCAGATCGCCTACCGCCCAGGTGTTAACCTCCCAGCCAAGCTTGCGCTGCACCTCGACCTTGTCGCCTTCGGTCACCGCGACATCCCGCATATTGTCACCGAAGCGCATCACTTTCATCTGGCGAGACACCGCCACGCCCACGGCGGCTTTCATCCAATCGCCGATGCGGGCTTGCACCTCCGCATCCTGCCAATATCCCGCCACCACCTTGCGCGCTTTGCGCAAGCGGGCACCGATGAACCCGTGCTCGCGGTCGCCGTGCGCCGCCTGGTTGAGGTTCATAAAATCCATGTCGATCTCATCGTTCGGGATCTCGCGGTTATATTGCGTGGCGAAATGCAGCCACGGCTTTTGCAGATTTTCCAGCCCCGCGATCCACATTTTGGAGGGCGAAAAGGTGTGACACCAGGTCACAATACCGGCGCAGGTATCGTCAAAATTCGCCTGTTTGACCACATCGGTGATCTCGGCGCTGCTTTTGGCGGTCACCTTGTACCGCAGCGGAAAGGGCAGCGCCGCCGACAGCGTTTGCGCCATCTCTTCGGCGCGGTTCGCCACGGTACGCAGCACATCCTCGCCGTATAGGGTTTGCGATCCCACCACAAACCAGAATTCATATGGTTTCATGCGTCTATCTCCTTTTTACAGCGTCTCCACAGCGGTGCGTTCCGCCGCCAATGCGCCGCGGAACTGCGCCAGATACCGGTCAAAGCCCGCTTCGTCGGCGGGGTCCGGCACACGGGTGGTGCTGGCCACACCGGCAAACACCCGGTTGGACAAATACTGCTCCAGCGTTTCGCCATCGGTATGCGCAACCATATAGGCAGCGAGCAGCGCCATACCGTAAGGTCCGCCCTCGCCCGCCGAATCCATACAGGTCACCGGCGCGTGGCATGCCGCCGCCATATAGCGTTGTCCCACCTCCGGCGTTTTGAACAGCCCGCCGTGACCGGTCAGTGAATCGATCACCACCTGCTCATCCGCGAGGATGTCCATGCCGATTTTGAGGGTTGCCATGGTGGCGTACAGCTGGGAACGCAAAAAGTTCGCCAGCGTAAACGCGCTGTCCGGACGGCGCACCACCAGCGGTCGTCCCTCGTCCAGATGGGTCACGCTTTCGCCCGCCATATAGTTGCAGGTCACCACACCGGAGCAATCGGCGTCGCCCTCTAAGCTCTTGCGATACAGCGTGCTGTACAGCTCACCGGTGGACACCGTCGTGCCAAACAGCTCCAGCGTTTCCCGCAGCAGCGCGACCCACGCATTCATATCGTTGGTGCAGTTGTTGCAGTGCACCATCGCCACCGGCTTGCCGGTGGGGGTGGTGACCAGATCAATTTCGGGATACACCCGGCTGAGCGGGCGTTCCAGCACCACCATCGAAAAAATGGAGGTGCCCGCCGACACATTGCCGGTGCGGGGCGCCACCGCGTTGGTGGCGGTCATGCCGGTGCCGGCATCGCCCTCCGGCGGGCAAAGCGGAATTCCGGCGGGCAGATGTCCGCCCAAGAACGCCGCGCCCGCATCGGTCAGCGTGCCCGCCCGGGTGCCCGCCACCTGAACGGCGGGCAGCAGATCGCGGATGCGCCAATCGTAGCCGTACGGCTCCAGCAACTCGTCCAGCTTTTGCAGCATGGTTTCATCATAATCCAGCGTGTCGCTGTCGATGGGGAACACCCCCGACGCTTCGCCGATGCCGAGCACATGCTCGCCGGTCAGCCGGTAGTGTACATAGCCCGCCAGCGTGGTGATATGCGCCACCCGCGGCAGATGCGGCTCCTGCCGCAGCACCGCCTGGTACAAATGCGCCACCGACCAGCGCTGCGGAATGTTAAAGTGAAAACAATCGGTCAGCTGCCGTGCCGCCTCGCCGGTCATGGTGTTTTGCCATGTGCGAAACGGCGTCAGCAGGTTCCAGTCCTTATCAAACGCCAGATATCCGTGCATCATACCGGATACGCCCATGCCCGCGATCTCGCCGGGCAGCTCGCCCAGCCCCGCTACCGCGGCTTGCAAGCCGGTTTCCACCTGCTCCAGCGGATAGGTCCACACGCCGTTTTCCAAGCGGCTTTTCCATGTGTAATCGCCGCTACGCACCAGCCGGTGGGCGCTATCCAGCAAAACGGCTTTGATACGGGTGGAGCCAAGCTCGATTCCCAGAAAATATCGTTCCATAACCGTCACCTCGCTTTGTCAGGCACTCTTCTTGTTTTTGCGCGCCAGCACCAGACTTTGGATCACGAGGAACAGGCAAATCATCGCCGCCACCGTGATGTTGGTCCACCACGCTTCGTCCAAGCCGAGCGACGCCACGATGTTTTTGATGGTGCTGAGCGACAGCACACCGAACATGGTGCCCGCGATGTTGCCGACACCGCCGGTCAGCATGGTGCCGCCGATGATGGAGGACGCGATCGCGTTCATTTCGGCGCCGCTGGCGTGCGACGGTGAACCGGAACCGACATGCAGGAAGTAGACGAAGCCGCCCACGCCCGCCAGAATACCGCACAGCAGATGCGCCACAAATTTGGTGCGTTTCACATTGATTGCCAGCATATTGGCGCTGGCGCTGTTGCCGCCGACGGCATACACGCCGCGACCGAATTTCGTCCAGCGCAGGGTGACAAACAGCACCACAACCACCGCCAGCGCAATCACCACGCCGATCTCCACATAAGCGGGAACATAGGTCCCCAGCTTGTTGACCGAGCCCATTCCCGGCACATCAATGCGGGTATCCTTCAACGCGCGGAACGCGGCGTTTTCCACATTAAACTGGGTACTGTTGACAATGGTGGTCATACCCTTGGCAAAGAACATACCCGCCAGCGTCACGATAAAGGGCTGGATTTCCAGATACGCGATCAGGAAGCCCTGCACCAATCCGAACGCGGTGCCGATGCCCAGCGCGATTAAAATCGCTGTGGTCACATTGCCGCCTTGGTAGTCCAGATTGACGGCACAGCTCATGCATACCAGCGCGGTGAGGGTACCCACCGAGATGTCGATGCCGCCGGTGATCATGACTAAACTCATGCCGCAGGAGAGGATAAGCAGCGCGGCGTTTTCGTTCAGAATGTTGAAGAAGGTTTGGGGTTTGCGAAAGCCGGAGCCGAGGAACAGCACGGCGCACAGGTACATCACCACAAACACAAGAATCGTGATGACCAGCAGCAGGTTGGCGTCCGACAGGCCTTTCTGCTTTCTCAGAGGATTTTTAGCCTTCAGCATATGCTTTGCCCTCCTTTTTCGCCGTTTTGCGGCTCAGCTGCTTTTTGAACCGGGTCAGCTTTTCGCGCACGGCCGGCGCGCTGAGCACCACCAGAACGATGACCACGACCGCCTTGTACGCAGGCAGCGCACTCGACTGCACATTGAATTTGAACAGGGTGGTGGTCAAGAACTGGATAACATACGCGCCCAAAATGGAGCCCGCCATATTGAACTTGCCGCCGCTCAGCGCGTTGCCGCCCAGCGCCACCGCCAAGATGGCATCCATTTCGATGTCTTTCGCCACCACCGAATAGTTGATGGTTGCGAGCCGGCTGACTTTGATAAAGCCTGCCACCGCGACGCACAGTCCCAGCAGCACATAGGTCAGAAATTTCACAAATTGAGGATGGATACCGTTCAGCCGCGAAGCGCTGGCGTTGATACCCACCGCCTGCGAATACAGCCCGATGTTGGTGAACCGCAGCATCAGCGCGGTCAGGATCATGCAGGCGATTGCGATAAACACTGGGGTCGGAATCGGCACCCCGGGGATGAAGTTGCCGAAATACTTAAAGGTCGGGTCGCTGATAACCGGCAGCTCGTTATTGTTGATCCACGCCGCGATCGACCGACCGGCGGTGAACAGGATCAGCGTGGCGACCATGGGTTGAATCTTAAATACAGACACCAGCGCGCCGTTGAACGCGCCAAACAGCATGGACACGAGGCAGCAAACGAGGAACGCCACGATGATGGGGGCTTGCAGCGTGTCGGGGCGCGATTCGGTGCCGCACAGTACCCGCAGCACCACGCTGCCCGCGATCGCGATGGTGGCGCCGACGCTGATGTCCTGTCCGCCGGAAGCGGCGGTGACCAGCGTCATACCGATGGCCAGAATCACCAGCTCGGATGCGTTATCCAAAATGGTGATAAGGTTTCCGGTCAAGACCATGTCGCCGTTGCTGTTCGGCTTCAGCGCAATGGCAAAAAACGACGGATCGGCGATCAAATTGAATATGACCAGCAGCAGCAGCGCCATCAGCGGGATAAAGATCTGGTGCCTGACCAGACCGGCGAAAAAGCCTCCCACCTTTTTCAGGCCGCTTTGCTTGTTCAAAGTGGTTGTATCTGCCATTATTGGTCACCTCCGGCGATGGTTTTCATAATATTGCTCTGCGTCAGCTCGTCGCCGGTCAGCTCGCCCACGACCTGGCGGTCGCGCATCACGATCAGACGGGAGCACACACGCAGCATTTCGTCGATCTCCGAAGAGATAAAGGTCACGCTCTTTCCTTCGGCGGCCAGCTTCAGAACGAGCTTTTGAATTTCCACCTTGGTGCCGACATCGATACCGCGGGTCGGCTCGTCAAGGATCATATACACAGGGTTGGCCAGCAGCCAGCGCGCCAAAATGACCTTTTGCTGGTTGCCGCCGGACAGCGATTTGATCGGCGTATCGCTGGACGCGGTCTTGATGCTGAGAAGCTTGATGTATTCCTGCGCGTATTTTTCGGCTTTGGCGCGGGAGATGGGGTGGAAAAAGCCATCCATCACCTGGCGCGCCAAAATGATGTTGTCGCGCACCGACAAGTCGCCGATGATACCGTCGCGTTTGCGATCCTCCGGCAGATAGCTGATGCCGTTTTTCATCGCTTCCAACGGTGAGGTGATCTTGACCGACTTGCCGTTCATTTTGATTTTGCCGTCCGTCACACGGTCTGCGCCAAACACGGCGCGCATCGTTTCGCTGCGGCCGGAGCCCAGCAATCCGGTAAAGCCGTTGACCTCGCCTTTGCGAATGGAGAAATCGAACGGACGCACCCCGGCGGTGCTGGACAGCTGCTCGGCTTCGTACACCGGCGGCTGGTCGCCGCCGTCGAAGTGCTCTTCCGTGCGTTTGATGTCGGACAGGTCGTCCATTTCCTTGCCCAACATTTTGGATACCAGCTGCACCCGCGGCAGATCGGCGATTTGGTATTCGCCCTCCAGCTTGCCGTCGCGCAGCACGGTGATGCGGTCGCACACCGCATACACCTGGTCGAGGAAGTGGGTGACAAAGATGATCCCGACGCCGCGGCTTTTCAGCTCCAGCATCAGCTTAAACAGCTTTTCCACTTCCTGCTCATCCAGCGAGGAGGTCGGTTCGTCCAAGATCAGCACCTTGCAGTCCATATCCACGGCACGGGCGATGGCCACCATCTGCTGCACCGCGATGGAACAATTGGACAGCTGCTGCGTGGGCGAAGCCGGGATATCCAGCGAATCCAGCAGCTTTTTCGCATCTGCATTCATCTTTCGCCAGTTGGTCCAGGCTCCCTTTGTCCGACCGATATACATATTTTCCGCCACCGTCAGGTTGGGGCAGAGGGTAATTTCCTGATACACCGTACTGATGCCGGCTTTCAGGGCATCCTGCGTCGTGCGGATCTGCACCGTTTCGCCATCCAGCCGAATGGTACCCTCATCTTTGGGGTACACACCGGTCAACACCTTGATAAGGGTGGATTTTCCGGCGCCGTTTTCGCCCATAAGCGCGTGGATCTCGCCGCTGCGCAGCGTAAAATCCACCTGATCCAGCGCACGCACGCCGGGGAAAAACTTGCAAATATTCCGCAGCTCCAGCAAAGCACTGTCTTGCATATCTTCGCCTCCGTTTACAAGGGCGGGTGCAGGACGGGCGCTTGTCCCGTCCTGCACATCGCCCGGTTTCCTAATGATAATGGTCTGTCGCCCGAGGATCAGATACCGTAGTTGTCGATGTCTTCCTGGGTGATGGTGGTGGCATCAAAGCCTTTTTCTTCCATAACGATGGTTTTCTGCTCCGGCGTTTTGCCGTTTTCCAGATCCTTGATGATGCTCTCGATGTAGGAGGACTGGAACGGGTTGCACTGGCCGTCATAGTTCCAGTTGCCGGCTTTCAGCTCTTCCAGCGCCCATTTGTTGCAGTCAAAGCCCATCACGATGACGTCTTTGCCCACACCGTGGGAGATGTTGGCTTTATCCAGCGCCTGCACGGCACCTTTCGCCATGTCGTCGTTTTCCGCATAGATCACATTGAACTTTTTGCCGGAGTCGATGACCGACTGCACGATCTGCTGCGCCGCCTCGGCGTTCCATTCAGCGGTCTGCTGGGTCACGATGTTCCAGTTTTTGTCGGCGGCCACTTTGTCGTTCAGCGCGCCGCTGCGGCCCACCTGCGCGGCGGAACCCATGGTGCCCTGAATGTGGATCACATTGTAGGTGTCCAGTTTCTGAGAAGCGAGCCATTCCACCGCGGTGGTGCCCTCTTTCGCCATATCCGACACGATGGAAGCCGCATACAGGCTTTCGTCCGCGTCGATGGTGCGGTCAAACAGGATGACCTGGATGCCGGCATCCTTCGCATCCTTCAGCACCGAATCCCAACCGGAGGTGCCGGCGGCGGAGATCAGCAGGTAATCGACTTCGTCCTGAATGAATTTCTGAGCGGAAGCGATCTGCTCATCGTTCTTCAAGCTGTACGCAAAGGACGCGTCGTAGCCGTTCTCTTTGGTGAAGGTGGCTTTCAGGTCTTTGTCGTTGGCGGTGCGATAGCCGGACTCGTTGGGGTCGTTGTTGATGATGCCGACTTTGATCAGATGGCCGTCACTCTTGGAACCGGTCTTGTCGGTGGAGCTGGCGTCGCCGCCGCCCGATTGCGAACAGGCACACAGCGCAAAAGCCATAACCAAGGCGAGCAGTAATGCGAGATACTTTTTCATGGTGTTTTCCTCACTTTCACTTTTCAAAATGGTGTATATCGTCGGCGTTTGATTGCCTCGCCCTCATTTAACGCCCGAACCCCACCAAAGTCAACGCGACAAACAAGTTTGCGCGCGGATTCGGCACAGGCAACAAGACAGCTTTTTTGCCCCGCACCGAAAAAGCAGACAACTTTTCAAAAAGCGGGGAAAACCGCGCAAAAAACTTTGATTTTTTCCGATTTTGCGTGCCGTTTTGTCGGATTTTCTCCGATTAGACCGGTTTTGGGAACAAACAGGTCGCGCGGCGGTTTTGAAAAGATGCCCAACCACCGGAACATACAGGTGGAATATTTTCCGGCGGAAGTTGAAATTTTTCCGAAAAAAGTTTTGCGGCGAACCGACCGGTTCGCCGCAAAGAGGAAAAACTTATGACCGCCGCGCGTATTTCAGGAAGTTTTTGAACAATTCTGTTGCGGCATCAAAAGCGCCGATATGGTACAATAAAAGCAGAAAAAAACGATCCGCCGCGAAAGGAGGGGGCGCGTATGCCCGCCAAATATGTCTTTCTCGCCCGCGAGCTGAAACAGGAGCTGGAGCAAATGCGCGCGAAAGGGCAAACCAAGCTGCCCGCCGAAAACGCACTGGCGGATCAGTTCCGCGTCAGCCGCCAAACGGTGCGGCAGGCGCTGGCGCTGCTGGAGCAACAGGGGTTGATCGAAAAGCGGCGCGGCAGCGGCAGCTATCTGTGCGAAGCGGATCCCGCCTCCCGCCGGATCGCCGTGATCGCGACCTCGCTGAGCGATTACATTTTTCCATCGCTGCTCAAGGACATTCAGGCTTGTCTGGCGGCGCACGGTTACGAAGTGGTGGTGCACGCGACCGAAAACAGCCTGCTGACGGAGCGCACGATTCTGCAAAAGCTGCTGTTGGAACCGCCCGCCGGGGTGCTGATCGAGGGCTGCAAAACGGCGCTGCCGAGTCCCAACGCCGAGTTGTACCACCAGCTGGAGCAGCGGGAGATCCCGCTGGTGTTTCTGCATGGGCGGTGCCGCGAAATGGCGCAGGCGGTGTGTGTGGGCGACGACAACGCGGGCGGCGGCTACCGGCTGGCGGAGCATTTGATCCGCGCCGGGCACCGGCGGATCGCCGGCATCTTCAAGTCGGACGATGTGCAGGGGCCGGAACGCGCGGGCGGAGTGCTGTGTGCCATGCGGGACACGCATTTGTTCCCGGCAGACGAATGCTTTTTGTGGTATTCCAGTTTTCAGCACCGCCAAATTGTGGAGCAGCAAAGCGACACGCTGTTTCAGGCGTTTATCCGCGACCAGCTGCGCGATTGCACCGCGGTGGTGTGCTATAACGATGAGATCGCGTTTCATCTGATCCGCGCGTTGCAGCGCGCCGGCAAACGGGTGCCGGACGATGTGGCGGTGGTCAGCTTTGATAACAGCTATTACAGCACCTTTGGGCCGGTGGGCATCACCTCGCTGGGGCACGCCGAACACAGCATGGGGCGCACCGCGTCCGAATGTTTGATGCAGCTGATCCGCCGCCAGCCCTGCCAAAGCGTATCGCTGCCGTGGACGCTGTTCCAGCGCCAAAGCGGATAACATGGCTTAAAGGAGTGGTGAGCACAAACTCTATCTCCCCCTCCGTTTCTGCTTTCCCATTAATTTTTTCGTAGGGGGCGATGCCCACATCGCCCCACGAATTACGCACAAACCGACAGCGAGAGCAAGCCTCCCTCTGACGAGGGAGGTGGATTTTTGCACAGCAAAAAGACGGAGGGAGAGAGAAAATATCGCCCGCTTTGGGTGTTGCAAAAATTCTGTCTCTCCCTCAGTCTCGCTGACGCTCGACAGCTCCCTCGTCAGAGGGAGCCAGTCGGGTTGGTGCAAAAACTAAAATTCAGATGTAAACCCGCGGCGTGCAAATGCATTCTCCTTGAGGAGAATGCATTTGCGGAGCCCCTGCATATTTTCTGTCATTCTGAGCGAAGCGAAGAATCTGTTTCGGCATGGTTTGTCTTTCTTCGTATCGGGCGATGCCCACATCGCACCGCCATAATTTGCTCGAGGAGAAGGCGGGCGGTTCTGCGTACGATTGGGCAGAGTGGTACATCGAGGGGGGCCAAGATATAGGGTATCCATTCTCCTTTCCCCAAACGCTGCAAAAAAGGTCCATTCCTATAACAGGAATGGACCTTTTCTAACAAATGCGCAAATTGCCGTCGGTTGCGCAGCGACACGGTGCATGAAACACCCACGCGCCAACGGGTTACCATGGAGGCGCCAACAGATGTTGGTGCTTCCATTAAATCACAATCCCAGCACGGCGGTGGCGACCTGCAGATAGATGAACAGCGACAGGGCATCCACAATGGTGGTGATGAACGGGCTGGCCATAACGGCGGGGTCAAACCCAATGCGTTTCGCCAAAATCGGCAGCGAACAACCCACCAGCTTCGCCAAAAACACCGTCGCCACCAGCGTCACGCACACCACGGCGGCAACCGCCATGGTGATCGAGGTGTTGCCCAGCAGCATCCGATCCACCAGCATGATCTTGCCAAAATTGACCACCGCCAGCGTCGCGCCGGTCAGCAGACCGACCCGCGATTCTTTCCACAAAATACGGCCGATATCGCGCATTTCGATCTCATGCAGCGACAAACCACGGATGATGGTGACCGATGCCTGGCTGCCGGAGTTACCGCCGGTATCCATCAGCATCGGGATAAAGGCGGTGAGCACCGCAAACTTCGCCAGCGATTCCTCAAACGATGAAATAATCATTCCGGTGAAGGTGGCGGACACCATCAGCACCAGCAGCCACGGAATCCGCTTGCTGAAAATCTGCACCACGCCGGTGCGCAGATATGGCTTATCCGACGGGGTGATAGCCGCCATTTTTTCGATATCCTCGGTGGTTTCTTCTTCCAGAATATCCATCGCATCGTCGAAGGTGACGATGCCGACCAAACGCTTTTCGCCATCCACCACCGGGATCGCCACAAAGTCGTATTTGGTCAACTGGTTGGCGACTTCCTCCTGGTCATCGGTGGTGTGAACATAGATGATGTTGGTTTCCATGATGTCTTCCAACACATCGTCGTCCTCCGCCAGCAGCAGCGCCTTGGCGCTGACCACACCCAGCAGTCGGCGCACACTGTCGGTCACATAGCAGGTGTAGATGGTTTCTTTGTCCACGCCGGTGCGGCGAATCCGCTTGATGGCATCCGCCACCGTCATGGATTTTTTCAAATCCACATATTCGGTGGTCATAATGCTGCCGGCGCTGTCTTTGGGGTATTTCAGAATGTTGTTGATCTGTTGGCGGGTTTGCGAATCCGCCGACCGCAGGATCCGCCCCACCACATTGGCGGGCATCTCTTCGATGATGTCCACCGCGTCGTCCACATACAGCTCGTCCACGACTTCCTTCAGCTCGGTATCGCTAAAACCGCGGATCAACATCTCCTGCGCGTCGGATTCCATTTCGACAAAGGTTTCCGCCGCCAGCTCCTTGGGCAGCAGTCGAAACAGCAGCGGGGTCGCCTCTTCCGGCAGATCTTCCAGCAGCAGAGCAATGTCGGCGGCGTTCATATCCTCCAACAGCTGCTTAATGTCGCTGTATTGTTTTTGTTTTAACAAAGTCAGAATGTGCTGAATACGCTCGTTCATATGTGTTCCCTCCAAATGTCAAGCTTGTGCATACGGGCGGAACCAAAATACAAAACGACCGTCAAAAGCTAGGCGTTTTCCATGGCCGCAGCCGCGAAAAACGCCCCGGTTTCTCGGGGTTTTGTACTGCCGGTACTGCCTGCGTCCATGAAAATTCACCTCGTTTTCTGCAATAAAAAATCCTTGCCCGGTGCGAACCGTAACAAGGAAAAGCGAGCCGCCCGGCGGGCAGCCAAATATTCCAGTCGTTACCGTTCAAGCTTTAGCTTCGCAGGGCGATGAAATTGCGTTAGGCAATGCCTTGTTTGTTCGACATAACCTGTTGACCTGCTCATGGTGTCTCCACCATTTCGCGGCAGCAATCCGTATCCCTGTGGTAGCCTTACCTACCGGGTACCTGTCTATACAAGAGTACGCCATTTGGCACGGTTTGTCAAGCGATTTTGCCCCAAAAATCCCGCCGAACGCGTAAGTTTTTGCCCGCCCGCCATTGACAAAGCGCCCCGCATCTTTTACAATAGGCTTGGATGTGCAAAAGGCTCGAACTGCTTTGGGGGTTTGAGTCTTTTCCTTATATATTCTGTCTATTCATTCCCCGCTGCGAAAGGAACGGCTATGAAGAAAACGATTGAACCCTCTGCCGCGCTGGTCGAACAGCAAACCGATCTGCCGGAATATGTGTCGGCGATCGAGCAGCAAAGCGAGCTGCTGCTGGAGGTATCCCAGCAAACCCAGGAGGAGATGCAGCGCTATTATCCCCGCCTGCTGACCGACGATTGCCCCGATGCCGAAACCCAGGGGCGGGTGGAATCGCTCAAGCGCGCCACCAACAATATGACCAAAGCGCTGACCCAAACCGCCACCGTCAACGACGAGCTGAACGCACGATGGAACGATATTAAGCGCCAAAAGAAAAAGCGTAAGCTGCTGTCCCGCGCGCCCGCCAACGCCACCATCGACTGGGACGAAAGCCAGTCACAGCATTTCGCCCGCGGGCTGAACATCTACAAGCTGCTGCTGCTTTGTTTTATCGGCAGCTTTGTCGGTGTGGTGATCGAGATGCTGTGGTGCGTTATCACCAACGGCTATCTGGAAAGCCGCTCCGGGCTGGTGTATGGGCCGTTCAACCTATTGTATGGCGCGGGCGCGGTGGCGTTGTCGGTGTGTTTGTATAAATACCGCAACCGCGGCAACTGGCTGTCTTTTTTGGGCGGCATGGTGGTGGGCAGCGTGCTGGAATACCTCTGCTCGTGGGGGCAGGAGGTGCTGCTCGGCTCCCGGTCGTGGGATTACAGCCATATGCCGTTCAATATTAACGGCCGCATCTGCCTGCTGTACTCGGTGTTTTGGGGGATGCTGGGCGTGCTGTGGATCAAGAACATCTATCCACGCATGGCCAGCTGGATCTTGAAAATCCCCAACCGCATCGGCAAAATCCTGACATGGGTGCTGACCGTGTTTCTCATCATCAACGCGTTGGTGTCCGCCGTGGCGATGTACCGGTGGTCACAGCGGGTGAACGGGGTGGAACCCTCCAACACTTTTTGGGAATTTGTGGATGAACGGTTTCCCAACGAGCGGATGGAGCGCATCTACGCCAACATGGAGTTTTCCACGAAAAAATAGCGGATGGCGGCGCCGGGCAGCGGTTTCCACGCCTTTGCCGCAGCCGCAAAAAATCCCCAATAATTCTTCATCGGCTGTTGACTTTTGCCGAAGAATCTTTTATAGTTTTAAGTACAGAAGGCGGGACTATTCCTTCGGGAAAAGTCCCGCGTTTTCTACATGACCCGTGCCCGGCAGCGGCGCGGAAATTTCGGCGAAAGGGAGGAACACGGGTTGAAAAAACGGCTGGTCGCCATGGCGGCGTGCATCGCGATGCTTTGCAGCGGCTGTCAAGTGTTCTTCCCCGGTCAGGTTGCGCCCACACCCACGCCGGACAAAAGCGATACCGCTCCGGCGCGGTACGCCTCCGAATACGAGAACAAATGGTGCTACGAACGGCTGAGCGAGCCGCTGCGCGAATGTTACGCCGCGTTGTACGAGGCGGTGATGGACAACCGCTATGCCGACACCCGCATCACGGTGTATAAAGAGGACGCCGGCGACACCATGGACAGCGCCAAAAAGGTGTTTCCCGGTGTGCGAGTGGCGCTGCCCCGGTATCTGGAAAGCGAAAAAGACGCCAAGCAGCTGTACCAGGCGTTTACATGGGATAATCCGCAGTTTTTCTTTTTGAGCAACGACTATTATTACGAGGGATACCGCAACGACAAAACCGGCGCGCTGGTTTGCCGGTCAATTTGCCTGCCGTTCAACTCTACCCCCGAAGAGCGGCGCAAAACCGCCAAAAAACTGGAGCAAGCGGGAGAAGAGATGCTGAAAGACCTGCCCTCCGGCGATGATTTTTCGGTGGAGCGTGCGCTGCATGACCGGATGCTGGCGGCGTGCCGTTATCATGCCAAGGCGGGCGAGTCTCACGATATTGCCCGCTACCCCAACGCGTTCACCGCGGTGGGGGCGTTGGTGGACGGTCAGGCGGTATGCGAGGGATATGCGCGCGGGATGCAGTATTTGCTGCAGCGCGCCGGTATCGAATGTTCGCTGGTGACCGGCATCAACGAGAAAAACGAGCCGCATATGTGGAATCTGGTCACCATCAACGGCCGCAACTACCACCTTGACCCCACATGGGACGATGTGGACGACCGTATTCGCTACACCTTTTTTAATGTGACCACCGACAGCATCACCCGCACCCACACCATCGATGCGGACATCATCGGGGTGGACACCTGCACCGCGACGCAGGACAATTATTATCGCCGCACCGGACATTATATCGACAGCTTTGAACGCGACGACATTGCCGCGGTGATCGCGCGGGATATGAGCGCGGGCGAAACGATGATCGATCTGCAATTTTCGCCCGCCACCTTTGTCAACGCACAACTGCTGATCAGCAACCAGTCGCTGCTGTTTGATCTGGTGCGCCGCCAGCTGCCGGACGAGGATGCCCCGCTGTGGGAGGACTACGACGCGCGGGAAAACACCGTCTACTACACCGTGACGCTGTACCAAAAGAAAAAGGATGTTTCGTAAAGATTTTTTGCCGTGCCTGCCCGGAAAATTTGGAAAAACCACTTGACAGAGGCGCGCTGAATATGCTATGATAAGGAGCACCTTAAGGCGGCGGAGCAGCATGCGGGTGTAGTTCAGTGGTAGAACTCCAGCCTTCCAAGCTGGTCATGTGGGTTCGATTCCCATCACCCGCTCCATTTTTCCCGCGTGGGAACACATTTGCGCCTGTAGCTCAGCTGGATAGAGCATCTGCCTTCTAAGCAGAGGGTCAGGGGTTCGAGTCCCTTCAGGCGCGCCAGTTATTTTTATGGTGGATGTAGCTTAGTTGGTTAAAGCGCCAGTTTGTGGCACTGGAGACCGTGGGTTCGAATCCCATCTTCCACCCCACAACAACGGGACATACGCTGTCAAAAGGTATGTCCCGTTTCCCATATTGGGGTGTAGTCTAGTGGTAGGACAGCAGACTTTGACTCTGCCCGTGCTGGTTCGATTCCAGCCATCCCAGCCAAGCCTCGGCAGCGATTTTGTGATCGCCGCCGGGGTTTTTCTTTTGGCTTGCGTGATGCTCAAGAAGAAATTTTCGCAGGGAACGATGCCCGCTTGTCGCCCCCCAACGGAGAGAGAGGGACAATGTTGGAAAAGATTCTTCGCTTGGCTCAGAATGACAAGGAAGAAACAGAAACTCCGCAAGCCTTTCCCTCGGAGATGATTCTCCCGCCTATCGGTAAAGATGAGGCTTATCAAGCCTTCCCCTTGGAGGGGAAGGGGGACCGCCGAACGGCGGTGGATGAGGTGTCAAAAACCAATAAATTTTATACAAACTAGTGGTGTGCTAAAGCCTCCCTTGTGCAAAGGGAGGTGGCACAGCGTGAAGCTGTGACGGAGGGATTGTAACAAAATCGCGCACTCAACCGCCGTCCGTTGGACGGCAACAATCCCCCAGTCGCGACCAGGGTCGCGACAGCCCCCTTTACACAAAGGGGCCCTGCGCCCGCCGCCAGAAGCTGCTTGCTTTTCCACCTCATCCGCTTCGCTTCGCTCAGCACCTTTTTCTCCCGAAGACGGGCCCCTTTTGTCGGCTGCGCCGACAATTCCCCCGCACGCGGGGGAATTGTCTTGAGGGGAAGGCTTGAGAAGTGTCTGCACTTGCTATTATCAGATGCGTTGTGCAGAAGCAGAAATTTTTATTTTCATCCGTTCCCTTTTTGTGTCGGCGGGGCACGGTTTGTGTAAATGATGAAAAACCAGCCGAAAAAACCGCTGTTTTGATGAAAATGCAAATGTTTCCGCGTGTGCTCATTGACTTTTCGTAAAAAAAGGACTATACTATTTTCTATTACTGCGGGAGTACCCGCGGCAAATGAACTTTGGAGGATGGACCGATGAAGCGAACGTCAAAATCCGTGTTTTTCATCGTCTTCCTGCTGATCGCCGGGTTGACCTACACCACCGTTTTTGGTGTATATACCCACTTTGGTGACAGAAGCGACACCGTTATCCGCAGCGCATCCGATATCCGGTTTGGTATCGATATCCGCGGCGGTGTGGATGTGACTTTTGCGCCGGCCGACAGCAAGGTCGATGCTACGGACGCACAAATTGAAGCTGTTAAAAATGTTATTGAAAAACGTATGGTCAACAGCGGTATTACCGATTACGAGATCTACGCCGATACCAATAACAATCAAGTGATCGCGCGGTTCCCGTGGAAGAGCGACGAAGAGTCCTATGATGTCGCCTCCGCCATTGAGGAGCTGGGCAAAACCGCTATGTTGGAGTTTTACATAGGCGAGGGTACGACCGGTTCGGACGGCACCATGACCAAGCCGTCGGGCGACCCAATCCTGACCGGTGAGGATGTGGAATCCGCCAGTGCGGCGTACGATTCCGAAAGCCGCGAGCCGGTGGTGCAGCTCAAGTTGAAATCCAGCGGTACCAAGGCGTTTGCCGAGGCGACCGAGCAGCAGTATAACAACGGCAACGGCAAAATCTCCATCTGGCTGGATAACGAGCAGATCTCTGCTCCCTCTGTTAACAGCATCATCACCGACGGCAACGCGGTGATTTCCGGCAGCTTTTCCGAGTATTCCGAAGCCAGCTCGCTGGCGACGCTGATCAGCTCGGGCGCGCTGCCCTTCAGCATTACCACCGCCAGCTACGGCACCGTGACCCCCACGCTGGGCGAGCGGGCACTGGATCTGATGGTGCTGGCGGGTGCGATCGCGTTTGTGCTGGTGGCGATCTTTATGATCGTGATGTACCGTCTGCCCGGTGTTGTCGCGGTGATCGCGCTGGTCGGTCAGGTGGCGGGTGCGCTGGCGGCGATCTCCGGCTACTTCTCGGTGTTTAACGGCTTTACGCTGACGCTCCCCGGTATCGCGGGTATCATCCTGACCATCGGCATGAGCGTGGACTGCAACGTTATCACCGCCGAGCGCATCAAAGAAGAGATCCGCAAAGGCAAAACTATCGACGGCGCGGTAGCAGCGGGCTGCAAGAACTCGTTCTCCGCGATTTTGGATGGCAACGTGACGGTGTTGATCGTGTCCATCGTGCTGATGGGCGTGTTTGGCCCGCCGGATGGCTTGTTTGCCACCATTCTGAAACCGGTGCTGTTTATGTTCCCAGCGGCGACGACCGGTGCGGTCTACTCCTTCGGCTTTACGCTGTTTGTGGGTATCGTGCTCAACTTTGTGATGGGCATGCTGGCCAGCCGTCTGATGCTGAAATCGCTGACACGGTTCAAATTCCTGCGCAAGCCGTGGCTGTTGGGAGGTGAGCGGGGATGAAAAAGACGATCGATTTCGTAAAATACGGTAAACGACTGGGTATCATTTCCGCTTGCGTGCTGATCGTCGGTCTGCTGTTCAGCGTGATCTTCCCGGTGGATCTGGACATCTCGTTCAAGGGCGGTACACAGGTGAAGTTCAGCTATGTGGGTGACATCAACAAAACCGAGCTGAAACAGCAGGTGGAAGAGCAGCTGGGCGAAAAGGTGGAGATGAAAGACGCCACCACCTATGACGGCGAAAAGCAGCTCAACACAGCGACCTTCTATCTGACCAAGAATCTGGATTCCGAAAAGACCGACAAAATGGAAAAAGCGGTCATCGAAAAATACAAGGACAACGAGCTGACCCATGTCAGCACCAACTCCTTGAGCCCCACCATGGGGAAACTGTTCTTTGCCAAATGCCTGGTGGCGGTGGCACTGGCAGCGGCGCTGCTGCTGATCTATGTGGCCATCCGGTTCCGCAAGATCGGCGGTTTGTCTGCCGGCTTGTTCGGCATCATGGCGCTGGTTCACGATATGCTGATCGCCTATCTGGCGTTTGTCGTGTTCCGCATCCCGCTGAACGACAACTTTGTGGCGGTGATGCTGTCGGTGCTGGGTTATTCGCTCAACGACACCATCGTTATCTTCGACCGTGTGCGTGAAAACCGCCGCCTCAGCGACCCCAAAACGCCCATTGCCGAGATCGTCAACAAGAGCGTGAACCAGAGCTTTGTGCGTACCATGAACACCTCCATCACCACCGTTCTGGCGATCGGTACGGTTACGGTGCTGGCGCTGATCAACGGCATGGATGCTATCGTTAGCTTTGCGCTGCCGATGACCATCGGTGTGCTGTCCGGCTTCTATTCGTCGGTGTTCCTGTGCACCCCGCTGTGGTGCCGTTGGGTCGAGCACAAACAGAAGAAGCTCGAGGCCAAAAAGGCGACTGCCAAGGGCAACAAAAAGAAATAAGGCGCTTTATCAAAAAGGCTCCCCGATTTGTCGGGGAGCCTTTTTTGTGCGGTGGGCGGCTGCTTTCGGCGGGCGGGGCGCGCTTTTCGCAATTTTTGGTTGCATAAAGCCCCAAAACAGTGTACAATATCCCTTTGAGACCGATTAGGAGGTGCGGCATTTGTCCGAATTAGAGCAGGAAATTAACCGCCGACGCACATTTGCGATCATTTCTCACCCCGACGCGGGTAAGACCACCCTGACCGAAAAGCTGCTGCTGTACGGAGGGGCGATCTCCACTGCCGGTGCGGTAAAAGGCAAAAAATCCGCCAAGCACGCGGTATCCGACTGGATGGAGATTGAAAAACAGAGAGGTATTTCGGTCACCTCGTCGGCGATGCAATTTGAATATGCCGGTCATTGTATTAACATTTTGGACACCCCCGGTCACCAGGATTTTTCGGAGGACACCTACCGCACACTGATGGCGGCGGATTCCGCCGTGATGGTGATTGACGCGTCCAAGGGTGTGGAAAAACAGACCATCAAGCTGTTTAAGGTGTGTATGCTGCGGCATATCCCCATCTTTACCTTTATCAATAAAATGGACCGCGAAGCGCGCGATTCGTTCGAGCTGCTGGAGGAGATCGAGCAGGTGCTCGGTATCCAGACATATCCGATGAACTGGCCGATCGGCTGCGGCAAGGAGTTCCAGGGCGTGTACGAACGCGACGGGCGCCGCGTGATTAAGTTCACCCCCGGCAATGGTCGCCACGAGGTGGACGCGGTGGAATGTGACATCACCGACCCGGGACTGAAAGAGATGTTGGGCGAGCTGCCGGCGCAAACGCTGGTGGACGAGGTGGAGCTGTTGGACGGCGCGGGCAGCGAGTTCGACCTCGACGCGGTGCAGCAGGGCAAGCTGTCGCCGGTGTTTTTCGGCTCGGCGCTGACCAATTTCGGTGTGGAACCCTTTTTGCAGGAATTTTTGCGCATGACGCCGCCGCCGCTGCCCCGCCAGTCCAGCGACGGCGAGATCAGCCCCACCGAAGAGGATTTTTCGGCTTTTGTGTTCAAAATCCAAGCCAATATGAACAAGGCGCACCGCGACCGCATCGCGTTCATGCGCATTTGTTCCGGCAAATTTGAAAAAGGGCTGGAATGCTGGCATGTGCAATCCGGCAAAAAGATGAAGCTGTCTATGCCCCAGCAGCTGATGGCGTCCGAGCGCGAGGTGATCGAGGAGGCGTATGCCGGCGACATTATGGGCGTGTTCGACCCCGGCGTGTTCTCCATCGGCGACACGGTGTGTATGCCGCGGCACAAATTCCAGTTCGAGGGCATCCCCACCTTTGCACCGGAGCATTTCGCGCTGGTGCGGCAGGTGGACACCATGAAACGCAAGCAGTTTGTGAAAGGTACCACCCAGATCGCCCAGGAAGGCGCGATCCAGATCTTCCAGGAATGGGGCGGCGGTATGGAAGAGGTCATCGTCGGTGTGGTCGGCGTGCTGCAGTTTGAGGTGCTGGAATACCGCCTGAAAAACGAGTACAATGTGGACATCATCCGCGAGGGCTTGCCCTACCAGTTCATCCGGTGGATCGAAAACGAGGATCTCGACCCCAAAACGCTGGACCTTAGCTCGGATACCAAGCGGGTGCAGGATATGCGCGGGCGGCCGCTGCTGCTGTTCACCAACAGCTGGAGCATCAACTGGGCGCTGGAGCATAACAAAGAGCTGCGGCTGGCGGATTTCAGCCGCGAATAACACAACCAAAAAGGACTGTTGCCGCGGCAACAGTCCTTTTTCTATATCCCTTTATTTTGCCAGCAGCCAGTCGACCAACCCCAGATCACGATCCAGATAAGCCGCCGGTACATCAAAATGCCCCGCCCCGTCCAACACGGCGAGGTGCGCGTTCGCCCCGGCGGTTTGCAGCGCGGCGATAAACGCCTGTGACGAATCCGGCGGCACAATGGTATCCGCCGACCCGACGACTGCCCACAAGGGAGTGTTCGCGAGCGTCTGTACATTTTGATCGTTCACGGTGACGCTGCCGCTCAGCGGCGCGACCCGTGCAAACAGCTTGGGATACGCCAGCGCGATGTCAAAGGTGCCTTTACCGCCCATGCTGTGCCCGGTCAGGCTGATGCGGCCAGTGTCGATGGCGTAGTTGTGCTGCACCGTGGTGATCAGCTCTCGCAGCGCGTTTTTGATGTCCGACCAGCCGCGATGGCTCGCCGACAGCTGCGGGATCACCACATAGGCGGGAACCTCGCCCAGCTGCCCGCTGCGCAAATACAGCGGAAATCCGTCGTTTGTCATCAGCACATTCAAGTCGCTGCCTTTGCCGGAGCCGCCGTGCAGATACACGATCAACGGCATATCTGCCGTTGCGTTCGCCGGGGTGTACAGCCAGTAAGACAGCGTTTCGCTCGCGGTTTGCAGACTGTGCTGCGTCAGCGCCTCCGCCGGAAAACGGTCGATGGCACCGGTCGCTTTTTTCAAAATCAGCAGCGCGTCGTCCGCCGCTACCCCGACGGCACCGCCGACATCGGCGGCGGTTTGTTGCGCAGAGCTCAACGCAGTGGTTTGCGCCGCACTTTGCAGCGTCAATAGCGCATCCATGGCGGTGATGGCACCGTCACCATCCACATCACCGCTCACAGCGACCTCCGCCGGAGCCGCGTACGCGCTCGCCGGCAGGCAAAGCGCCGCAGCGAGCAAAAGGCTCAAAAATTTTCGCTTCATGATACATTGCCTCCCGCTCAAGAGAATCGGTTACACCGGCGCGGCACCGGATTGCCGGTAGCGCTCGCGTGCTTCGTCCAGATACCGGCAAGCGGTGTCGGCATCGAAGTAGTTTTTCACCACCGTTTCTGCATGCTGCAGCTGCTTGTAGGTGGCGAAAAAGGTAGAAATCTCGCGCAGATAATGCGGCGATAGATCGCCCAGCTCCTGCACATGGTCGTACCGCGGGTCGCCGGTGCAAACCGACAGAATTTTGACATCCTCTTGCCCGCAGTCGATCATATACAACCCGCCGATGATGCGCGCTTCGATATAACAGCCCGGAAAAGTGGGTGACGAGGTGAACACCAGAATATCCAGCGGGTCGCCGTCCAGCGAAAGGGTGTTTTCCACATATCCGTATTCGGCGGGGTAAAACACCGCCGAATACAACACCCGATCCAGCTTGATTTTGCCGGTGCCGTGCTCCACTTCGTATTTGTTGCGGCTTCCCATCGGGATTTCGATGCGTGCTTCCACATTGCGTGCCATATCCGCCACTCCTTTGCTTGATTCACAGGGCTCATAGCCTGTCTTTATTATAAAGAGTATGGCGAAAAAGTGCAACCTTAGTACACGATCTTATCCAAAATACCGGTCAAATGCGCCAGCGCCACGCCGTAGTTGGTGATGGGCACGCCCTGATCCTGCGCCTGGCGGATGCGCGCCAGCACATAACGGCGGTTGAACATACACGCGCCGCAATGGATGATCAGATCGTAGCCGGACAGATCGGCGGGAAAATCCACTCCGCTGACCACCGTGACCTCCAACCCTGCGCCAAACCGGCGGCGCAGCAGCGCGGGGATCTTTTCGCGGCCGATGTCCTCGGCAAGCGGTGCGTGGGTGCACGCCTCCGCAATCAGCACCCGCGAGCGTTCGGTCAGCCGGTCGATCGCTGCCGCGCCGCGCACAAAGGCGTCGATATCTCCTTTATGGGCAGCGAACAGCACCGAAAACGAGGTTAGCCGGCTGCCCTCCGGTTTCAGCGGATACACTTCGGCGAATGCCTGCGAATCGGTGATAATGAGTGCCGGCGGCTGCTTCATCGTATCCAGCGCCTGCTTTAGCTGGGCGGTGGTGGCGCTGACCACCACGCAGTGGTGATCCAGCAGATCGCGAATGGTTTGCACCTGCGGCAAAATCAGCCGCCCTTTGGGGGCTTGGATATCCTGCGGCATCACCAGCAGCACGGTATCCCCCTCCTGCACCAGACGACCGGTGATGCTGGCGGCGGCAAAGCCCTCCGGCATCGCGCGGATGATGCGGTCGACCAGCGTGTCGATGCCTGCGCGGGTGGCGGCGCTCACCACCACCGGCGGCAACCCGGTTTCTTCCTGCACCTGTGCTGCCAGCGCGGCGACATTTTCCCGTTCGTCCGCGCGGCTGATGACCGGGATTACCGGCGTTTGCTGCTGCCGAAACAGCGGCAGCCATTCCAACTCGGCGGAGTGATCCTCCCCGCCGAACAGCAGCAGCGCCACATCGGTTTTGCGCAGCGCGTCGCGGGTTTTTTGCACCCGCATTTCGCCGAGGGTTCCCTCGTCATCAAATCCGGCGGTGTCGATGAACACACACGGACCAATGCCGTGGATCTCCATGGTTTTGCTCACCGGGTCGGTGGTGGTGCCCGCGACATCGGATACCAGCGCGATCTGCTGGCGGGTCAGCGCGTTCACCAGCGACGATTTGCCGCTGTTGCGGCGACCAAACAGACCGATATGCAGCCGTTCCCCCGATGGCGTGTTGTTCAGGCTCATACGAATACCTCCTTTGGAACAGATAAAGCGGGCTTCCCTTAAAACCGGAAATCGCGCTCGCCGCCGTGAATTTTCTCCAGCCGTTCCTGCACAATGGTGCGCACCTTTTGGTTCGGGATATGCGGCAGCTCCTGCGCGATCAGCTGCTCGCCGACACGGCGGGTGTCGGGGCTGGCGTAATCCTCCAGATATTCTTTCAGCGTCATCAACGCGTTGGGCTGACAGCAATTGGCGATCTGCCCGGTCTTACATAGCGACATAAACCGGTCGCCGGTGCGCCCCTCGCGGTAACAGGCGGTGCAAAAGCTCGGAATATGTCCGCTTTCCATCAGCCACCGCACCACTTCGTCCAGTGTGCGCTGGTCGGACACATCAAACTGCTCGGTATCGTGCGGCCGCTCCGGCTGGGTATAGCCGCCCACCGAGGTGCGCGAGGCGCCGCTGACCTGCGATACGCCCAGCCGCAGCAGCTGCGAGCGTACCTGCTCGGATTCGCGGGTGGAGATGATCATGCCGGTATACGGCACCGCCAGCCGGATGCAGGCGGTCAGCTTGGCAAAAATCTCGTCCGAAATGGAATTGTCGAACGCGGTGGGGTCAATATCGTCCGCGTGTTTTACCCGCGGCACACTGATGGTGTGCGGCCCCACGCCGAACACCGCCTCCAGATGCTCGGCGTGCATCAGCAAGCCGGCAAATTCGTATTTGTACATCTCCAGCCCGAACAACACACCCAGCCCCACATCGTCGATGCCGCCCTCCATGGCGCGATCCATCGCCTCGGTGTGGTAGTTGTAGTCGTGCTTGGGTCCGGTGGGGTGCAGCTCCAGATAGCTTTGCTTGTGATAAGTTTCCTGGAACAGGATGTAGGTGCCGATGCCCGCTTCTTTCAGCTTGCGGTAATTTTCCACCGTGGTGGCGGCAATGTTGACATTCACCCGGCGAATGTCGCCGTTTTTGTGGTGCACGCTGTAAATGGTATGGATGCAGTCGAGAATGTAGTCGATCGGGTTGTTCACCGGGTCCTCGCCCGCCTCGATCGCCAGCCGCTTGTGCCCCATGTCCTGCAGCGCGATAACCTCGGCACGCACCTCATCCTGGGTCAGCTTTTTGCGTGGAATGTGCTTGTTTTTCATGTGATAGGGACAGTAGACGCAGCCGTTGACGCAATAATTGGACAGATACAGCGGCGCAAAAATGACAATGCGGTTGCCGTAAAACGCCAGCTTGATCTCCTCGGCGATGCGGTAAATCTCCTCCACCTTGTCCGGCAGATCGCACGCCAGCAGCACCGATGCTTCGCGGTGGGTCAGCCCGGCGCAATGATAGCCGGTGGCGGTTTTGCGGGGGCGCGCTTTCTCCAAAATCTGGTCGATCAGCGCCTCGTTGTGTTTGTTCGCCTCGGCGTAGGCGAGGGTTTCCTGTATTTCTGCATCGTCGATAAATTCGGTCGCGATGCGCGAATGGGGATCGTACATATGATTTCCTCCTTGTTGCGGTTAGGCTTTGGAATAAACGGTTTTGACGCTGATGCCGTGGATTTGTCCCAGCTTGCCGGACAGCGCGCTGATGACCTCGTTTTCCGCATCGATCACCACGCTGATGATGCAAACGCCGCGGTCGCGGTAGGGAATGCCCATCCGTCCCACAATGTAGGAACCGTAGCTGTGCAGCAGCGCGTTGATCGCTTCGGTCGCGGCGGTATCTTCCACAATAATACCGATCAGAGCAATGCGTGTTTCCATGAGTGACCTCCTTCAATAAAAAATCCCCGCACCCGTAAAAAGGCGCAGGGATTGTGTCAATTCCTGTTGTTGATCGCCTTATCACGCGGGACGAACCCTTGTGTTCAGAATGGATGATGCGGTTGTAGGGGGTGTTCTTTCCCGCCGATCGCGCGATCATAAGGTCAGAAACATACGATTACTATACCACGCCGGCGGGCAAATGGCAAGCCGCTTTTGTCTGCCGCCTGCGCCGAATTCTTCCCGCAAACCCGCGGCAACGGCAACTGCCCGCCGTAAGGGGAGTGTGTTTGCCTGCGGGGCGATGTGGGTGTTGCCCTTTACGACAAGATGGTGGGAAAACGCAGGAACTTTGCCCGGCTCCCTCTAACGAGGGAGGCTTGCGCCCGCCACTAGTTTGTTTGTGGTTCATGGGACGATATGGGCATCGCCCCCTACGCAGAGAGGGGAGCAGTGCCGGAGAAGATTCTTCGCTGCGCTCAGAATGCTCAAGAAGAAACGGAAACTCTGCAAGCCTTCCCCTCGAGGGGAAGGCTTGATAAGACTCATCGCTAAACAAGAAGTTCCCTCAAGACGAAAGCTTACAAGGGCTCATCGCTAAGCGAGAAATTTCCTCAAAGCGAAGGCTTGCAGGTGTTCTCTTTGCTGTCGCAGCCATGGTTCCCACCCGATAATAGCACAAAAGATTCCTCATCTGTGTTAAGACAACACCGACGAAGAATCTTTTGCCGATCACGATCTTATTTGCTCATGTGAGCGTTGATCTTTTTCACGAGTTCTTCGCAGTCCACGCCGTGCACCTGGCACGCCTGCTCCAACGATTCGCCGCGGGCAGACGGGCAGCCCAGGCAATGCATTCCCATTTCCAGAAAATACACCGCGGTGGTCTGATCCGCATCCAGAATATCGCCGATCAAGCTGTCTTTGGTAATCATAGTAACATCGTCCTTTCGATTTTTGTGTTAGTATCGGGGAAACGCGCCGCGTTTATTCCGCCTTCATCTGATACGCCAGCGTCAACAGGCTGTCTCCCAAGTGTACATTTTCTACGATCGCGTCCGGATAATCGTACGCAATGTCATAATGGCTGAAATTCCAAAAGCTGTGGATGCCCTGGGCGGTCAGCCGCCGCACCAGATCGGGCGCCGCCTCGCGCGGGATACACAAAATCGCCATGGCGGGCTTTTCCGCCTGACAAAACGCTTCCAGCGCGGTGGTGGGCTGCACCTCCAGCTCCTGCACGCGGGTGCCGACAATGGCGGGCGAATCGTCAAAAATGCCCACCAGCCGGATGCCGCGGTTTTCAAACCGAATGTGGTTGGCGATGGCACAACCGAGGTTGCCGGCGCCGATCAGCACCGCGCCCGCCGGGTTGTCCACCCCCAAAATATGTCCGATCTCGGTGTACAACTGCTCCACGATATAGCCGTATCCCTGCTGTCCGAACCCGCCGAAGCAGTTGAGATCCTGACGGATCTGCGAGGCGGTCAGCCCCATGCGGGCGGCAAGATCGCGGGAGGAGATGCGGGTGATACCGTTTTGCATCAGGTCGTACAAAAAACGGTAGTACCGGGGCAGCCGCCGGATCACGGACATGGATATTTGATTTTTCGCCATGGTTGTTCCTGCCCCTTTTCTGCGATGAAATTAGTGCTGCTGCTCGCGGGTGTAATCCAGCAAGCCGCCGGCCAGCAGCATATCGATCTGGCGCTGCGAGAAGCCGGTTTTCAGCGGAATGTGATCGCCGGTCGTGTTGTTGACCAGCTCCACCGGTGCGCCGGTTTTCAGCTTTTCGCGAATATCCGGCAAGCACAGCTCGTCGCCGAACGACACCTTGTCGTAATCCGCCTCGTTTTCAAAGGTCAACGGCAGAATGCCGGCGTTGATGAGGTTGGCAACATGGATACGGGCGAAGGATTTCACGATCACCGCTTTGATGCCGAGATACAGCGGCGCCAGCGCGGCGTGCTCACGCGAGCTGCCCTGACCGTAGTTGGAACCGCCGATGATGATGCCCTTGCCCTCCTGCTTGCAGCGGGCGGGGAAGTCGGGATCGCAGCGGGTGAAGCAATGCTCCGAAATCGCGGGAATGTTGGAACGCAGCGGCAGAATCTTCGCGCCCGCCGGCATGATGTGGTCGGTGGTGATGTTGTCCTCCACCTTCAGCAGCACCTTGGCGGTGATGCTGTCCGGCAGGGGGGCGGTCTGCGGGAAGGGCTTGATGTTGGGACCGCGCAGGATTTCTACGCTGTCCATATCCTCTTCCGCCGCGGGCGGCACGATCATGTTATCGTTGATGAGGAAATGCTCCGGCATGGTGATGCTCACCGGCTCGCCCAGCGTGCGGGGATCGGTGAACACACCGGTCAGCGCAGAGGCCGCCGCGGTTTCGGGGCTGACCAGATATACCTGGCCGTCGGCGGTGCCGGAACGACCCTCGAAGTTGCGGTTAAAGGTACGCAGCGACACGCCCTTGGAGTTGGGCGATTGTCCCATGCCGATGCAGGGGCCGCAGGCACATTCCAGAATACGGGCACCCGCCGCGATCAGATCCGCCAGTGCGCCGTTTTCCGCCAGCATATTGTACACCTGCTTGGAGCCGGGCGCGATGGACAGGCTCACATCCGGATGGACGGTTTTGCCTTTGAGGATCGCGGCGACTTTCAACATATCCATCAGCGACGAGTTGGTGCAGGAACCGATGCAGCACTGGTCGATCTTCATGCCGCCCAGCTCTTCCACCGCCTTGACATTGTCGGGTGAATGGGGGCATGCCGCCAGCGGGCGCAGGGTGTTCAAATCGATCTCGATCACTTCGTCATACACCGCGTCGGCATCGGGAGCCAGCTCCACCCAATCTGCCTCGCGACCCTGCGCCTTCATGAACGCGCGGGTCACATCGTCCGACGGGAAGATGGAGGTGGACGCGCCCAGCTCGGCACCCATATTGGTGATGGTGGCGCGCTCCGGCACCGTCAGCGAGGCCACGCCGTCGCCGCCGTATTCCACGATTTTGCCCACGCCGCCTTTCACGGACATGATGCGCAGCACTTCCAGAATAATATCCTTCGCGGCGACCCACGGCTGCAGCTTGCCGTGCAGATTCACCCGCACCATTTTGGGCATGGTGATGTAATAGGCGCCGCCGCCCATCGCGACCGCCACATCCAGTCCGCCCGCGCCGAACGCCAGCATACCGATGCCGCCGCCGGTGGGGGTGTGGCTGTCGGAGCCGATCAGCGTTTTGCCGGGGATGCCGAACCGCTCCAGATGCACCTGATGGCAGATGCCGTTGCCGGGGCGGGAGAAATACAGCCCGTGTTTCTTACATACCGACTGGATATAACGGTGATCGTCGGCGTTTTCAAAGCCGGTTTGCAGGGTGTTGTGGTCGATATACGCGACCGAACGCTCGGTTTTGACGCGCGGCACGCCCATCGCTTCAAATTCCAGATAAGCCATGGTGCCGGTGGCGTCCTGCGTCAGTGTTTGGTCAATTTTCAGTCCGATCTCGCTGCCCGGGGTCATATCGCCGGACAACAGGTGGGACGCGATCAATTTTTGTGCCAGGGTGTATCCCATCGTTATCAACTCCTCATGAAACTTCTAATAGTGTATTATGACAGGCGCGGGGCGATTTGTCAATATTTTAACAGTCGGCGTTCCAAATGTTCACCAATTGTTTACGAAACGGCGGAAAAACGCGGAGCTTTTGTCGCTATCGGGGGTGGTTTCCGGCGAAAACCACCTTTGCGGACTGCCGCGTTTTGGCGGCTTTTGCCACCGCAAAACCGCTTGCACTTTTCAAATGTATATGATAGAATAAAAAGAACCGTCGACCGTGCATTTCGACGGACAAACCGCGGTATTCCCGCGGCTTGAAAATAAGCAAGGAGGTCCTGCTGCTTGCGGATCGGCATTGATATCGGCTCGACCACCGTTAAGGTGATCCTGCTGGATGACAACGACAACATTTTATTCAAATCATACGAGCGGCATATGTCCAAAGTGCGCGAAAAAACAGCGGAAATGCTGTCGCGCCTTGCCCCGACGCTGAAAGGGCAAACGGTCAAAGCCGCCATTACCGGTTCGGCGGGGCTTGGCGTGGCCAAAGCCGCCGATCTGGAATTTGTGCAGGAGGTGTTCGCCACCGCCGGTGCGGTGGAGCGCTTTGTGCCGGACACCGACGCGGTGGTGGAGCTGGGCGGCGAGGACGCCAAGATCATCTTCTTCACCGGCGGACTGGAGGAGCGGATGAACGGCTCCTGCGCAGGCGGTACCGGTGCGTTCATTGACCAGATGGCGACGCTGCTGGGTGTGACCGCCGACGAGCTGGACAAGCTGAGCCTGAAACACGAAAAAATTTACGCGATTGCGTCGCGGTGCGGCGTGTTCGCCAAAACCGATATTCAGCCGTTGCTCAACCAGGGCGCGCGCAAGGAGGACATCGCCGCCAGCATTTTCCAGGCGGTGGTGAACCAGACCATTGCCGGTTTGGCGCAGGGGCGCGAGATCAAGGGCAAGGTGCTGTTCCTCGGCGGTCCGCTGTTTTATTTGAAGGGGCTGCGGGAACGGTTTGTGGAAACGCTGCATCTGTCTGAACAGGACGCGGTGTTCCCCGAAAACGCCGAGGTGTTTGTCGCCATCGGCGCGGCGTGCTACGCCGGAGACAACAGCGCGGATATGCCGTTTGAAGAGCTGCTGCGGCGCATTGAACAAGCGTCGGCGCAGTCGAATACCACCCACACGCTGGAGCCGCTGTTCGCGAACGAGGCGGAGTATCAGGAATTTTCCGCCCGCCACGCCAAGGCGTGCCCGCCTCCGATGGATGCGGAGCATTACACCGGCGATGCGTATCTCGGTATCGACGCGGGTTCCACCACCACCAAGCTGGCGTTGATCGCGACGGACGGCGGGCTGCTGTACACCTACTATGCCTCCAACGAGGGCAATCCGGTCGCGGTGGTCAAAGCGCAGCTGGAAGAGATTTACCGCCGGTTCGGCGACCGCATCACCATCAAGGGCAGCGCGGCGACCGGTTATGGCGAGGATCTGGTCAAAAACGCGTTCCATGTAGATATGGGCCTGGTGGAAACGATGGCGCACTATCGCGCTGCCCGCCATTTTAACCCGCAGGTGGATTTCATCATCGATATCGGCGGGCAGGATATGAAATGCTTCAAGATCCGCGGCGGTGCGATCGACAGCATCATGTTGAACGAGGCGTGTTCTTCCGGCTGCGGGTCGTTTATCGAAACCTTTGCTAAGGCGCTGGGCTACGACATCGCCACCTTTGCCAAGCTGGGCTTGTTCGCCCAGCATCCGGCGGATCTCGGCTCGCGCTGTACCGTGTTTATGAACTCGTCGGTCAAGCAGGCGCAAAAAGAGGGCGCTTGCGTGGAGGATATCTCCGCCGGCTTGTCCATGAGCATTGTGAAAAACGCGATTTATAAAGTCATTCGCGCCTCTGACCCGTCCGAGTTGGGACAGCACATCGTGGTGCAGGGGGGTACCTTCCTGAACGATGCGGTGCTGCGCAGTTTTGAATGGGAGCTGGGCGCGCAGGTGGTGCGCCCCACCATTGCGGGCATTATGGGCGCCTACGGGGCGGCGCTGTCGGTGCGGGATGAACGCCAGCGCACCGCTCCCGATGAAGCGTCGGGGTTGCTGACCGCCGAGGCGCTGAAGGACTTTGTCCATACCGCCAAATCGGTGCCCTGCGGGTTGTGCGGCAACCACTGCCAGCTGACGGTGAATACCTTCGGCGGCGGGCGCAAGTTTATTTCCGGCAACCGGTGTGAACGGCCGCTGGGCAAGGGCGAGCAAAAGCAGACCCCCAACCTGATGGCGGAAAAATATGCGCATCTGCGCGGGCTGAAAAACACCGGCGGCAAACGCGGAAAGATCGGCATTCCGCTGGTGCTGAATCTCTACGAAAATCTGCCCTTCTGGCAGGCGTTTTTCAATGCGCTGGATTATGAGGTGGTGCTGTCGCCCACCTCCTCCCGCAGCCTGTACGCGGCGGGGCAGCATACCATTCCGTCAGACACCGCCTGCTATCCCGCCAAGCTGTCCCACGGACACATCGAGGCGCTGCTGCAGCGCGACGATCTGACCGCGATTTTCTATCCCTGTCTGCCGTACAATGTGGATGAGCATAAGGGCGATAACCATTACAACTGTCCGGTGGTGGCGTATTATCCTGAGCTGCTGGCCGCCAATGTGCCGCAGCTGAAGCAGGTGAAATACTGGAACCCCTATTTCGGCATCCATCGTCCAAAAGATTTTGCCAAGCACGCGGCGGCGTTCTTTGGCAAAGAGCTGGGCGTATCGGCAGCCGAGGTGAAACAGGCCGCCAAAGCGGCGTATGCCGCGGCGGATGAATATACCGCGTGGATCCGTCGGCGCGGGCAGGAGATCATTGACGATGCGCGCGCGAACGGTCGCCCCATCATCGTGCTGTCCGGTCGGCCGTATCACATGGACCCCGAGATCAACCACGGCATCGACAGCATGATCGCGTCGTTTGGGCTGTCGGTGGTCACCGAGGACGCGGTGGCATGGCACACCCCCAAACAGCCGGTCAAGGTGCTGAACCAGTGGACCTATCATGGGCGGCTGTACAGCGCGGCGAAATATGTCACCACCCAGCCGGATATGCAGCTGGTGCAGCTGGTGTCGTTCGGCTGCGGCGTGGACGCGATCACCACCGATGAGGTGCGCGATATTCTGGAGAGCGGCGGCAAGCTGTACACCCAATTGAAAATTGACGAGATCAACAACCTCGGAGCCGTGCGTATCCGCATCCGCAGCCTGTTGGCGGCGATGCACGCGCGGGAACAGGAAAGGGGCTGATCGTTTATGGCAACGCTACAATATGACGAAACCGGGCGGCTGCTGTTTACCGAAGAGATGAAGCAGGAATACACCCTGCTGATGCCGCAGATGCTGCCGGTGCACTTCACCATGCTGCGCGAGGTGTTCGAGCTGCACGGTTACAAGGTGGATATGCTCACCACCACCCACCGCGGCATTGTGGATACCGGATTGAAATATGTTCACAACGACACTTGCTATCCGGCGCTGCTGGTGATCGGTCAGCTGCTGGAGGCAGTGCGCAGCGGCAAATATGATCCCCACAAGCTGGCGCTGCTCATCACCCAAACGGGCGGCGGCTGCCGGGCGTCCAACTATATCCATCTGCTGCGCAAAGCGCTGAAACGCGCGGGCTACGACTATATTCCGGTGGTGTCCATCAACCTGTCCGGACTGGAGAAAAACCCCGGCTTTTCCTTGAGCTTCAGCATGATACGCGAATTTTTTAATGATACGGCGACCACCGAGATCTACACTATAGCCTACACTCTTTCCCTACACGACGCTCTTCCGATCT